>TBL_comb47_HYPODRAFT_10006907_pt1 | contig 12107 bp, 8 predicted proteins | sample TroBogypolimnion_40_FD_10682 | JGI IMG/M metagenome (IMG submission 10682) | reverse complement strand
ACTGATTCATACTGTTGCCGGAGTAGAATTGCACACCATCGGAAGTTTTCCATCCGGGCATACCACACAGGCTTTTATATTTTTTTTATTGGGTTGTTTGATGATTGATAAAAAATGGATAGTCAGTCTTGGTTTTTTTTATGCAGTCTGTGTTGGGTTTTCAAGGATTTATCTCGCGCAACATTTTCCGAGAGATGTTGCAGGAGGAATGTTGTTTGCAAGCATCAGCGTTTTATTATCCATTCTCATTTATCAAAAATGGTTTGAAAATAAAAAAGCCCTGCAATAAGATTGCAAGGCCTCTTCCTAAAGCTTTTTGATTTTATTTTTCAGGATTTAAAACCGCTTTGATATAATTGGAGAAATTGAAATATTTCTTTGCAGCATCCTGTAACTGCTGAACAGTAATTGCATCCACTTTCTTGGAATAATCAACGATCCATGCAGCATCTTCTCCATTGATCCACGCACTGCTTAGTCCTTCCAACCAGTAATCATTTTGTTTCAACTGATCCTGATAATGTTTCTTCATTGTTTCTTTTACTTTATCAAGGTCTTTTTGTTCAATGCCTTTTTCCTGTGCATCTTTTATCAATCCAAATAAAGCTTTCGTCAGTTTGTCAACATTCTCAGGTCCGCATGGAAAGCGAACGGTGATATTATATTCATTATTAGGTCTTTTAGAAATTCCGCCACCCATTCCGCCGGTGTAAATGCCACTCATTTCTTCACGCAATTGCTCTATTATTTTAATATTCAAAACTTCTGTCAGCGCTTTGATGATCAGATTTTCATCCTTACTATAAACAGCATCGCCGGTAAAGATCACATTCACCTGACTTTGTTTTGCAGTTCCTTTAGCAATAGTTGCTTCTACAATTCCTTTTACAGGCCGCAGACCCACATCTGTAAATTTGTTTTCCTTTTCTTTCGCAGGAAGGCTTGCAATATATTTTTCCAGCAAAGGTTTTATCTTATTGATATCAACGTTTCCCACAAATGTAAAGTGCAAACCATAAGCATTGCTGTATATCTCTTTATAAATAGCCAATGCTCTTTCCATTTTTATCTTATCAAAATCTGATGCATCAGGTATTCCGCCTGCCCAAGGACTATTTCCATATTCGATTTTTGATAACGTATCAGCAAAATAATTGAAAGGGTTTGCTTTCATATTTTGAATAAATCCTTTTTCCTGTGCAATGAAAGCCTGGAATAAAGTTTCATCTTTTCTGGGTTGTGTCAAATACAAATGGATCAGTTGAAAAAATGTTTCCAAGTCTTTCACACTAGTATTTCCCTGAATACCTTCTTCAGTAGGATTGATATAAGGCTGTACATTCACCGTTTTGCCGGAAAGGAATTTTTCCAGATTCGTTGGAGTGAAATTTCCTACACCCATTGTCTGCACTATATTTGCGGCATTTTCAGCATTTTGCTTGTCGGTCAAACTATAATTATAAGAACCGCCTAGTCTCCACGCGTCCAACTGAATATCATCGTTCTTGAATTCTGTTGGTTTTATGGTGACAGACACGCCATTACTCAATATCAGGTCAGTTGTTCCTAAGACAGCATTTGTTTTTTCGCTGATGATCTTTCCTGCAATGGGCTGTTTTTCCAACAATGATTTCGCGACCACTTTTTCTTCATACGCTTTAACCGGAATTTTATGTGCATTCGCCAATAATAATAAAAGAGTATCGCTTGTAGGCAGTTTAGCTTTATTTTTTTCTGAGCCAAGTATCATCGCAAATTTACCCTGCTTTGATTCGATATTCTTTGCATACGCATTCAATTCTTCCAATGTGATCTTTGGTAAAATTTCTTTCACAAAATTGTATCGGTTCGCAATGCCGATAATGGGTGAAGCAGAAGTATAATTGTTGATATATCCTTGTACCAGATTGCCTGATTCTGTTTTGTCTTTATTTTGGAATGCTTTATCCGTTTCATTCCACAAATTACTTTTTGCACGCTCTAATTCTGCAGGAAGGAATCCGAATTGTTTCACACTTTCTGTGGTTGTTACCAATGCATCCACTGCCTCTTTAACCGATTTATTACCCACTACTGCAATAGAAGCAAATTCCCGGTATCCTCTGATCATTTCTTCAAAAGAAGCCTGACCGAAAAGAAAAGGAGCATCAGCTTGTTTGGTCAATTCGCTCAAACGCTGATTCAGGATGGTATTAAATAAATCTTCGATGATCTCTTGCTTATAATCTGCCCAGGTTACGATATTTTTTTTCTTCTCAATAAAATTGGTGATGGCAACAATAGTGTATGGATTTTCTTTATCGGTTACAACAACAGCCTCATCTTTCTTTCTTTCGGCAATTGGGATGATCGCAGGTCTTGGTTTTTGATTGACCGGATTTTTAAACTGGCTGAAATACTGAATGATCTCTTTCTCTGCTAATGCAGGATCGATGTCTCCTACAACTATCACTGCCATTAAGTTTGGACGATACCAGGTTTTATAGAAACGTTTTAAACTTTCGGGTTTAAAGTTTTGTATGATACTGTCTTTCCCAATCGGCAATCTTTGTGCATAGAATGAACCATTAAATAATTTTGGAAAAAAAACTTTCATCATCCTTTCATTCGCATTCTTGCTTAAACGGGATTCTTCTAAAACCACTCCGCGTTCTTTATTTATTTCGGCAGTATCCAATAAAGCATTGCCTGCCCAATCACTCAAGATCGTAAATCCACTATCTATTTTAGATTGATTATCCGTAGGGATAGGAAGAATATAAATTGTTTCATCAAATCCTGTTTGTGCGTTCAAATCGGCACCAAATTTTACACCGATGGATTGCAGATAATTCACCAATTCATTTTTAGGAAAATGTTTCAGTCCGTTAAAATTCATGTGCTCCATGAAATGTGCTAAACCCTGTTGATCCGCTTCTTCCAAAACAGATCCGGTATTGACAACCAAACGAAGCTGTACTTTCTTTTCAGGCTTTGCATTCTTCCTGATATAATAAGTGAGTCCATTGGGAAGTTTGCCCACTTTAACATTACTGTCAACTGGCAACTTACCGTTCAGATTAAATTGTGCAAATGAATATTGTGTTACAAATAAAAGGACCAACACAAAAAAAATACGAATCGTTTTGACTGCTTTTCTCATAAACTTTTATTGAAATGGATAAAATGGATTTTTAATATGCTAAATATATACAATAAATCAAATCAGGCATTCAATGAAATAGGTTAATCTTTAATTCGCAAACGCATAACTTTTAAATAATCATTTGAAAGTATCGTAAAATAAAAAAGCTCTGAAATGAATCAGAGCTTTTGGGTCGGGAAGACAGGATTCGAACCTGCGACCACCTGGTCCCAAACCAGGTGCGCTACCGGCCTGCGCTACTTCCCGAGTTTGTGTACAATCTTACTTGCGGTGAGGGAGGGATTCGAACCCTCGGTACAGTTTAACCCGTACGGCAGTTTAGCAAACTACTGGTTTGAGCCACTCACCCACCTCACCTCGGTGGATTACCTCTTTATATTGAGGGCTGCAAAAATAGGGAGACGGTGTGTAAAATCCTAAAAAATAAAAAATCTAAATCCTGTAGTTTTTATTTACTGAATTTAGATTCGAAATATTGTATATACAAACTGTTTACATGGCAGCCAACTGGACTTTCTGTGTTAACTCCATCACATTTTCACGGAAAATGGAATCTGTATCCATTAAATCTTTTACGGTCTGACAAGAATGTATCACAGTGGTATGATCTCTTCCTCCAAAATGCTCTCCAATTGTTTTTAAAGAGTTCTTGGTAAATGCTTTGGCGAGATACATAGTTATTTGTCGAGCCTGAACAATTTCTCTCTTTCTTGTTTTGTGCAATAATCTTTCGTAAGGCACAGCAAAATATTCGCATACCATCTTCTGAATAGCTTCGATAGTAATTTCTTTGCTGCTGGTCTTTACAAAATTTCTTAATACTTTTTTAGCCAACTCAAGATCAATATCTTTTTTATTGAGTGATGATTGAGCCAATAAAGAGATCAATGCACCTTCCAATTCACGAACATTGGTGCTGATATTATATGCCACATATTTCACCACTTCTTTGCTCATGTCTAAACCGTCGTTCTTCATCTTACGTTCAAGTATTTCTATTCTTGTATCGTAATCGGGTAATTGCAAGTCGGCACTTAATCCCCAACGAAAACGGCTCAACAATCTTTCCTGCATGCCATCCAGATCTTTGGGTGGTTTATCAGAAGTTAATACCAATTGTTTTCCGCTTTGATGCAGATGATTGAAGATAGCAAAGAAGGCATCCTGACTTTTTTCTGCACGACTGAAAAATTGTACATCATCAATAATCAATACATCTATCAATTGATAGAAATGTATAAAGTCATTGATCGCATTATTACGGCTGTGATCCTGAAATTGGTTGATGAATTTTTCACTGCTCACATATAACACCACTTTATTGGGATGCAATCTTTTTACTTCATTTCCGATTGATTGAGCCAAATGGGTCTTGCCTAAACCCACACCGCCATAAATAACTAATGGATTAAATGAATTGGCTCCGGGCTTTTCTGCCACGGTTTTTCCTGCACGGCGTGCAACTCGATTACAATCACCTTCTATAAAAGCGTCAAAAATATAAATTGGATTTAACTGAGGATCGATCTGCATTTTTTTCAAACCTGGAATAACAAAAGGATTTTTAACGGGGTTATCTATCACTAAAGGAAAATTCATTTCGTTGTTACTGAAAGTTTTCATACCGCTGGCCGGAATGTCCATACTGCCGTTACGACCATTGCCGCTGTCGACCATAATGCGATATTCCAATCTGGCATCTTTACCTAATTCTCTTTTTAAAGTTTTAGCTAAAAGATTTACATAATGCTCTTCGAGGTATTCATAAAAAAATTGACTCGGTACCTGTATCAATAAAACATTGTTTTTTAATTCAACTGGATTGATAGGTTCGAACCAAGTTTTAAAATGTTGCCATTCTACTATGTCCTTAATAATTTTTAAGCAGTTAGTCCAGACAGCTTCAGCGTTTTTTGCCATACAATAATTGAGTGACTTTTATAATGAGTTAAGATTTTTATGCTCTTCGTAATTCTTGTTTTGGCTGCTTAATTTTTTAAACCCTAAAAATATTGTTTTCAAAAAATTAATACAGAATGCGAATATGTACACTTTATGTCGAAAAAAAAATTTTTTATTCTCTTGTTTTTTTCCCTATAACAACAGTATGGGCTTCAAACGCTTTTTTCTTTCCCGATCGGGCAAAAGAATAATCCAATCTGCCGAGCTGTATTCCGCCCCATCCCACTTGGTTTACAACGGTATCACCTCCGCGTTGATTTCGGTAAACTTTGGGAGAATCAAAAAATTTATGGGTATGTCCGCCAATAATTAAATCTATGTCGAAACATTCTTTTGCCAGTATTTCGTCACTTACTTTAGCTTCAGCGTACTTATCTCCGAGATGAGAAAGGCAAATAATCATGTCACAATTATTTTTTCTTAAAATTTCTGCAGTGCGATTTGCAGATTCGATCGGTTCCTGATAAACAGTTTTTTCATATAAATTTTCAGCAACCAATCCTTTTAATTCGATGCCAACACCCAACACTCCAATTTTTAAATTTCCTTTTTGAAAAATTTTATATGGAATAAATTTATTGTTCATCGCGGTGTTGCTGAAATTATAATTGCAGATAATGATTGGGAAGTTAGCATCTTTAATTTGTGTTGCAAAATTTTCTATTCCTTTATCAAAATCATGGTTTCCCATTGTTGCTGCATCATATCCCACCATACTCATTGCTTTTATTTCAGGTTCGCCATGGTATAAATTAAAATAAGGTGTTCCCTGAAAGATATCACCGGCATCCAATAACAAAACATTTGCATTTTCGGCTCTTATCTGTTTTATTAACGATGCTCTTCCAGCCACACCACCCAATCCTGCGTTCTTGCTGCCGTCCATTGGAAAAGGTTCTAATTGACTATGTACATCATTGGTATGCAAAATGGTGATTCGGTCAAATTCTTTTTCCGCAAATACATCATTCGGCAAAACAGCAGATGCAAATAATGCAGCGCCTGCCAATGAACTTTGCCGGATGAATTTTCGCCTGTCAATTCGCATATACAATCCTGTTATCAGTTTTCGCATCAATTGTTTTTCCCTGTTTGCTGAGCGATACAATATATTCGATCAATGCATCGCGATATAAATAGCCCATATTTATTTGCGGGATACCACGCAACATTTCACAATCATCTCCCCCATTGGCAATATAATCGCTGTTGGCTACTATATAGGTTGCATTTTCATCCAATGGTTTATGATTGATCAAAACATGGATGGCTTTCCTATCTTTTATAGACATTGTTAATCCTGATACAGGCCAGCCTTCTCTGTTTGCCATTTTATCCAAAAATTGTTGCAGTACCTTTCCTGATAATTTTTGAAGAACGATCAAATTATCAAATGGCATCAATTCATATATTTTGCCAACGGAAATTTCTCCTTTGGGAATATAAGATCGGATACCTCCGTAATTAATAAACGCGATATCGACTTTTTGATTGAATTTTTTTTCTGCCATTGTCTTCATACAATCAGCCATAAAATTACCGAGCGTACTTTCCGGTTGTTTTTTAGTAAGTCCGTTAATGGAAAAACCGATCACTGCATTCATTGATCTGTTTACACTATCAGAATAAGGCATTAATAATTTCAAAAGCCCGCTGTCAGCTTTCAATGTGCCATCAATCTTATAATCAGTAAACTCAATTACGGCTGTTTGTGCAAAACATACTGCAGCATTCAGACATGCGAAAAGGAATAAAAAATATGTAACAATTTTTTTTAACATAAGCAGCAGGGCGGGAGATGAAAGATACAATATTGCAGAAAGAAATACAATCATTTTTTAATTAAAGATGAAAAAAATTAAACTACTACTTTTGCTGTTCAAACACAGAAAATATGAGTTACGAAATCACAGGGAAATTAGTCGCCAAATTCGATATTGTTCAACGTACAGAAACTTTTAAAACAAGAGAATTTGTAGTTGAAAAGACAGAAGACATTAATGGCCGCGCTATTACCAATTATGTAAAATTTCAATGCGTTCAGGATAAAACAGCTATGCCTGACAGGTTCAATATCGGCGATGAAGTAAAAGTGTTGTTTAATTTAAAAGGAAGCAAGTGGGTAAAAGACGGCAAAGAAAATTATATCACCAATTTAGATGCATGGAGAATGGAATCCTGTAAAATTAGGTGAACAGAATAATGCACCTGATTTTGTTCCGGATGCACCACCGGCCGATGCAGTGGATGATCTGCCCTTCTAAATCATTTATTGTTTTATAGGATAAAAACCTATCAACTTGCAAAAAGATATTTCAATTAAATTAAAGCCCGCAGAGGCTGCAGACAATATTGCCATCCGCAGGCATGTAGCACAAGCATCCGCTGTTGCAGAAAATTCCATTACCGGATTTTATAAAATCAAACAATCCATCGATGCCAGAAACAGGCAGCAGGTTTGGATCAATCTTACTGTAAAGACTTTTATTGACGAACCTTTTCATCAAAGAGAAATTGAAAAGATTTCTTTTAAAGAAGTTGATGATTCAAATAAAAAAGTCATCATTGTTGGTGCAGGTCCGGCAGGATTATTTGCAGCACTTCGTTTATTGGAAAAAGGAATTCAACCCATCATCATAGAAAGAGGAAAAGATGTTCGTGCCCGAAGAAGAGACCTTGCAGCACTGAATAAAGAAGGCATTATCAATCCCGAAAGTAATTATTGTTTTGGTGAAGGCGGTGCCGGCACTTACAGTGATGGGAAATTATATACCCGAAGTTCTAAACGCGGCGATATTAACCGCATCATGAATTTATTTGTGCAGTTTGGTGCCGAAGAAAAAATTTTATACGAAGCTCATCCGCATATAGGCACCAATAAACTGCCGCATATCATTACTTCCATTCGCGAAATGATCGTTGATTGTGGCGGGAAATTTTTATTTGAAAAAAAAGTAACAGATTTTATTATTGATAAGGATGAAGTAAAAGGTGTAAAGACTGCTGATGGTGATTCTTTCTTTGCCAATGCGGTTATTGTAGCAACAGGACATTCTGCAAGGGATATTTTTGAATTACTCCATCAAAAAAATATTTTAATTGAAGCAAAACCTTTTGCTTTAGGTGTAAGAGTAGAGCATCCGCAAACATTAATTGATTCCATCCAATATCATTGTGCCTTGCGTGATGAACATTTACCGCCCTCTTCGTACAGTTTAGTGGAACAAGTGAATGAAAGAGGTGTATTTAGTTTTTGTATGTGCCCCGGTGGTATCATTGCACCGGCGGCAACCAATGCGAATGAATTGGTAGTGAACGGATGGAGTCCATCCAAAAGAGATAATCCCTTTGCCAACAGCGGAATGGTGGTGACAGTTGAAATGAAAGACGCTGTTGATTATTTTAAAAGGTTGAAGGTAGATGGTATAAGGTTAGGGGAAGAAGCAATTCAGCATACAGCTTCTACCTTACACCCTACACCTTTAACCTTAATGCATTTTCAACAATCCATCGAACAAAAAGCATTCCATGCAGGTGGCGGAAAATTTGTGGCTCCGGCGCAACGCATGGTTGATTTCTGCAACAATAAAATATCTTCATCCTTACCGGATTGCAGTTATTTACCCGGAATTATTTCTCATCAGATAAAAAATGTATTGCCAAATTTTATTCATAGAAGTTTACAGGAAGGATTTAAAGCATTCGGCAAAAAAATGCAGGGGTATTACAGTAATGATGCTGTGATTGTCGCTACAGAAAGCAGAACTTCATCACCTGTTCGTATTCCGAGAAATGCGATCACACTGGAGCATCCCCAAATAAAAAATTTATTTCCCTGCGGTGAAGGTGCCGGTTATGCCGGAGGCATAGTAAGTGCTGCGATGGATGGTGAAAGGGCTGCTAATATCATTGTTCAAAAATTCATTTCCTTATAAACTGATTAATTTCTTGAGTTTCTTCTTAAATAAATAGCCCGGACTTGTATTTGAAATGGATTTTTACGTAAAATGCAATAATATTACACACCCCGATTGTAATATTTTAGTTACGGTTGCTACTAAATAATCAAACATTACAAAAATTTACCCGTACAGGTTGCATTTTTATAATGAATTTCAACAAAGAAAAAACATGAACAACATTCTGGAGTTACAACATCTGAAAAAATATTATGCTACACAAAAAGCAGTAGATGATATCAGTTTCAACATTTCAAAAGGAAGCATTTTTGGTTTATTAGGTCCTAATGGTGCCGGTAAAACAACTTTATTGAGAATGATCACAGGAATATTTTATCCTGATAGCGGTGAAATTATTTTAGACGGGAAAAAATTCGATCCCATCAACGATATCATCAAGATCGGTTACATGCCTGAAGAAAGAGGCTTGTATAAAAAAATGAAGATCGGCGAACAGGCTTTGTACTTAGCCCAGTTAAAAGGTTTGAGTAAAAAAGATGCATTGGAAAAAATAAAATTCTGGTTCAAGCGATTAGAAATGGAAAGCTGGTGGAACAAAAAAGTAGAAGATTTAAGTAAAGGCATGAGCCAGAAATTACAGTTTGTTACAACAGTTTTGCATGAACCCAAATTAATTATTCTGGATGAACCATTCAGTGGATTGGATCCTGTAAATGCCAATTTAATTAAGGATGAAATTTATGGTCTGGCGCAAAGAGGCAGCACCGTTATTTTCAGCACACATCGCATGGAACAGGTGGAAGAGATCTGTGACCATATCGTGTTAATGAACCTGGGCAAAAAAATATTGGATGGCACAGTTACAGATGTGAAACAGCAGTTCAAAGAAAACAAATTCAGCATCAAACTGCAACAACAGCCTGCCAACAAAATCAATGAATCTTTTGAATTGATTGATCAGAAAGAAAATGCATTCACTGTAAAAATAAAAGATGGTTACAGAAGCAATGATGTATTGCAGTTTTTCATACAGCAGAATATTACTGTTGAAAGCTTCAACGAAATACTTCCTTCGTTAAATGATATTTTCATTCAATTAGTGGAAGGAACAAAGTCAGTATCCAGAGCCTTTCAACAGGTTCCGGCATAAATAAAAAATTAACAGTCAACATCAAAATACNTGTATGAACAAAATATTTCTGGTTGCAAGAAGAGAATTCCTAAGCCGTGTGCAGAAAAAAACTTTCTTATTGACTACGATCCTTTTGCCTTTATTGATTTTTGTTTTTTATGCAATGATCATTTACTTCTCTGTTAAAACAAATGATAATCTCCGTATTGCCGTAGCAGATGAAGCAAATATTCTGAATGGAAAGATCAATTCAAAAGATGATATTGCTTTTGAAGTGGTGAAAAATGAAACAGTAACATCACTCAACACGGCATTGGAACAAAAAAAATTCGACGGATACATTTATATCCCTTCAACTTATAACTTGATGGGAAAAGATTCGCTGCAGCTGAAATCCAACAAAGCGATCGGCATCATCACAAGAGAAAAAATTCAAAAAAGTTTTGATGATGTGCTGGAAGAAAAAAGGTTATTGTCACTCAATATTTCAAAAGCGCAGTTAGACAGTGTGCAGCACAGTAATAACAGAATAAAATTTGCGACCATTAATGGCAAATCAGATGATAATACCAAAGCAGGCATCAGTTATATTGTTGGCTATATTTCAGGGTTTTTAATTTATATCATTTTATTTATTTACGGAACCATGGTGATGCGTGGTGTGATGGAAGAAAAGATGAACCGCATTGCAGAAGTGATTGTAAGCAGCGTAAAACCTTTTCAGTTGATGATGGGAAAAATAACGGGTATTGGTGCAGTAGGTTTAATCCAATTTATTATTTGGATTGTCATTGTATTTGGCTTACAATTATTACTGCCATTGATATTTCCCGATATGCTGCACCAAATGCAGGGACAACCCATACAACCCGCGGGGATGCAAGCTATGCAGGCAGCGCAACAGATGAAAGCAAATGGTGGCATGAATGAATTGATGAACAGTTTGCATCAGATTAATTTTACATTGATCATCGGTTGTTTTATATTTTATTTCCTTGGCGGATATTTATTGTACTCATCTTTATTCGCCGCAGTGGGAAGTGCAGTGAATGAAGATCCGCAGGATGCACAGAGTTTATTATTGCCCATAACCATGCCGATCATTTTTGCGATCGTCATCATGACCAAAGCAGTGAATGAACCCAACAGCGGACTCGCAGTTTTCGGAAGTTTGTTTCCGTTAACATCGCCAATCGTAATGATGGCACGTATTGCACACGGCATTCCTGAAGGTGTAACCTTATGGGAATTATTATTGAGTATGGGTTTACTCATTTGTGGATTTTTAGGCACCACATGGGTTGCCGCAAAAATTTACAGAACCGGATGTACGGTAAAAAAATAACCTGGAAAGAAATGTGGAAATGGGCGGTGAGAAAAAGTTAAATCAAAAATGTGCAAATATGCAGATGTGCAAATCAAATAATTCATGCATCTGCATATTTACAAATTGGCAGATTTCCACATGTTAAAATCATTCCAAATTTCTTTTACTACTTCAGCAGCAGGTTTTATTTCTTTGATCAATGCACTCACTTGTCCTATTTCCAATTCACCTTCATTCAAATCACCTTCAAACATTCCTTTTTTTGCACGCCCTCTTCCCAATAAATTTTTTAATTGTTCTTCGTTATCACCACGTAATTCCGCTTGCTTCACTTCATCAAAAAAATGATTTTTCAATAAACGAACAGGAACAACTTTCTTCAAACTCAGCATCGTATCTCCTTCTTTCGCATCAATGACCGCTTCCTTGAAACTCGGGTGTGATGAGGCTTCCGGCGTACAAACAAACCTACTTCCTATTTGAACGCCATCTGCACCAAGAACCATTGCCGCTAACATTTGTCTTCCGGTTGCAATACCACCTGCAGCGATCATCGGAATTTTTACGGCTTCTCTTACCGCAGGAATTAAAACTAATGTTGTGGTTTCTTCACGACCATTA
>TBL_comb47_HYPODRAFT_10006905_pt1 | contig 12110 bp, 11 predicted proteins | sample TroBogypolimnion_40_FD_10682 | JGI IMG/M metagenome (IMG submission 10682) | reverse complement strand
GCCCTCAGCGAGATCTCCGCGATCTCCGCGTCCAATTGGTTCTTACATGAGCCGACGCGTAGCTTACTGGACGATCAGAGCCAAAGCATTTCCCATTCGAATGCGGCATGCACCGATAAGATTGAATGTAAGTCATACCTATCCAAGATTTGCAAACACGCCCTAGGCCAGTTTCCTTCGCCCCTGGGGAACCGGCTTGCTCAGGCCCAGGATCAGCCCCAGCACCATGCCCCAGAAGGCGGCCAGACCGATCTGGTACTCGGACGGCAGGCAGAAGGTGACCGTGTGCGCCGGAATCCAGAACCAGACGAGCGTCCACCAGGCCCGCTCGATCCCCCTGAAGCCCGACTCGCCCATGATCAGGTTGTCCTCGATCCGGTGGAAGGCCATCATCTGCGGACCGAACAGCAGGTTGGTGAGCAGCGAGACCGAGAACGCCCAGCCCAGCCCGGAACCGGCGTAGGCCGGCAGGAAATGGCCGTCCACCAGCGCGTGGGTGAACCCCTTCATGCCGGTGAAGCCGTACTTGATCACCAGCCCCAGCAGCGCCCAGGCGGCGACCTTCAGCAGGAACTGGAGGATGGTGAAAGGGAAGGCCGGCCTGCGCCGCGAGCATGAGGCCCCGAGCAGCTCCCCCAGGGGCCCCAGCAGGGCGAACTGGAACGCGGCCGAGGCCAGCGGGTGGGCCTTCACCCAGAAGATGTAGTTATCCATTGATTCAACCCCAGATGATGAAAATCATAACTCATAATGTACACAACACCATCTGAAGGAGCGGCCCCATGTCCGACTTGACGGTAGGGATTCCCCTGGGGTGCGCCCTGGGGTTCATCGCCTGGTTCCTGGTGCGCTACCTGGCCGCGGGGATCTTCACCGTGAACCAGAACGAGCGGGCCGTGAAGACCTCCTTCGGCCGGGCGGAACGGCTGGGGAACGCCACCACGGCGGCGGATTCCATCTCCCTCATGCTGACCCCGGAGGAGCGGGAGCGCTACGGCGTGCCCCAGGTGCGGGTGATCCAGCCGGGCGGCCCCTACTTCAAGTGGCCCTGGGAACAGGTGCACAAGGTCTCCATCGCCACCGAGACGGTGCCGATGGCCTGGGATCCCACGTCGCCTTCGGCCAACAACCAGGGCACCCTCCTGGAGGCGGTGACCAAGGACCAACTGAACACCGGGCTGACCGGCCAGATCCGCTACAAGGTCAGCGAGCGCAACCTCTATGCCTACCTGTTCGCGGTCAGGAACCCCATCGCCCACGTGATGGGCTACTTCGTCTCGGTGCTGCGCGAGCGCATCGCCAACTTCGAGGCCCCGCCCGACGCCGACGGGGTGCCCGCGGTCCAGACCGGCATTTCCATCAACGATCTCCGCAAGAACCTGAGGGACATCAACGAGCACATGGACAAGGAATGCGAATCGGCCCAGGCCCGCTACGGGATCCACCTGGAGGCCTCCCTCATCACCGCCATCGACCCGCCCCCGGACGTGGAATCGGCCCTGGCGGCCATCAACACCGCCCACAACCAGGTGTCCTCGGACATCAGCCTGGCCCAGGCCTCGGCCGACCAGAAGATCGTCCAGTCCAGGCGGGCCGTGGAGATCGAGACCCTCAAGGCCCAGGCTGAGGTGGAGCCGCTGCGGCTGCTGGCCTCCGAGATCGCCGCGCTCAAGGCCGCCGGCGGGTCCGGAGCCCTGGACGCCTACGTGCGCAATGTCCGGCTCAGCCTCTACGGCGAAGCCGGGCGCTGCGTGATGGAGGTGAAGTGATGGAGACCCTCATCGCCGCCGCCGTCACCTTCGTCGCCTGCTGGTTCATCGTTCCCCTGTTCCTGGGCCTGCTCCGGGCATTGGGCTTCTACGCCATCGTCCAGGAGCGCCGCTGCCTGGTCTACGTGCTGTTCGGCAAGGTGGTGGCGGTGCTGGACGAGCCCGGACTGCACTTCCTCTGGCTGCGCATGGGCCTGCGCGCCCCGATCGTCAACTGGATCGGCAAGCGCTACGAGATCGATCTGCGCCTGGACCAGGAGTACCTACGCAGCGCGCCGGTGAACTCCGAAGAGGGCGCCCCCATGGGTATCGGCATCTGGTACGAAATGTTCATCAGCGATCCCGTGGCCTACCTGTTCAAGAACACCGACCCCCGGGGCTCCCTGGCCGCCAACGTCAGCAACTCCACCGTCCGCTGCCTCAGCAACATGCCCCTGGGCGACATGCTGAGCAACCGCCACGCCATGAGCCAGACCGTGCGCGACGAGGTCTCGCCCCTGTCCCACGACTGGGGCTACCGGCTGGGCTCCATCTACATCCGCAAAGTCCATTTCCGGGACACGGACATGATCCGGCAGATCGAAAGCAAGGTGGTGAACCGCCTGCGCCAGGTCACCTCCAGCATCAAGCAGGACGGCACCAACCAGGTGAACATCATCACCAGCACCGCCGAGCGCCAGGCCGCCGTGGAGTTCGCCAAGGCCGGCGCGGTGCGGCCGCAGATCGTCGGCGCCGCCCTGGAGGAGATCTCCCGGGACCGGGAGGTGTCCGAAGCCATGTTCCACGTCCTGGAGACCCAGAAGCTGCTGTCCGGCAAGGCGGCCATCACCCTGATCCCGGCCCAGTCCGGGATGCTCGCCCAGCTCATCGCTACGCCGGCAGGTCCAGGCGCTCCTGGGAAAATGTAGGCGTTTTGCCGACATCATGCAAGGCCCGGGACGGATGTTGGATTTTTACGGGCGGCCAAAGGCCCGTGGCCGGGTTCTTTACCATGGCCTTCCAACCAGCCCCATGAGAACATGATCGCCAGCCGGAGGATCCATGTCCTTGCATATGATCGGGCCAGGCAAGCAGTCGCCCGAGATCGTCAACGCGGTGGTGGAGATCCCGTACGGATCCCGGATCAAATATGAGATCGACCACATCACCAGCCTGGTGAAGGTGGACCGGGTGCTCTACTCGCCCATCCACTACCCGGCCGAATACGGCTTCATCCCCCACACCCTGGCCCCGGACGGCGACCCCTGCGACATCCTGGTGCTGATCGTCGGCTCCACCTACCCGGGCGTGGTCATCGAGGCCCGGCCCATCGGCATCCTGCGCATGGCCGACGACAAGGGCCAGGACGACAAGATCCTCAGCGTCGCCGCCACCGACCCCAACTACGGGCACGTCAACACCCTGGCGGACCTGCCGCCGCACCTCCTGCGCGAGGTCGAGCACTTCTTCCTCACGTACAAGAACCTGGAATCCAAGGATGTGCGCAGCGACGGGTGGGAAGGCAAGGAGGCCGCCCACCTCTTCATCCAGCAGTGCATCCTGGCTCACCGTCACTGATCCTAAGGAGGGACCCGCATGGCCCTGATCTGTTTCGACCTCGACGGAACCCTGGTGGACCCCCTGCAGGCCATGGAGCACTGCGTCCGGCTCACCTGCGAGGAATTCGGCCTGCCCTGCCCTCCGGCCGGACAGGTGGCGGCCAGCGTCGGTTTCGGGCCGGAGCAGCTGTTCGCCGGGCTCGCCGACCCCGCCCGCCTGGCCGAGGTCCAGAAGCGCTACTGGAGCCACTTCGCCGAGGACGGCATCGTCCGCCACCGGATCTACGACGGGATCCTGCTCATGCTCACCCGGCTCAAGCACCAGGGCCACCAGCTCTACGCCATCACGGTCAAGCCCGCCCGCTATGCCCGGCAGGTGCTCCACCAGTTCGATCTGCTCCTGGCCTTCGAGGACGTGTCCGGCAGCGCGCTGGAGGGCCCATGGCGCTCCAAGGGCGAGGTCGTGGCGCAGCTGCGCGAGCAGGGCGTGCTCCGGCCCGGCGGCTTCCTGGTGGGCGACCGGGCCGAGGATATCGCCGTCGCCCAGGCCAACGGCCTGATCCCGCTGGGCGTCACCTACGGCTTCGGCGCCGCAGGGGAATTGCGGGACGCGGGGGCCGGCCTCCTGTTCGAATCCGTCACGGCCCTCGATGATTGGTTCAAGGAAAAACTTCACGAACCTGAGTTCCTCGATTCGTTTTCCAAGTCGGAATAGGAAAACGGCGATGGATGGTTGCTCTCCCCCATGGGGCACCGCAGGTTTTGGTTGCCTTTCTGGTCCCGTGACGGAAAGATGACGTAACCAATTCTGACAGCCCACCAAGGAGACATACCGTGCCCAAGCCCCAATCAGCACCACGTGTCGCGGCCATCATCGGCCCCTACATGTCCGGCAAGACCACCCTGCTCGAAAGTCTGCTCTTCGCCAGCGAGGCCATTCCGCGCAAGGGAACCATCAAGGAGGGCAACACCGTGGGGGATGCATCCCCGGAAGCGCGGGGCCGCCAGATGAGCGTGGAGATTTCGGTGGCCAGCGCCACCTACCTGGGCGAGTCCTGGACCTTCATCGATTGCCCGGGGTCCGTGGAATTCGCCCAGGAAACCATGAACGCGCTGATGGTCGCGGACGCGGCAGTCCTGGTGGTCGAAGCGGATCCGGCCCGGGCCCAGATGGCCCTGCCCATCCTCAAGTTCCTCGACGACCGCAACATCCCCCATACCATCTTCCTGAACAAGGTCGACAACCTCACCGAGACCGGCAAGATCCGCGAGACCATCACCGCCCTGCAGGCCGGCTCCCAGCGGCCCCTGGTGCTCCGCGAGTACCCCATCCACGCCGGCAGCTTCATCACCGGCTACGAGGACCTCTCCCTGGAGCGGGCCTTCAAGGCCAACCCGGGCCATCCCTCCGACCAGATCGAGATCCCCGAATCCATCAAGGAAGAGGCCATGATCGCCCGCCAGGAGATGCTGGAAGCCATCAGCAACCTGGACGACGCCCTCATGGAGAAGCTGCTCGAGGAGCAGGTCCCCTCCCGGGACGAGATCTTCGCCACCCTCACCAAGGGCTTCCGCGCCGACCAGATCGTGCCCGTGCTGCTCGGTTCCGCCGACAAGGACCTGGGCGTGCGCCGCCTGCTCAAGCAGCTCCGCCACGAAGCGCCCGAAGCCAAGGACACCGCCAGGCGCCTGGGCATCCCCACCGAAGGCAACGAACCCCTGGCCCAGGTCTGGAAGACCGTCAACGCCCAGCACATCGGCAAGCAGTCCCTGGTCCGGATCTGGCGCGGCGAGCTCACCGAGGGCATGACCCTCAACGGCGTCCGCCCCAGCTCCCTCACCCACCCCTTCGGCGCCAAGCAGGACAAGGTCACCAAGGCCGGCCTGGGCGAGATCGTGGCCCTGGGCCGCATGGACACCGTCAAGACCGGCGAGGTGCTCACCGCCGGCAACAAGCCCGTCGTGCTGGAATGGCCCGAGCCCATGCAGCCCATGACCGCGCTGGCCCTCAAGACCACCAAGATGGGCGACGAGGTCAAGCTCTCCGGCGCCCTGGCCAAGCTGCTGGACGAGGACCAGTCCTACCGCCTGGACCAGAACGCCGAGACCCAGGAGCGCGTGCTCTGGGGCCAGGGCGAGATCCACCTCAAGGTGGCCGTGGACCGGGTCAAGCGCTGGGGCGTGGAAGTGGCCCTCAGCACCCCCGCCATCCCCTACCGGGAGACCATCCGCAAGCCCATCAAGCAGCACGGCCGCTACAAGCACCAGTCCGGCGGCCACGGCGCCTTCGGCGACACCCACATCGAGTTCCGGCCCAGGGAGCGGGGCGCGGGCCTGAAGTTCTCCGACACCATCGTCGGCGGCGTCATCCCCAAGAACTACATCCCCGCCGTGGAAGACGGCTTCATGGACTTCTGCAAGCAGGGGCCGCTCGGCTTCCAGATGGTGGACGTGGAGGCGATCCTCTACTTCGGTTCCTTCCACACCGTCGACTCCTCGGACATGGCCTTCAAGGCCGCCGCCCGGGTCGCCTGCACCGAAGGCCTGCCCCAGTGCAACCCGGTGCTGCTCGAGCCGATCCTGGAAGTGCACATCTCGGTGCCTTCCGAGCACACCAGCAAGGCCCAGAAGATCATCACCAGCCACCGGGCCGGGCAGATCCTCGGCTACGACGCCAAGCCCGGCTGGCCGGGCTGGGACGTGGTGGACGGCTACGTGCCCCAGAGCGAGATGCAGGGCCTGATCGTCGAGCTCCGCTCCCAGACCCAGGGCATCGGCTCGTTCACCTGGGCCTTCCACCACCTCCAGGAACTGGAAGGGCGGGACGCCGACAAGGTTGTTGAAGCCCGCAAGAAGGCCCTGGCCGAAGCCTAGCTTCCAGCCACGGACGCGATCCGGGGAGCTCCGCTCCCCGGATCGCTTTCTTTTGGGTGCCGGGAACCTGGGACCGGGATAGTCCATTCATGATTCACGGCGGTCAAGCATCCCGTGGAGGCCCCCATGACCCTCATCGCCAGAATCTGCCTATGCGCCCTGCTGGCGGCGGGCTGGACGGCCCGGGCCGACCAGACCTTCGCCAACCTCAGTTCCAGGACCATCTTCCTGCAGCTGCACGCCCAGAAGCTGGGCAGCGCGGTGCTGCGGGTCCAGGTGCACACGACCGGCAAGACCCCCAAGATCGCCACCCCGGCCATCATCCTCGAGGATCCCAAGTCCGAAAGCAAGGTCTGCCTCAACGAAGAAACCCCCAGGGGCATCATCCTCACCAACGCCACCAGCCTCGACCAGGTGGAGCGCATCACCCTGTTTCCAGGCAACTCCGCCACCTTCACCGTCCTGTCGCCCCCGAAGCGCCAGGACCGGAGCAACCACCTCGCCTTCCTCATCCAGACCCGGTCCCCCGGGATCGACGGCCCGGACTTCGTGGACGAACACCTGGACATCAACTACAGGACTTCCCTGGACCCCAAGAAGGGCACCGTGGAAAAGCTTTCGGGAACCGTCATCAAGGGCCTCGAAACCAAGGACCAGCCGACCGCCCCCCGCTTCGATTTCGACCCCCCGGAAAGCAGGGACGGGCTGATGAGCCTGGTGGACCGGACGCCCGGGAAGCCCGCCTCCTCCTGCGCCATCCAGTGACGGAACGCTTGGCCGCCCGTGGCGGCGCTTGTCTTTTTCCGCGTTCCGGAGTAAAAAGCTGGAAGCCATGACCTGACCGGTCCATGGCCGGAACGGGACGGCCGATGACCGCATTCACCTCCATCCTGGCGCTGCCGCTGGCCCTTTCCCTCCCCCTGCGCGCCCAGGACTTCGTCTTCAACAACGGCTCGGAGCCGCAGTCGCTGGACCCGGCGCTGATCTCCGGGGTGCCGGAAGGCCGGATCAGCGCCGCGCTGTTCGAAGGGCTCACCGTCAACGACGCCGAGACCGCCCTGCCGGTGCCGGGCCTGGCCTCCGGCTGGACGGTCAGCCGGGACCTGCGCACCTACACCTTCACCCTGCGCGAGACCACCTGGTCCGACGGCACCCCGCTCACCGCCCGGGACGTGGTGGACGCCTGGATGCGGGTGCTGGACCCGAAGACCGGCTCCCCCTACGCCTACCTGCTGGGCGACAACATCGAGGGCGCCGACGCCTACCTCAAGGGCAGGGGGCCCGCCTCCGGCGTGGCGCTGCGCGCGCCGGCCCCCCGCACCTTCGTCGTCACCTTCGTCGGGCCCCTGCCCTACGCCCTGGCCATGCTCACCCACAGCGCCTTCATGGTCACCCCCACGTTCGCGGTGCGCCGCTTCGGCCCCGGCGCATGGACCAAGCCCGCCCACTTCGTCGGCAACGGCCCCTTCGTACTCAAGGAGTGGCATCCCCAGGACCGGATCGTGGTGGTCCGGAACCCCCGCTACTGGGACGCCGGCAACATCCGCCTGCGCAGCATCACCTTCCTCACCATCGAGGACCAGAACGTCGCTTTCGACAAGTACAAGGCCGGCGAGATCGACTACGTCCCCGACGATTCCATGCCCTCCGGCCGGATCGACGAGATCCGGCTGCGCAAGGACTACCACCACATGCCGGGCTCCATGGTCTACTACTTCGTCTTCAACCTGATCCGCAGGCCGTTCGACGATGTCCGGGTGCGCAAGTCCCTGTCCATGGCCGTGGACCGGGACGAGCTGACCCGCAGGGTGCTCAAGGCCGGCGACATTCCCAGCGCCGGCTTCGTGCCGGCCATGGGCGGCTACCGGACCACCCGGGGCAACGGCTTCGACCCGGACCGCGCCCGCGCCCTGCTGGCCCAGGCCGGCTATCCCGGCGGCCGCGGCTTCCCCCGCATCACCATCACCTACAACACCAGCGCCCGGCACAAGCTGATCTGCGAGTGGGTGCAGCAGGCCTGGAAGACCATCCTGGGCGTCGACGTGGAGCTGCACAACCTGGAGTGGAACACCTTCCTGGACACCAAGCAGAAGACCCACGATTTCCAGATCGCCCGCTCCGGCTGGGTGGCGGACTACCCGGACCCCAGCAACTACCTGGACATGTTCAAGACCGGCGCGGGCAACAACGACGGCCTGTACGCCAACCCCCGCTACGACGCCCTCCTGGCCCGGGCCGCCACCATGCTCCCCGGCCCGGAGCGCGACCGCGCGCTGGAACAGGCCGAGGAGCTCCTGGTCACCCGGGACCAGGCCGTCCTGCCCTTCTTCTTCTACGTGACCCGGTACGTGCTGGACGACCGGAAGTGGGGCGGGATCCACCTCAACGCCCTGGACATCCACCACCCCCGCTGGTGGCGGCCCAGGTGACCCCGGAGGGATCCCCATGCTCCGCTTCATGATCCGCCGCGCCCTCAGCCTGATCCCCACGGTCTTCCTGATCATCACCTTCGCCTTCGTCATCATCCGCGCCGCGCCGGGCGGCCCCTTCGCCAGCGAGAAGCAGCTGCCGCCGGAGATCCTGGCGAACGTGCAGAAGCGCTACCACCTGGACGAATCCCTGCCCCGGCAGTACGTCCGCTACCTGGGCGACTTCGCCCGGGGCGACCTGGGGCCGTCGTTCCGCTACAAGGACTTCACCGTGGGCGAGCTGATCGGCGACGCCCTGCCCCCCTCCATGCTGATCGGCGCCCTGGCCCTGCTCATCTCCGTGGCCGCCGGCGTCGGCGCCGGCGTCGCCTCCGCCCTGCGGCAGAACAGCTGGCTCGACTACGCCGCCATGTCCCTGGCGGTCATCGGCATCTCGGTGCCGCTGTTCGTCACCGGCCCGGTGCTGAAGCTGTACCTGGCCCTGAAGCACCCCTGGCTGCCCACCTCGGGCTGGCTGGGGGGCCGGAGCGGGTGGCTGGTGCTGGTCATGCCGGTGCTCACCCTGGCCCTGCCCTACATGGCCGGGATCGCCCGGCTCACCCGCGCCTCGGTGCTGGAGGTGCTCCGGGCCGACTACGTCCGCACCGCCCGGGCCAAGGGCCTCAGCGAGCGGGTGGTGGTGCTCCGGCACGTGCTCAAGGGCGCCCTGCTGCCGGTGGTCTCGTACCTGGGGCCGGCCTTCGCCGGCATCATCACCGGGACCGTCGTGGTGGAGACCATCTTCGCCGTCCCCGGCATGGGCCGGCTGTCCATCCAGGCCGCCATCAACCGCGACTACACCCTGATCATGGGCGACGTCATCGTCTTCTCCGTGATCCTGGTGCTCATGAACTTCGTCGTGGACCTCTGCTACGGCTTCCTCGACCCGCGCATCTCCTACTCCTGAGGCGACCCCATGGCACTCGACGATCCCCTGAGCGACGCCTTCGGCCGGGTACGCCGCCCGGTCTCCCCCGGCGCGGACGCATGGCGCCGGCTGCTCCGGCACCGCATGGCCGTGGCCAGCCTGGCCGTCGTCTGCCTCTACGCCCTGCTCACCCTGGCGGCGCCGCTCCTGCCGCTCCACCCCTACGCCGAGCAGGTGGTGGCCCACGAGAACCTTCCGCCCTCGCTGCGCCCGGCCGGGGAGCTCATGCTGGCCGCCCGCACCGCCTACCTGAAGGCCTTCCGGGCCTCCGAGGACCGCGCCGAGTTCAACGCCGAAGAGCGGGCCGAGCTGGACGAGATGGCCCGGTCGGTCAGGACCGACCCGGTGCACCGCCGGCACTACCTGCTCGGCACCGACAGCCTGGGCCGGGACATGCTCTCCCGGATGCTCTACGGCGGCCGGATCTCCATCCTCATCGGGCTGGTGGGGACCGTCACCTCCATGGTCCTGGGCATCATCCTGGGCAGCATCGCCGGGTACCAGGGCGGCCTCCTGGACAGCCTGATCATGCGCTTCGTCGACATCCTCTACGGACTGCCCTACATGCTGCTGGTGATCATCATGATGGCCCTGTTCGGGCGCAGCGTCCTCAACCTGTTCGCGGCGGTGGCGCTGGTCTCCTGGCTCACCCTGTGCCGGGTGGTGCGCGGCCAGGTCATCAGCCTCAAGCACGCCGAGTTCGTGGAGGCCGCCCGCTCCATGGGCGCCGGCCCGGCCCGGATCATCTTCCGCCACCTCACCCCGAACACCCTCGGGGTCATCGTGGTGTTCTCTACCCTCATGGTGCCGCAGTTCATCATGACCGAATCGTTCCTCTCCTTCCTCGGCCTGGGGGTGTCGGCGCCGCTGGCCTCCTGGGGCTCCCTGGTGGCCGAAGGGGCCAGGGTGATGTCGCTCTACCCCTGGCAGCTGCTGGGGCCGGCCATCGCCATGACGGTCTTCCTGTTCGCCATGAACTTCCTGGGCGACGGGCTGCGCGACGCGCTCGACCCCCAGGGCCGGCACCGGGTCTGACGTGGACGGCGACGTCATCCTCCAAGTCCAGGACCTGCGCACCACCTTCGCCACCGGCGAAGGCCCGGTCAAGGCCGTGGACGGGGTCAGCTTCGAGCTGAGGCGGGGCGAGACCCTGGGGCTGGTGGGCGAATCCGGCTCCGGCAAGAGCGTCACCAACCTCTCCATCCTCGGCCTCGTCCCGTCGCCCCCGGGCCGGATCGAAGGGGGCCGGGCGCTGTTCCACGGCCAGGACCTCCTGGGGCTGCCCAAGGGCGCGCTGCGGGCCATCCGAGGCGACCGGATCGCCATGATCTTCCAGGACCCCATGACCTCGCTCAATCCGTTCCTGCGCGTGGCCACCCAGATGATGGAGCCGCTGATGCTGCACCAGGGGCTGGACCGGCGCGCGGCCAGGGCCCGGGCCGTGGAGCTGCTCCGGCAGGCCGGCTTCAGGGACGCGGAAAAGCGCATCGACCAGTACCCCCACCAGTTCTCCGGCGGCATGCGCCAGCGGGTGATGATCGCCATGGCGCTCTCCTGCGACCCGGAGATCCTCATCGCCGACGAGCCCACCAGCGCCCTGGACGTGACCATCCAGGCGCAGATCCTGGACCTCATCCGCGACCTCACCCGGCGCCTGGGCACCGCGGTCATCCTCGTCACCCATTCCCTGGGCGTGGTGGCCGGCATCTGCGACACCCTCTGCGTGATGTACGCCGGCCGGATCGTGGAGCGGGGCCCCACCGGCGAGGTGTTCGAAGCGCCCATGCCCCCCTACACCCAGGGCCTGATCCGCTCCGTGCCCCGGCTGGACCGTAGAGGCCCGGAGCGGCTGGCCTCGATCCCCGGCCAGCCGCCCGACGTCATCGACCTGCCCGAATGCTGCCCCTTCCACCCCCGCTGCGACCGGACCATGGACGTGTGCCGGCGGAGCTGCCCGCCGGTCACCGGCCTGGGCGGCGGCCGGGAGGTGCGGTGCTGGCTCTACCCCGAGGAGGCCGGCCATGGCCGATGAGGTCCTGCTCGAGGTCGAGGGCCTGAAGATGCACTTCCCGGTGGGAGGCGGCCTGTTCGGCGGGCCCAGGGGCTGGATCCACGCCGTGGACGGGGTCGACTTCCGGATCCGCAGGGGCGAGACCCTCGGCCTGGTGGGGGAGTCCGGCTGCGGCAAATCCACCACCGCCCGGGCCGTGGCCCAGCTGCTCCGGCCCACCGCCGGCCGGGTCCTGCTGAAGGGCCGGGACCTCACCCGGCTCAGCGGCGACGCCCTCATGGCCGCCCGCAAGGACATGCAGATGGTGTTCCAGGACCCGTACGCCTCGCTCGACCCGCGCATGACCGCCGGCGCCGTCATCGCCGAGCCGCTGCGGATCTGCAACACCCGGGGCATCCTGCACCTGTCCCGGCAGGCCATGGAACGGCGGGTGGAAGAGCTCATGGAGCGGGTGGGCCTCTCCCCGGACTTCAGGAACCGCTACCCCCACCAGTTCTCCGGCGGCCAGCGGCAGCGCATCGG
>TBL_comb47_HYPODRAFT_10006903_pt1 | contig 12113 bp, 10 predicted proteins | sample TroBogypolimnion_40_FD_10682 | JGI IMG/M metagenome (IMG submission 10682) | reverse complement strand
ATCCCTGCCTTAATAAACGATCCCTACTTTATGGGGGGCGGTGCAATGGTTACGGGGTCTGGGGGATTCTTAAATATACATGTAGATTTTAATTGGCATCAAAAGTTACAGAGCTGGCGACGTTGTAATGCCCTTTTTTATCTTACCCCTAACTGGGTTGAGGAGTGGGAGGGGGGGTTGGAGTTATGGTCAACAGATGGACAACAAAGGGTGAGGTCTATACCGCCATTATTTAATAGTATGGTGGTGTTCTCTACCACTAGCGAAAGTTATCATGGGCAACCAACCAAGATTCAATGCCCTGAAGATCAGTATCGTCGAGTCTTCTCTTCCTTTTACTATGCAAGCACAAAAAGTGAAAAGATGGACGATCACCCCCATTTCACCCGTTATAACGCTAACAATAATACTAATGTGGCCCAAAAAGAGAATAGCCCTTATGCTCAAGGAATTACGGATGATTACCTCCGATATGTTATTCAGGCAAAGGGTCCCAAATAACTACTAGCCAGGTTGTTTGCGAAGAAGGTTTCTAATGCAAATGAGGATTCTGGGGGCTAATGGTCCAGAGGTTAGTCGCCTAGGGTTGGGCACAATGATGATGGGTTGGCGCATGGATGCAGATGCATCTATAGAAGTATTAGCCGCAGCATTGGATCACAACATTACTTTTGTTGATAGTTCAGTTAGCTATGCGCGTGGCGATACACACCGAATTCTGGGGGGGCAATCCAGACTTTGAATGCACGTCAGCGAATAGTATTGGCAACCAAGGTTGGCGGCAGAAGCGGTGACGGAGATCCGCCCGGATTCATAGGTGTAAGTGCTAAAAATATTATTCGCCAATGCGAGTTGTCACTGTTGCAATTAAAAACAGATTGGATTGACTTGCTCCAGCTGCATTTACCAGGTGAAATAGTGGAAATTGATGAGCAGTTGGATGCGCTAGACCGATTGCGTCAAAAAGGTGTAATACGTTATTATGGCGTGTGTAACCATAGCGCTAATCAGATGGCCGATCTATATGCTGCAGAAAAAAGAAAAGATCTTTCTGGTCTTGTTTCACATCAATTTAGCTATAACCTACTAGAGCAGCTTGGTCGTAAGGAGTTGTTTGCTCAATGTACGGCATTGCAAATAGGTAGCATTATTTGGGGCCCCCTATCTAGTGGTCTTTTATCGGACAGATATGCAATAAATCGTAATGTTGTGGAGCAGAGTCGAATAGGCATTGGGCGAGAGCGTATTAGTAAGGAGTTGTTGCTCCAACAGCAAGAAACACAAAATCTATTGTGTAATTTGGTAGATCAGTCTAAGCGGGAGGGGATCAGTCTGCAGAGTCAAGCTATTAAGTGGTTGCTGCAAAATGATACTGTAGATACCATCCTTCTTGGCCCATCAAATTTATCTCAACTTTTAGAGTTATTGGAGGTAGAGAAAATTTAATGGGTAATAATGAGGATTAAGCGGAGTTGTCTACTATTTAAAAATTAACTTTGCAGCTAAAGTTAAATTTGCATTTAATGAGCATTTATATTTTTGAAAACCTTTCAGGAATATTGATGTCGACGGAGTTGGGGGACTAGTTTATTTTGATATTGCTGATTTTTTTCATTCATTTTTGAGATCTGAATTACAGAACCCAATAAAAAGCCTTTTCAGAGCGCAATTTGAATTTTTATTAATTGATAGATCAAAACATAAGAAAGTAAGTGTTGAATAGAATCCAACTTGCATTTGATGTTAGCGGTCTGGCATGGCGATATCGAACTGGGGTGCAAAATCTCTATTGGGCTTTTTTGGCAGCATGGTCGAATCAAGAAAAATTCCACGAAAATTTTGATATATCGTTTTACGATAGATCAGGTATTTACAACTCCCAAATAGTTGATATGGTTGGAGCTGCATATAATCCATGTGCTCGGGCTTGGTGGCCAGATAAGTTACGTAGACCTTTACAGCTTCTTTTGCGAAAATCTGATTTTCTTGCCCCTAAACTTGGTAACCGCATTAATCATGTTTGGAACTGGGATATTTTCAATCCCGAAGGTTGCAGGGGTTCTATAACAATCCCAGATCTATTGCCTCTTGAGTACCCCCAGTGGTTCGATAAAAAATTTATATATTTAACGGAGAGATCGCTACGCTTTGCGGCTGATGAGGCGGAGTTTATTTTTGTTATTTCAGAGGATGTAAAGCAACGCGTAGAAAAAATTTCTGGCATTCCGGCAGAGCGAATTAGAGTGGTCTACCCTGGTATTGACCAAGATTATTTCATACCAATTAATAAAGATTTCGCAAATTCAGTTCTGAGGAAGCATGGGCTTGAGTCTGGATGTTATTTACTATCGTCAGGATTTTTAGATCCGCGAAAAAATTTAGCAAGACAATTAGCAGCATTTAACCTCGTGCTTTCTCGTGGAGAGAAAGGCATTAAATATGCATTGACTGGATTGCGTACGTCTCTGTCGGAGGATTTAATTAGACTGATTGACTCCCCAGTAATGAGGGAAAATGTAATTTTTTTGGGCTATGTCCCAAAGGATGAGTTGATTGCTTTAACTAGTCATTCTTCTGCGATGATGTACTGTAGTCTTGCAGAAGGGTTTGGCTTGCCGATCATAGAGGCTATGGCATTGGGTACGCCAGTTATTACATCTGCTTGTACATCTATGCAGGAATTAGCTGCATCTAAGGCGGCAATGGTTGATCCATTTGATATAGAGGAAATGGCCGATGCCATACAGGATGTAATGGGCTGGAGTGATGGGAAAAAGGCTGTTCAAGGTGATATAAATAAAACTTTTGCCTCACAATTTACTATTCAAAATTGGCTTGGAGGCCATCTCGATATTTTCTCTGGAAAAGATGAAAGTAACAGATGGTTGTAGCCATTTTTTTGTGGGACGCCTAATTTCGAGTGGAATGTAATGAGAGCATCGCATCCCTAGGCGATATTTAGATGGCAAGGCTGGGTAATCAAGATTGGGCTGATAGCAGTGATTGACAATGGACAACCCTATTGCAACAAATAATTTTTGGTTCTTTTTTGAGTCGATCGGAGATTAACGACAAAGATTAAGCCTACTTTCCCAGAAGACAAATTTTTAAAAATAGGCTAGCCGTTGTTACTAAAATCTGTTGGCTAAAATTTTAATCTATGACACTAATTAATTCCCCCAAAACTATGATGCCAAAGCATATGCCTAAAAAATCAATAAAATTTTTGGGTGGAGTTTTTATTATTTCAACATTGCTACCGTTTGTTGGACTTCCACAGCAGGACTCACAGCCATTCCCCTTACTCTTTGCAGTTTTATTTCTTTCTGCCTGCGCATTTGGACTGGAAAAAGTTCAAATAAGAAGGCGCCTAATTTGGTATTGTGCTTGGGTTTGGTTTGGATGCGTTGCATCTATATTGCTTGATGCAGAAATAACTTATCTGACGGCGCGGGCTATCCTAGGCTACGTTGCAATTTTTGCTTATTACACTGCATTTGATAATTACCTCACTCGATATGGTTTTCCATCACGACTATTATGGATATTGGTTGCAATTTGGCTTTTAGTCGGTATTGTGCAAATCTTTTATCCGAATTTCACATCTAATTTTGTGGCCCTAAGAAGTAGTCCGGATCGAGGGGTAACAAGTCTTGCTCCAGAGCCTACATATTTTGCAGTCTTCTTATTTTTTGCTTGCTGGCTTACATTGATATCTACTAATTATCAGAGAAGTCTAAAGAATGGATTGTTATGCATGCTCTGCTTAGGAGGTTCTTTATTATTGGCAAAGTCATCAATGATTGTTGTTTTTTATTTTATTAGTGCTTTAGTATTCATCTTATATTTATTGTTAAAAGACAGGCATAAGTTACCAGTTGCAATATTGGCCATGCTTTTGGTAATCTTTGCACTGAGTTTTTTGCCCTTAGAAGGAACCCGATTATGGAGCTTTATAGTATCAATAAGAGAAGGCGACCTAAGTTTTTTTCTACAAGATGAAAGTGCAAACGAAAGAGTTTCAGCGGTCGCCATCCCTTTCTTAAGCTTGCTAGATAATCATTTACTCCCCGGCGGTTTTAATGGATATATTGCTGATGGCTCAAGGGTTGCAAAAAGTTTGTGGCCGCTTTTTCCATACAATATAAGTGACAAGATCATGTCTTGGAATTTGGCTATGTGGTACGAGCTGGGCATTTTTGGTTTAGTGGCATGGCTTAATTTATTTAATTTAAAGAGGTGCAATTTACGCGGGGTGATGGAGTGTATGCTGTTGGCATTACTATTGTTTTCTGCGATCCCCCATTTGTTTCCAGTACCTATAATGGTGCTTGCGCTAATTAGTTTTAAAAACAGTAAATTGGAAAATACAATAAAGTAGGCGGCCTGTACATTAATATAATATTATTTATGCAGGACGATTAAAATATTAACTAAAATTTTTTTATATAGTATAATTTATTTTCAATAATATACTATATATATCTTTATAAAAGCTTATAATAATTTCGGGGAATTTAATAGGCTAATAAAAATATGCTATTCTTTATTTTTCTTTTATTATAAGGAAATTTTATATTTTTAAACATATAATATATTTAATTTGGTTAAATATTTTGTTTAATAACGCTTTTAAATATTGGAATATCCACAATATTACTAGATATTTAAATCGTCAGCTAAAATTATTTTTAGAACCTTTTGGGCTTAATTAATGCAGAATAAAAAGTATATGATTCTTTGTATCAAGGGTTTTGGTGATGCTATTTTATCCTGCAACTTTGCTAATAGAATTAATGTTAACGAATATATTGTTATCACATCAAAAAAAAATGAAATATTAGTTAAAAGCATGCTCCCACATAATTCCGTTATATATACAATAAATTGGCTTCACAATACTTTTGAGTTATTTTCCCTTTCTAAAGTTAGGATTTATAGCTTATTCAGATGGATTAAAATCAGAAGGCTCTTAAGCTCATTTTCCGATTTGGGATTTTCCCCTTTGATTGACGTGAACAATTTTAGAAATAAATTGCTTTATTTTGGATTAAGTGGAGAATATCCTAAAATTAATAATGTGTATCAACACTATTCGGATATTTTAGGGCAAGATTTTTATAAACCAATCAAATCTCTAGGATCAATTTTAATATTTCCATTTGGAAGTGAGGCTAATAGATGCATGCCTAAAGAGTTGATCTTATCTCTATGTAAGCAGTTGATTCTTAGTAATAAAATTTATAAAGTAGTCATTCATGCCTCCGAAATTAAAAAAGTTGATGAACTGAATGATCAATATATTTTTTACCAATCCCCAAAGGAGCTCTCTAATTTAATTTGTGACGCCTCGATAATCATTTCCGTTGATTCCTTTCCTTTGCATATGGCGATCTTTAAAAACAAGGAAATTCTTGTTGCCACTAATTCTTACAATCTTTTTATTCATCCAATCTTAATTGATTCAAATTGCGTTTTCAAATTTGATAAAATAGTAGAGGCATTAAAAGTCCGCATTAATAAATAAAATTTATAGAGGTAAATTTTGTTCAAAAATAAAATTTTAGTAATCACCGGTGGTACGGGCTCATTTGGTAATGCTGTTTTGAGACGTTTTCTTGATTCCGATTTAAGTGAAATTCGTATTTTTAGTCGAGATGAAAAAAAACAAGACGATATACGAAAGAAGTTTAGCAACCCTAAGCTTAAGTTCTATATTGGCGATGTTCGAGATTACCAGTCCGTTCTTAATGCGGTACGTGGATCAGATTTTATCTATCATGCAGCAGCACTTAAACAGGTCCCTTCTTGTGAATTTCATCCGATGGAGGCTGTTAAAACTAATGTATTGGGCACGGAAAATGTACTTGAGGCAGCTATCAATTGTGACGTGAGGCGCGTAATTTGTTTGAGTACCGATAAGGCTGTTTATCCTATTAATGCTATGGGAATTAGCAAGGCCATGATGGAGAAAGTCATAGTTGCTAAATCCCGCTCTTCAACTCAGACTGTTATTTGCGCTACTCGTTATGGCAATGTGATGGCTTCGCGCGGCTCAGTAATCCCCCTTTTTACAAACCAAATTCGCGCCGGTCATGCGATTAGCATTACCGATCCCAATATGACGCGTTTTATGATGACCTTGGATGATGCTGTTGATTTAGTTCTGTACGCATTTCAGTATGGCAACCCTGGCGAGATTTTTGTCCAGAAGGCTCCAGCTGCCACGATTGAGACATTGGCTTTGGCACTGACTGAGTTACTTGATGCTTCGAGCCACCCTATTCATGTCATTGGTACGCGACATGGTGAAAAGCTATTTGAATCACTGCTCAGTCGTGAAGAGATGGTCGCTGCAGAAGATTTAGGTGATTATTATCGCGTTCCTCCAGACTTGCGAGACTTGAATTACGGTAAGTTTGTTGATCAGGGAGAGGTGCTTATATCAGAGGCCGTTGAATACAATTCACATAATACAACCCGATTAAATATTGATGGTATGAAGGAGTTATTAATGAAATTACGTTTCATCCAGGCGGCAGTGCGTGGAGAGATTCATGAGCCCGAGGAGTAGTGTGAAAGTATTGGTTACTGGCGCAAATGGCTTTGTTGCTCAGAATTTAAAAATCCATCTTTCTGAGCATAAGGAGATTGTTCTGGTTCCTTTTACTCGCAACAATCACTTTACTGAGCTTCCCGCCTTACTTAGTGGCGTAGATTTCATTTTTCATTTGGCAGGCGTCAATCGCCCTGAAGATCCCAAAGAATTTATGATGGGTAATGTTGATTTGACGCGCGAACTTTGTAACGCGATTATTGCAGGTAGCCATACAATGCCAGTTATTTTTAGTTCATCAACTCAAGCTGCCCAAAATAACCAATATGGAATGAGTAAGCGAGCTGCTGAGGACATGTTATTCAGTCTGCAGGCTACTAATGGTAATCCTGCACATGTTTTTCGTCTTCCTAATGTATTTGGTAAATGGTGTAAACCAAATTACAACTCAGTGGTAGCTACTTTTTGTTATAACGTTGCACATGATTTGCCTATAAAGATTAATGAGCCGACGACACCGCTAAGGCTGGTATATATAGATGACGTGATTGATCGCTTTATTCAACTCATGGATGGTGCGGATCGAGATGTTGATGGTAATGGCTTTGAGATTTTACATCCCCAGTACACAACTACAGTGGGTGAATTGGCCCACCAGCTTCAGGCATTCAAAGATAGTCGTGCAAATTTAATAACCGAGCGAGTGGGTGCGGGGCTGGTGCGTGCCTTGTATTCGACCTATGTGAGTTATTTACCCACAAACTCATTTACCTATCCGGTGCCACGCCACGAGGATACTCGAGGTATATTTGTTGAAATGTTAAAAACGCCTGATTGTGGGCAGTTCTCTTATTTCACTGCCCACCCTGGGATCACTCGGGGTGGGCATTATCATCATACAAAAACAGAAAAATTTTTGGTTATTAAGGGTGTCGCTCGTTTTAAGTTTAGGCACATGTATACCCATGAAGAATTCGAGCTGGTAGCTGGCGGAGAGCTGCCCACAATTGTTGAAACCATTCCCGGATGGACGCATGATGTCACTAATATTGGAAGCGACGAACTTGTCGTGATGCTATGGGCTAATGAGATATATGATCATACTCATCCTGATACCTACGCATGTCCACTATAAGTAAATAAATATATGAAAAAATTAAAAATTGCGTCGGTGGTTGGTACAAGGCCTGAAATCATTCGCCTGTCCCGCGTTTTGGCAGCTTTGGATGAGCATTGTGATCATGTACTAGTTCATACCGGTCAGAACTACGACTACGAATTAAATCAAATTTTCTTTGATGATCTTGGTGTGCGTAAGCCAGACTTTTTTCTTAATAGCGCTGCTGATAGTACTGGCGCTGCGCAGACAATTGGAAATTTGATTATTGCAGTTGATCGAGTTTTGGCTGATGTGCGGCCTGATGCGATGTTGGTTCTTGGAGATACCAACAGTTGCCTATCAGTAATCCCCGCAAAACGACGCAAGATTCCCATCTTTCATATGGAGGCTGGTAATAGATGTTTTGATATGCGAGTACCAGAAGAAACTAACCGCCGTATAGTCGACCATACTGCAGATATCAACCTTACTTACAGCACCATCGCTCGAGATTATTTATTGCGAGAAGGTTTGCCTCCAGATCAAGTAATTAAGACGGGCAGCCCAATGTACGAGGTGTTACATCATTACTTACCGAAAATCGAAACATCGAGTGTTTTGGAAAGGCTTGGGCTTGAGGAGCAGCGGTATTATGTAGTGAGCGCTCATAGAGAAGAGAATATTGAGCCTGAGCAAACCTTTGCAAAGCTGGTGAATGTGCTTAATGCTTTGGCCGAAGATAATAATTTGCCAGTTATTGTTTCAACACACCCACGTACACAGCATCGAATAGATAAATCTGAAGTGAAATTCAATTCACGGATTCAGTTACTTAAGCCATTAGGTTTTTTTGACTATATAAAGTTACAGATGTCTGCAAAGGCGGTGTTATCCGATAGCGGTACCATCAACGAGGAATCATCGATACTGAACTTTCCGGCTCTAAATTTACGGGAAGTACACGAACGTCCTGAAGGCATGGAGGAAGCCTCCGTAATGATGGTGGGTTTAGAAGTAGATAGGGTGCGACAAGGATTGGATATTCTGGGTTCACAGTTACGAGGGGCAAATAGGAGTCTGCGGTTGGTAGCTGATTACAGCATGCCAAACGTGTCTGATAAGGTTGTACGGATAATTCACAGTTACATTGATTATGTCAACCGTGTAGTCTGGAAGAAATACTAAGGTTATCGTGCGTATTCTTGTTGTCAGTCAGTATTTTTGGCCAGAGAATTTTCGTATTAATGACTTAGTTTCAGAATTTTATGGCCTCGATCATGAGGTAACTATACTGACAGGCTACCCAAACTACCCTTCTGGTGAGGTTTTTCCTCGGTTTAAATTAAATCCATCTGCCTTCGCAAAGTTTGGAGCTGCTAATGTAGTTAGAGTGCCCATAATTTCGCGCGGCAAGAGTGGGTTGAGGTTGGTGTTGAATTATGCAAGCTTTGTTATTTCAGCGACATTACTTGGGATTTGGTATTTACGAGGCCAGAAGTTTGACGTAATTTTTGTTTTTGAGCCCTCGCCTATTACTGTTGGCTTGCCGGCAATCTTTCTTAGCAAAATTAAGCGTGCCCCACTTGCATTTTGGGTTCTTGATCTTTGGCCGGAAACCCTTGAGGCTATTGGCGTAGTTCGTTCGCGATATATTTTGAAGGCTATTGGCCGCTTGGTAAGCTTTATCTACAATCGCTGCGATTTAATATTGGCACAATCGAAAAGTTTTATTCCGCAAATTCGTCAGTATTGTCATAAAGAAATAAAAGTCGAGTACTTTCCAAGTTGGTCAGACGCTGCATTTGATTCTGCAATAGTTGATTTAGCTGAAGAAGTGCCTACGGCAGAGGGGGTATTTAGTGTTATGTTTGCCGGCAATATTGGCGACGGGCAAGACTTCCCGGCCATACTTGATGCAGCCGAAGAACTTAAAGGCAATAGCAGAATACGCTGGTTGATCGTTGGCGAAGGGAGGGCAAGTGAATGGGTTAGGTCTGAGGTGATTCGACGTGGTCTTGAGCATTGTTTTCTGTTGCTTGGTAACTACCCTGTAGATAGAATGCCTTCATTTTATAAGCATGCCGATGCATTATTAGTGTCGTTAAAGGCAGAATCGATTTTTGCAATGACCATTCCCGGGAAACTTCAGTCCTATCTTGCTGCCGGTATTCCTATACTTGCAATGCTAAATGGAGAGGGGGCGGAGATCATTCGTAGATCAGGCGCTGGTATATCTAGTCCGGCTGGAGATGGGTTTGCACTGTCGACCGCAGTAATGCATATGGCTAATATGAATATCGAGGAGCGGCTAAAAATGGGTAGGGCTGGTTTGGCTCTTACTGAGGAGGAGTTCAATCGAGGGGCTCTCATCTCCAAGCTATTGTCGTGGCTTAATGGGTTGGTTGTAGTTGAAGGTAGGCATCAGGAGCGTTTTAAATGATTTTAGTAACGGGGGCGTCCGGTTTTGTGGGAGGGGCTTTATGCGCAAGTTTAATTAATCACTCCCCTTTACGTATCTCAGTTCGAGATAAATCTAAAACTGAGTTATTCGAAAATGTAGGTATCTTCGAAGCATCCATATCTCCTGATCAGGACTGGACATCCGCCCTCTCCGGGGTCTCAGTAGTCGTTCATTGCGCCGCCCGAGTGCATGTGATGAGTGAGGAAGCCGCTGACCCTTTATTTGAATTTCGCCGAGTTAATGTCGATGGAACACTTAATTTAGCTCGTCAAGCTTCTGAAGCAGGGGTGCGCCGTTTTGTATTTATAAGTTCGATCAAGGTTAATGGAGAATTTACAGAATTGGGTCATCCATTTACGGCGGACCAAATTCCCGTGCCAAGTGATCCCTATGGAGTTTCAAAGTATGAGGCTGAAATGGGGCTTAGGGCTTTATCGGAAGAAACTGGGATGGAAGTAGTCATTATTCGCTCGCCTCTAGTCCATGGACCGGGGGTTAAAGCGAATTTTCTGTCGACGATGAATTGGTTGCGGCGAGGGATTCCACTGCCACTTGGTGGTGTTACAAAAAATCGTCGCAGTTTCGTCTTCATTGATAATCTCGTTAGTATGATTATTGCTTGTATAAATCATCCTGCGGCAGCTAATCAGACATTTCTGGTATCGGATGATGAGGACCTGTCAACCGCAGAATTGTTAGAGCGTATGGCTTTAGCGCTAGGGTGCCCTTCGAAATTAATCGCAGTTCCAACAACGTTAATCACGCTCGGAGCAAAACTAATTTGTAGGCCTGATATTTCACGGCGTCTTTGCGGATCTCTGCAGGTTGATATCAAAAAAACCAAAGATTTGCTTGGCTGGTCGCCACCAGTGAGTGTGACTGAAGGGTTACGCCAGACCGCAGCATACTTCTTGAAGATGCAATCTTAAACATATTTTTACTATGAAGCGATTATTTGATCTTGTATTGGCGCTCTTTATTACTGTTTTTTTAATGCTACCGATTTTAGTTGTGGCCATTGTCGTTCGATTGACTTCATCTGGGCCTGCACTATATTGGTCTAACCGCGTAGGCAGGTTTAACGCTATCTTTAGAATGCCAAAATTTCGGACTATGCAAATTGGAACCCCAGCTGTAGCAACCCACTTACTTTCCAATACTGGGCAATACTTGACACCAGTAGGTTCTTTTTTGCGCAAATCCAGTTTGGATGAACTGCCGCAGCTATGGAGTATTTTGGTGGGTGATATGAGTTTTGTGGGGCCTCGGCCAGCACTGTTTAATCAAGATGACTTAATTGCGTTGCGAACCCAATATGGAGTGGATAAGTTAGTACCGGGATTAACGGGGTGGGCCCAAGTAAATGGCCGTGATGAATTATCGATTCCAATCAAAGTGCAGTTTGAGATGGAATATCTCCAGAAACAGTCTTTTTGGTTTGATATAAAGATATTGGGTCTAACCTTCCTAAAGGTGGTTGGACGAGCTGGAGTATCCCATTAGGTTGGCTTTTTTGGTGTGCTCCCCATTTTTTTGCTGACCCACTTCCGGTAAGAAGATAACCATCAACTTAGCATTAATTATGCTGAGTATATTTTTAGAGCAGAATGGCTCATCTGCCTCATTAAATACTAAATTCCATTACTTTGACTATATAATTTATAATTAATATCGTGCCAATTAACGCAACTAAACAGTCGCTATTAAATCTGCCTCGCTCAGTGAAGAGGGGTATAGTAATGTACTGCGATGTCCTTATTTGCGCATTCAGTGTTTGGTTAGCTTTTGGGCTTCGCTTAGACCAGTGGGGTCAATTTCAAGGCCAGCAGTGGATGGTTCTCATTGCCGCCATTGGATTTTCATTTCCCCTATTTATTTCTTTTGGCTTATACCGGGCTATTTTTAGATATGTTGGCTCGGCTGCACTCGCTTCAATGGCGCGCGTTTTCCTCATTTACACCAGCTTATTCTTCTGCACATTTACACTCTTTGGAGTG
>TBL_comb47_HYPODRAFT_10006899_pt1 | contig 12119 bp, 8 predicted proteins | sample TroBogypolimnion_40_FD_10682 | JGI IMG/M metagenome (IMG submission 10682) | reverse complement strand
CCGGAATACACCACGGACATCACGGCGACGGGCGCGGTGCGGCTGCTCGAAGCCATCCGCGAAACCGGCATCAAGCCGCGGTTTTATCAGGCCTCCTCAAGCGAAATGTTCGGCAAGGTCATGGAGATTCCCCAGCGCGAGACCACGCCGTTCTACCCGCGCAGTCCGTATGGCTGCGCCAAGGTTTACGCCCACTGGATCACGGTCAATTACCGCGAATCATACGACCTGTTCGCGTGCGCAGGCATTCTCTTCAACCACGAATCGCCGCGCCGGGGCGAAACGTTCGTGACCCGCAAAATCACCCGCGCCGTGGCGCACATCAAGGCGGGGCTGCAGGAGAAACTTTACCTTGGCAACATTGACGCCAAGCGCGACTGGGGCTACGCAAAGGAATATGTCGAGGCGATGTGGCTGATGCTGCAGCAGGACCAGCCGGACGATTATGTGATCGCCACCAACGAGACGCACAGCGTGCGCGAATTTCTGGAGGTCGCCTTCGCCCACGCCGGCCTCGACTGGCAGAAGCACGTCGAGATTGACCCGAATTATTTCCGCCCGGCGGAAGTGGATTTGTTGATCGGGGATTATTCCAAGGCCAAGGAGAAACTTGGCTGGGAGCCGAAAACCACGTTCCAGGCGCTGGCCAGGCTCATGGTGGACTCGGATGTGAAAATGGTGCAAGACCATCAGGCCGGCAAGGGCCGCGTCGCGAGCTAGAATTATTTTCCGCGCTGTTGTTTGCCGAGAAAATCCGCGTAGGCCAGCCGGATGCCGGCTTCCAAATCCACCTGCGGTTTCCAGCCCAAGGCGAACAGACGCGAGCTGTCCATCAATTTTCGCGGCGTCCCGTTCGGCTTGGTCGTGTCCCAGACAATTTCGCCGCTGAACCCGACGATGCGTTTCACCAGCCCGGACAGTTCGCGGATGGTGATTTCACTGCCGCTGCCGACATTGATGAACTGTTCCTCGCTGTAATTCCGCATCAGGAAAACACACGCGCTGGCCAGATCGTCGGCGTATAAAAACTCCCGCAGCGGCGCGCCCGTGCCCCAGCACGTCACGGCGGCGGCGGCGGCTTGTTTGGCGTCGTGAAATTTCCGGAGCAACGCCGGCAGCACATGCGACGTTTGCAGGTCGTAGTTGTCGTTCGGCCCATACATGTTCGTCGGCATGGCGCTGATGAAATCGCAGCCGTATTGCCGGCGATACGCCTGGCACAGCTTGATGCCGGCGATTTTGGCGACGGCATACCATTGATTGGTCGGCTCCAGTTCGCCGGTGAGCAGGTATTCCTCCTTCAACGGCTGCGGCGCCAGCCGGGGATAGATGCACGAGCTGCCGAGAAATAAAAGTTTCCGCACGCCCTCAAGCTTCGCCGCGTGGATGAGGTTGTTCTGGATCTGGAGATTTTCAAACAGAAAGGCCGCCGGCTGCGTGTCGTTGGCGTGGATGCCGCCGACCTTGGCGGCGGCAAAGAAAACGAACTCCGGCTTGGTCTCCGCGAAAAATTTTTGCACGGCAGCCGGTTCCAGGAGATCGACCTCCGCCCGCGTTTTGCCGATGAGGTTTTTGAATCCCTGCCGCTGCAGTTCGCGCCAGATGGCGCTGCCCACCAGGCCGCGATGTCCGGCCACATAAATCCGCGAATTTTCGTCCATCTGCATGCCGAATTATAGGTCGGCCAATCGGGCAAAGACAAATGCTAATGCGACGCAGGCCTCCCGCCCCGAAAAAATTTCAGAGACGTTGCAGCTGCTGGTCGAGCCGTTGCGGCGACACCGGAACGGCCGTGCCGAGTTCCTGCGCGAACAGGGAAACCTTGAATTCCTCGACCATCCAGCGGAATTCGGCCAACCGCTGCCGCGCCTCGACAGCTTTCGGAGGATTGGCCTGGAACCTTTGCAACGCCGCAAGATAAGGCGCGAGTTGCTGCGCGCGCTCCTTGTCCTTCACCGGATTCAGCTTCGCCCGCTCCATGCGCGTGGCGAGCGCCTTGAGGTAACGCGGCAGATGCGCGAGCTGCGCGAACGGAACCGACTCCAGGAATTTCCGGGGCAGCAGCGCATCCAGTTCGTCGGCCCAGACATTTGCCGGCTTGGGCGCACCCTTCGCCGCGAGGTTCAACTGGCTCAAATCCGAAATCGTCCTTGGCTTCGTCGCTGGTGGCACGGGTGGCGGCCCGCAACGACGTTGGATTTCTAGCCGCAGTTTCAAAATGACGCCAACCCGGTCAATCAACTGCGCCGCCAGACCCGGAATCTGCTGGCGGGTCTGCTCCACGGCCGCGCGAAAATTTTCTTCAGTGAGCGCCGGGAAAACCTCGGCCGGCAGGATGTGGCGCCGGAGATTTTCAAACGCCGCCGCCTGCAACTCGTCCAGCGGACAAAAACTCCCGGCCAGCGAGTCGAAGCGCGACAGGGCGCGCAGATCTTTCTGGAGCCAGGCGAAGTCCTTTTGCAGCGCGAGTTCCACCAGCTTTTGGATGCCACCGAGCGTCGCGGTGCGGGCCAGATCCGCGCTGCGGAAAAGCCGCAGGCTCACGCCGCTGTCATCGGTCTGCAAACCCGGCCACGCATAGACCGGCACCGCACCGCATTCGCTGACGGTGATCCGCTCCGGCAGATCGCCAAATGTCCAAGCGGTCAGACCAAATTGTTCCCATTGCAGCGCGACGCGGCTCCACGCGGAATCATCGGGCACCGGTTTCGCCTTGGTTTGCTCCAGCTTTTGCCGGAGCTGGCCGAGGTCGCGACTCGTGCCGAGCGATTTCTGATCGTTGCCGACGACTTCGATGCGCGGACGCAGATGCGCCGGGACCGCGTCGCTGGCCCAAGTGTTCGGCGGGATGGTAACTCCATATTGCCGACGGATAAAAATCGCGAGGTCCTGCGCCAGGGAATCGCCGACAGGCTGGAAGTCGCGGAGGATTTCCGCGACCTTCGGCGGGAACGGCATGAGTTCGCGGCGGAGACTCTTGGGCAGCGCGCGAAGCAGTTCGCTGATCAGTCCTTCGCGCAGCCCTGGCACGGCCCATTCCACGCTGGCCTGCGATATGGTTTGCGCGAGGCTGAACCCGAGTTTCACCGTCACGCCATCCTGTTCTTCACCGGGCGTGTAGGCGTAACTCAGCGCGACGGGCTGGCCGCCCAGCGGCACGGCATCGGGAAACGCCTCGGCATCGAAACTCAATTCCTGTCCGCCCGCCAGATCGGCCTCGGTTGCGCAGAGAAATTCCGGGCCGCCGCGTTCGCGAATGAGCCGGTTCAGTTCGTAAACGGACGAGACGTTTTGGATTCGTTCCGCGTAAAAATCAAAGAGCGTTTGGTCCAGATTTGCCAGGTCGTGGCGGCGGACCCGCGTCTGCCACGTCTCGATTTTCTGGCGCACCTGATGGTTGTGTTCGAGAAAGGCATACTGCGGCGGCAGCGGTGGCGGCCGGTTTGCCGTGGTGAACACACGCGTGTCGTCGCGGTCATTTTCCTCGTCCGTCTCGCGGCGGCGCGACGGCAACAGGTCATCCTCCACGAGCGCCGAGCGGATGAAAATTTCCGTGGCCTCCTTTGGGTTGACGTTGCCGTGGGCAACCTTGGCCTTGTGAACTTCAAGACCGTAGAGCGTGGTCTTTTCCTCGACCAGCACGCTGCCCGCTGTGACGGTCCAGAGCGGATTTTGATGCGTGGTTTTGCAGAGATGCGGCGCCAACTGGACGATCCACAGCGGATCAATCCCGGCCACCGTGCGCGCAAACAATTGCGAGGTCTCGACGATTTCGCCCGTCACGATCCACGGCGGCTGCTGCGTGGACGCAGGCTTGGGCGGCGTCTTGCCTTTGAAAGGCGCGGCGGGTTTGGCCTGTTTCTCGTTCCGGTCGAACAACGCCGAACCGGGGAACACAGCGATCTGGCGGTTGCCGACGCCTTGATATTGATTCCGCTCCTTGCGCAGCGCGACGTGGCCCAGCAGGCCGGTGAGAATCGAGCGGTGAATCGCCGCGTAATCGGCGTTGCTCTCGTTCAACTTGAACCGGCCCAAATCCTCCAGCGCGCCGTGCAACTGCGCGTGCAGATCCTGCCATTCGCGCATCCGCAGGTAGGAAAGGAAATTGGCTTTGCAGAATTTCCGCCGCTGGCCCTGCGTGCGGAGTCGCTCCCACTGGTCGTGGACGGCGTCCCAGATTTTAAGGAGCGTGAGAAAATCGGACTGCGGATCGGCAAAACGTTTGTGCGCGGCGGCGGCGGCGTCTTTTTTGTCGAGCGGACGTTCGCGCGGATCCTGGATGCTCAGGCCGGCGGCGATGATGAGCAGTTCGTGCGTGGCGTGTTCGTGCTGCGATTGCAACAGCATCCGCCCCAGCGTCGGATCGATCGGCAGCCGCGAGAGATCGTGGCCGAGTTGTGTCAGTTGGCGCGCCTCGTCGAGCGCGCCGAGTTCCTGCAAAAGCTTGTAGCCGCCATCAATCGCCGCAGGCGGCGGCGGATTCACGAACGGAAAGGTCTCGATGTCGCCGAGCCGATACGCCTTCATGCGCAGGATGACTTCGGCCAGGTTCGCGCGCTGGATTTCCGGCTGCGTGTATTGCGAACGCTCCAGAAAATCCTCCTCCGAATACAGCCGGATGCACACGCCGTCCTGCACGCGACCGCTGCGGCCCTTGCGTTGATTGGCGCTGCTCTGGGAAATCTCTTCGACCGGCAGCCGCTTGGTGCGGGTGCGCGGATTATAACGGCTGATTCGCGCCAGCCCTGAATCAATGACGTAGCGGATGCCGGGAATCGTCAGCGACGTTTCCGCGATGTTCGTGGCGACGACGATTTTGCGCCGGTTCAACGGGGCGAAAACGCGTTGCTGCTCCGCCGCGCTCAACAAGCCGAAGAGCGGAATGATTTCCGCCTCGCGCCCGAACCGGCCTTCCAGCAGATCGCTCGTCTCGCGGATGTCGCGTTCGCCGGGCATGAAAATCAAAATGTCGCCGTTGCCCGGCTCGCACAGCGCCGTCTCCGCCGCGCGCACGGCGGCGTCCACGTAGGTGATGTCACCGCGCTCCTCCGAATCCGCGTCGAACGGCGCGTAAATCACTTGCACCGGATACAGCCGGCCGGAGACTTCGATGATCGGCGCGTCGTTGAAGGCTTTGGAAAACGTTGCCGTATCGATGGTGGCCGAAGTGATGATGAGCTTGAGATCCTTGCGCTTGGCGAGCAGCGTCTTCAAGTAACCCAGCAGGAAATCAATGTTCAAGCTGCGTTCATGCGCCTCGTCAATGATGATGCAGTTATATTCCGACAGCAGTGGGTCGCTTTGTGTCTCGGCGAGCAGAATGCCGTCGGTCATCAGCTTGATGTAAGTCTGCGGGCCGGAGCGGTCGTCGAAACGGATGGTGCAACCGACTTCGCGGCCACAATTCACGTTCAGTTCCTCGGCAATGCGCCGCGAAATGGACAACGCGGCCACGCGCCGCGGCTGCGTGCAGCCGATCTTCGCCTCGATGCCCAAGCCGGCCTCGAGACACATCTTGGGAATCTGCGTCGTCTTGCCCGAACCGGTTTCGCCCGCGATGACGACGACTTGATTCGCGCGGATGGCGGCCACGATGTCGTCCTTGCGCGCCGTAATCGGCAAGTCCGGCGGGTAACTGATTTGCGGCGCGTGCAAACGCCGTTCCTCGCGAAGCGCCACGGAGGCGCGGACTTGCGCGAGGAGCCGGTTCAATACGGCGTCGTGCGTCTGCGGATGATGCTGGTCACGCAATAGCCGCACCATCCGGCTCCCGAGCCGCGCCCAGTCGGGCAGCATGGCTTGAGGCAGGAGTTGCCGGATTTCTTCTACGCGGGCGTCTTTCATGTTGCAGCCGCGCAGTGTAGCCGACCCACGGCGGCGTGCAAACCCTCTTGGCAACAACCCACACCGACCGACATGACGCCAAAATTGATTCGCTTGGCGCGCGTGATTTCCGCATATTGCCCCGGATGAAATCCATGACGGGTTACGGCCGCGGCGAGTGCGCGCAGGACGGCTTCAAAATCACGGTTGAACTGAGCAGTGTGAACCGCAAGCAGGCCGAGGTGTCGGTCACGTTGCCACGCGAACTGGAAATGCTAGAGACGCAGGTCCGCGACGCCATCAACCGGCAGGTCGCGCGCGGTCGCGTGAATGCCCGCGTCTCGCTCCACGCCGCCGAGGGCAAGCTTTCCGTGCGCAAACACATCAATGCCGCGCTCGCCAAGGACTACGCCACCGAGTTCGCGCGGCTGGCGAAACAGTTGAAAATTTCCGGCGAGGTGACGCTGGACCAGGTGTTGCGCGCCCCCGGAGTTTTCCAGACCGACGAGGAGCTGGCCGGCACGGAGGATTTATGGCCGGCGGTGGACAAGGCATTGACGCTCGCACTGGCCGCGCTGGTGAAGATGCGCGAACGCGAGGGCGCGCATCTGGCGAAGGATCTGACGGCGCGCACCGGCATCATGCGCACGGCGGTGGAGAAGATCCAGAAGCAGGCGCCGACGACCGCGGAGAATTACCGGCAGAACCTGCTCGAACGCATCCAGAGCGCCGGTCTCGAGGCCATCGCGCCGGATGACGAGCGGCTGCTGAAGGAGATTGTCCTGTTTGCCGACCGTTCGGACATTTCCGAGGAATTGACGCGGTTGCAGAGTCATTTCCAGCAGTTCGAGGATTGCCGGAAAGCGAAGGAGCCGGTCGGGCGGACGCTGGATTTTCTGGCGCAGGAAATGAACCGCGAAATCAACACCATCGGCTCGAAGGCGAACGACGCGATCATCTCGCGCGAGGTCGTGACGCTCAAGGCGGAACTGGAAAAGTTCCGCGAGCAGGCCCAGAACGTGGAGTGAACATGGCTGAAAAAAAACCCGCCCCGCTGTTGATTTTGATTTCCGCGCCTTCGGGCGCGGGCAAGACCACGTTGTGCGAATTGCTGCTCCAGGCGTGTCCGGACATGACCCGGGCGGTGACCTGCACGACGCGCGAACCCCGCAAGGGCGAGCAGGACGGCGTGGATTACCATTTTCTCAAGGCGGAGGATTTTCTGCGGCGCCTGCAGGCGGGCAATTTCCTGGAGCACGCCACGGTCTATGGCAACAGCTACGGCCTGCTGAAGTCGGAGCTGCTCGTGAAATTGCGCTCCGGCCGGGATGTGTTGCTGAACGTGGACGTGCAGGGCGCGGCGACCATCCGCGCCGCGGCGGAGGAGGAGCCGGAATTGAAGCGAGCTTTGGTGACGGTTTTCCTCACCACGCCGTCCCTGGAAGTTTTGGAGGCGCGGCTGAAGAGCCGGAACGCCGACGATTTGGCGGTCATCAAAAAACGGCTGGCGGCGGCCAAACAGGAGGTCGCGCAGTGGAAAAATTTCGACTACCTCGTCATCAGCACGTCGAAGGCGGAGGATCTGCGCCGGACGCTGGCGATTGTGGAGGCGGAGAAGATGCGCGTCGCCCGGTCGCACGCCCCGGAGATGGAATACGTCACCCTGGAGCTGTCGGCCAAACCAGGCCCCGGACAAAAACCCGGCCGCTGAACGGCGGTGGTTGACGCGCAGGGAATTTCGGCGATGATGAGCGCGGATGCGCCGTTCAACCAGAATCAATTTATGAGCGCCAACATCATTCTCGGCGTCACCGGCTCGATCGCCGCGCACAAGGCGGCGGACCTGGCGTCGCTGCTGACGAAAAAAAAATGCGGCGTGCGCGTGGTGATGACCGCCGACGCGCAGCGGTTCATCACGCCCCTGCCCTTCAAGACGCTCACGCGCCATCCGGTTGTGACGGATCTCTACGACGAGGACGAGGGCTGGAAGCCGACGCACATCGAACTGGCGGACGCGGCGGACCTGCTGCTCATCGCGCCGGCGACGGCGAACGTGATCGCTAAGCTGGCGCACGGCCTGGCGGATGACGCCTTGAGCTGCATCGCGCTCGCGCTGAATCCCCGGGCGAAAATCCTGATCGCGCCGGCGATGAACGGGAAAATGTGGCGGCACGCGGCGACGCAGGCAAACGTGGCGACGCTGAAAAAGCGCGGGGTGGAATTCATCGGCCCGGACGCCGGCCTGCTGTCGTGCGGCTACGAGGGCATCGGCCGCTTGTGGCCGGTGGAGAAAATCACGGAGCGCGCCCTGGCCCAATTGAAAAATAAAAAATAAAAACCGGCCGGCCGACCTGCCGGGAACATTTTTTATTTTCCCTTTTGCATTTTAAATTCGCATGAAACCAAGCCATGCCCAATGGCTGACCCGGTTGGCCAGGCTGTTTGAGATTCCGGCGCCCGACCCGGCGCGCCTGCTCCACCGTATCGTCATGATGGAGCGAAACATCATACTGCCAGTCAAGGCGGTCTTCATCGGTATGATTTTGTATTCCTTCGACGTGACCGCTTGGATCAACCTCACGTCGGGCACGCTGGATGTGGTGGTGGAAACGGTGCAGTTCATTTTCCAGTTTTACATCCTGGCCAGTGTCATTCTCGCCGTCATTTTGTTCGCGGCGGAACGGCTGCCGCTGGCGGTGGTGCAATGGACGGTGTTCACCAGCAGCCTGGTGGACGGCATTTTCATCGCCGGCATGGTGCTGCTGACGGGCGGGTTGGACAGCGTTTTGTTCTGGCTCTTTGTGGTGCTCATCATCCGCAACGCCGTGAGCGTGCCGCTGGGCATTTCCCAGTTGATTTTGAATTCGCTCATCAGCTTGTGCTACGCGCTCGTGTCGCTGCTGGAGGTCTCAGTCTTTCAAAACCTGGATGACTACAACCGCCACGCCCTGGACCTTACCGCCCACGAGGATCTGGGTCAGCCGTTTGTCTTGCGGATGGCCGTGCTGCTGCTGACCACGCTTTGTTGCTATGGCCTGGAACTCCTGCTGGAGCGCCAGCGCCTCGCCGCCGAGGAGGCGGGGGAATTTGCCGCGCGCGAAGGCCAGTTGCGTTCCGCCGGGCGGCTCGCCGCCGAATTCGCCCATCAGATCAAAAACCCGCTCGCGATCATCAACAACGCCGCGTTCTCCCTGCAGCGCGCCGTGCGCGAGGGAAAACCGCAGGCCGTCCAGCAGATTGAGATCATCCAGGAGGAGGTGGCCCGCGCGGACAAGGTCATCACGCAGATCATGGGCTACGCGCAATTGAGCGAAGGCCGCGTCGAAAAACTCGAGGTCGTCGGCGAACTCAACCGCGCCATCGACTTGATTTTCCCGCCCGCCGTGCCCACGCAGATCATAATTCACCGCGAGTTCAGCCACAGCTTTCCGCCGCTGCTCATGCAGCGCGGCCATCTGTCGGAAATCCTGTTGAACCTGCTGCAAAACGCCCGCGAGGTGCTGGGGGAAAAGGGCAATGTCGTGGTCGCCGCCGCTTGTCACCGTGACTATGCCGTGGAAATTTCGGTGCGCGACGACGGCCCGGGGATTCCGCCGGAAAAAATCGAGCGCGTTTTTGAAGCCTATTACACGACCAAGGAAAAGGGCACGGGCCTGGGGCTGGCCATCGTCAAACACAACACCGAACTCTACGGCGGCAGCGTGCGTGCGGAATCGGTGCTTGGAAAAGGTGCGAAATTCACCGTAATCTTCCCCGCGAAAGCTTTGATGAAATTTTCCAAATGAACGCGCCGCTGCCCCCCGTCCTCGTCGTGGATGACGAGAAGAACATGCGCCTGTCGCTTCAGACCGTGCTGAAGGACGAGGGTTACGCCACGCGCGCCGTCGAGTCCGCCGAGGAAGCGCTGGAACTACTGGCCGGCGGGGAATTTTTCATGGTCATCACCGACGCGCGGCTCGGCGGGATGAGCGGTTACGAATTTCTGGGCAAAATCCGCAGCCGCTGGCCCGACCTGCCCGCCATCATGCTCACCGCCTACGCCACGCCCAAGCTCGCCGTCGAAGCCATCAAGGCCGGCGCGATCGATTATCTGGCCAAGCCGTTTGCGCCCGAGGAACTGCTCCACGCCGTCGCCCGCTGCGCCGAGCGCCACCAGTTGGTGCGCGAAAACGCGGCGCTGCGTTCACGCGCCGGAGATGTGATCAGCCTCGAGCAGATCGTCGGTGAATCGCAGAAAATGCGGGAACTGCGCCAGCTCATCCAGACCGTGGCCCCGACCGAGGCGCGCGTCCTGGTATTGGGCGAAAGCGGCACCGGCAAGGAACTCGTCGCGGGCGCCCTGCACAGCTTGAGCCAGCGGCGCAACGCGCATTACATCCGCATCAACTGCGCCGCCATCCCCGAAGCGCTGCTGGAAAGCGAATTGTTCGGCCACGAAAAGGGCGCCTTCACCGGGGCGATCAAGCAAAAGCCCGGCCGCGTCGAGGAGGCCGATGGCGGCACGATTTTCCTCGATGAAATCGCCGACATGAGCAAGCCGCTCCAGGCGAAACTGCTGCGGTTCCTGGAGGACGGCTCGTTCACCCGGGTCGGCGGCACGCAGGAGTTGCGCGTGAATGTCCGCCTCATCGCCGCGACGAACCGCGACATCGTGCAGGCCATCGCCGCCGAACAGTTCCGCGAGGATTTGTTCCACCGCCTGAACGTGGTGCAGTTCAACCTCCCGCCGTTGCGCGAACGCGGGGAAGATATTCTGGTGCTCGCCGGACATTTTTTGAAATTGTTCCGCGCCACGATGAACAAACACGTGAACGGCCTGACCCAGGCCACGCGGCAGAAACTGCTCGCGCACCGCTGGCCCGGCAATGTCCGCGAACTCCGCAACGCCATCGAACGCGCCCTGATCCTGGAGACGACGCACGAAATCCAGCCCGCCAGCCTGCCCGATTTCCAAATCGAGGCGCGCCTGCAGAAAACCGCCGCCAGCCCGGCCGACGACGACGAGTCGCTCGACGATGCCCTGGCCCGCATCGAACGCGAGCTGATCACCGGGGCGATGGAAGCAAACGATTTCAACCTGACACGCGCCGCCGAATCCCTTAAGCTCACCCGACATTCGCTCCGTTACCGGATGCAGCGGCTGCGGATGAACCCCGGCGATGGCGACGCAAACGAAGCCGCGGCCGAAAAGATTGACGAAACCTGATTGTGATGATTTTTGGAACCACCATGCTGGCCGTTTACGAACCATTGCCCCAATGGGTCAATTTCCTGGCCATGTTCGTCGCCCTAGTGCTGGGCACTTTCGGCGTCCTGCTCTGGGCGGTCATGGTCCGCAAAAAACGGCGGCGCAAACACAAGCACCATAAGCGCGGGGAAAATCGCGGGGAACGCAAACCCAACCCCACCCTGGCCGAAACCGGCGGCCTGCCCCCGCTCCGCGAGCCCGATAAATCTGCCGACCAGTTCCCGCTGGCTTGATGCAACACAGCCGCGCCATCACCCAGAAGAGCGCGTCCAATCTGGCGCTGGCCTTCATCTTACTCCCGCGCCCCAAACGCGACGCCATGTCCGCCCTTTACGCCTTCTGCCGCGAAGTGGACGATGTGGCCGACGAGGAATCCGTCCCCGCGGCAACCCGCCGCGCGCAGCTCGCCGAATGGCGCAAGGACATCCGCCGGGCGTGCGAAAAGGGTTCACCGCAATTTCCCGTCATCCGCGAACTGCAACCCGTCATCCGTGAATTCCAACTCCCGTTTGCCTCCTTCGATGACATCATCAAAGGTTGCGAAATGGATCTGGACCACAGCCGTTATGAAGATTTTGCCGGATTAGGCCTGTATTGTTACCGGGTCGCCTCGGCGGTCGGCTTGTTGAGCATCCAGATTTTCGGATTCAAAAATCCACAATGCTTCGACTACGCCACGCACCTGGGCCACGCGCTGCAACTGACCAATATTTTGCGGGACGTGCGGGAGGACGCCGGGCGCGGCCGGATTTATCTGCCGCTCGCTGAGCTGAAAAAGTTCAAAGTCTCCGAGGATGAAATTCTGCGCGGCGTTTACTCCAGCCGCTACCGGGATCTCGCCGTCAGCGTCGCGGCGAAAGCGCGCAACCATTACCAGCTTGCGCGGGAACTGCTGCCCGCCGAAGACCGTCGCGCCATGGTGGCCGCCGAGTTGATGGGCGCGGTCTATTGGCAACTATTGAAAAAACTGGAAGCCCGGCAGTTCAATGTGTTCGGCGAAGAGCGCGTCCGCCTCCCCAAAGCGCAGAAACTGGCCTTGATTTTTCGT
>TBL_comb47_HYPODRAFT_10006895_pt1 | contig 12121 bp, 20 predicted proteins | sample TroBogypolimnion_40_FD_10682 | JGI IMG/M metagenome (IMG submission 10682) | reverse complement strand
AATCAAGGATCATGAGAAACGTCTCTGAGATAAAGTGGACTGGTAAAGTACATGAGAGGTTGATAGGAACATCTACGTATGCTCACTTACCAGCAGAAGATCATTGGTGTTTGTTGCATCCGAAAACCATAGAAAGACAAGAGAAACAAAATAAATTATACGAGACGATATAGAAATGAAATACGTTTTTCTATTAATTTTTTTATTTTTAGTATTAATAGGGTTGTCATGTTATTTTTTAATTGTAGGAGGAGATAAAGAAGGTTATTAAAATTATCTTATGATAGAAACTTTAAAATATAAAGAAAAAGAATATCCAAAATTCCAATCAGAAGGATATGCAGCACAATTTGCAATACCATACGCTAAACATGTATGTAAGGGACAGGGAGTAGATATAGGTTGTAATAGATTAGAATGGAAGTTCCCTGGAGCTATTCCTATAGATCCTGAAATTGATATCAAATATGATGCATTAAATTTTCCTCATAAAGATTTAGATTATGTATTTTCATCTCATTGTTTAGAACATTTACAAAATTGGGTTGATGTACTAGACTATTGGACTTCTAAATTAAAAATAGGGGGTACTTTATTTTTATATCTTCCAGATTATTCTCAAGAATATTGGAGACCATGGAATAATAGAAAACACTTAAACATCTTTACTGCTGAGATTATAGTAGATTATATGAAAGATAGAAAATATAGTAATATATTTTATTCTGGAGTTGACTTGAATAATGCGTTTATGGCAATGGGACAAAAAAATTAATTGAAAAAATTATAAAATGGATAAGAGAAATTTAAAATTAATAGATGGAAGTATTATTACTATAGAATTAAATTCTTTAGAATTAGAAAATCACTTTAATGATACCAGAAATTGCACTAAAGAGATATTAACTCAATTTAATGATCAAGATTATTATAATAAATTTATAGATAAGAATGATAAGATTATATTAGATTTAGGTGCAAATATCGGTCTATTCGCTTTACATATTAGTCCATGGGCAAAAAAAATATACTGTGTTGAACCTACTCCTAATCATTTTAATCTATTGACTAAATTGACGGAATCATATTCGAATATAAATAGGATTCAAGGTGCAATATCTAATAAAACAGGAACAGATATTTTTTATAGCTTTTTTTCAAATACTACAATGAATTCTCTTATTAACAGAGGAGAAAATAGTTTTGAAGTTAATAGCTATTCGATAAAAGATCTTATACAATCTTTAAAATTAAAAAAGGTCGATTTTATAAAAATGGATATTGAAGGATCAGAGACAATAGCTTTAAATGAAGACGTAATCTCTTTTATGAGTAACATAGTTTCTAAGATCTTAATTGAATTTCACGAAGTTGGTGGAGTTGGTTATACAGAACAAAGAGCGATATTTGAACAAATCTTTATTAAGTACGGATATGAAATAAAACACTTCGGACCAGATGGATTATTTTGTTTAAAATTATAAAAAAATAAAAATGAAAACAGCTTTTTATATCATTATAGGCGATAGTCATTATCATGGATGCAGAACTGATGAATTTATAAAATCTTTTAAAAATTTTCATCCAGATATAGATTTAATTATATTTGGACAAAAAGATATAGATAATACTTTTTCTGAAGATTCTAGATTGAATTTTTATAATTCAAAAGCAACCTTTGCAAAAAAATTATATAATGATTATGATCTAGTTGTTAATATAGATGCCGATCATTTAATATTAGGGGAATTATCTGAAATATTAATAGGAGACTATGATATATCAGCTCCTGCAAATTATAATTCACATCTAAATTCTGGAATTGGAATAAATAGTTTTGCTAGTTCTTGCGGAGTTTTTAAAAGTAGTGAATTAATTCAATTTAACAAATATATACAAGGTGGCTTAATAGCGAGTACATCTAAAGATTTTTGGGATAAGTATGAGTATATGTCATTAAATTATTCAGATCTTTTTGGAAATAAAGAAAACGATATATTGAATATAATATGTCACATGCTTCCTTATAAATTTAAAGTATTAGAGGGAGCTTTTGAGTATACAGATCCAAATTTTTCTTGTTATTATGGATGTTCTGCTTTAGGAAGAGAAAATCAAATAGTTGTGTCAAATGGAAGATTAGAATTAGATGGAAAACCTATAAAAGCTTATCACTTTGCCGGAGGAGGAAATAATAAAGCGCACCCTAGTAGTTTATTTTCTTCTGAAGTTGTAAATTTCATATATAGTAATATAGTTAAATAATGAAGGTAGCATTTTGCACTCATGTCTCTGATAATTGGTATTATAGTATAGGAGCCGATAAATTACGTAAGTCTATAAAACATTTCCATCCAGAAATAGATTTTTATTGTTTTGGAGACAAAGAAATTTCTGATCTATTTTCCATACATCCTAATATAAACTGGAATACTCTAAACCCAATAGTATCATATCAACTTATAGATGATTACGATATTGTAGTTCATTTTGATGCAGACTCTATGATTGTCGGAAAGCTTGATGAATTATTAGATGAAAGCAATCTTCAGTTTGATATTATAGGAGTTAGAAATAACAATGATTATAACAAAGCAGGAAAAGATCACTACATTACTCAACAAAATATAGATCCACAAAATTATCTAAATGCTGGATTAGTTGCTATTACCAATAAAACCCTATTGGAAGAATGGATTCATAGAAATATATCTTATGGAAATAATCTACCATTCCAAGAACAGTCAGTTTTAAATGAATTACAGCTAAGTTATAAAACAAAAATTTTAGATCCAAAAGAATCAGGTGTATATTACGGTATTTCAAATCTATTTGGGAATAATACTCATTGGGATAGTTGGAAACAAATTAGTATTATTGGAGATGATTTAGTTTTAAATAATAAAAAAATTAAAATATTACATCACGCTGGTGGACATGGGGCAAAAAAGCTAGACTTTGATCTTTTTAATGATACAGTAAAAGATAGACTAAATAAAATCTATGAAAGTAGTAATTAATCAACCTTTTGGAATAGGAGACATACTATTCATAAGTCCTATAGTAAAACTAATAGATGCAGAACATACTGTGTGGCCAGTAGTAGATCATTATTATTGGATAAAAGATTATATAGAGATTGATAATTTAACTTTTATTGAACAATCTAAGTTCGACAAAAATTTATATTTAGACTATATTGAAGTCCCGTTCCAACATGCTCATTCAATATTTCCAGAATCTCAAGATTGTATGGAAGCGAAATATAAATTATTTAATGTTGATTTAAGTATGTGGAGATCTTTATCTTTTAAAAGAAATCACAAAAAAGAATCAGAACTTAAAAAATTATTAAATATTGATTCAAATGATAAGTTTATATTCATTAATAATAATTTTGCATCTAAAGAATATAGTTATAAAGTTGATATAAAAATTGATTCGAATCTAAAAATAATTTATCAAGAGTATATTGATGGATATACTTTGCTTGATTGGTGTGGAATATTAGAACAAGCTACTGAGATTTACACAGTTTCTACAGCTTTATTTTTTATTATAGAATCTTTAAATCTCTCTAAAAATCTTCATTTATATCCAAGAAAACCTTTAGATAAAGATTTAAGTCCGATAAAATCATTAATAGCTAGTAAATGGATTTGTCATGAATAAAATAAAAGTATTTCTTCGTCATTGGAATGGTGCTAATAAACGGAAATTAGATGTTAGACCATCTTGGTTTTCTTATGAAAAATGCTATAGATCTATTAAGAAAGCAGATATAGACTTAACTATTTTACTAGATGGAACAAAAGAAGATCATCATTTTAAATTTGATTATGAAGACAAGATAGTAGAATTTATTGGGGGCAATGATGCTTCTAGTTTACTATATGCTCTTAATTATATAGAATCTTGTAATTTAGAAGATGAAGATATAGTTTACATAATAGAAGATGATTATTTACATAAAGATGGTTGGGATCGAGTACTATTGGAATCTTTTAATTCCTTTAATGTAGACTATGTAACTCTGTATGATCACCCAGATAAATACTTTTTACCTATGTATGATAATCTCCAATCAAAAATACTTCATACTCAATCATGTCATTGGAGAACAACTCCCTCTACTTGTAATACATATGCAGCTCGATGGAAGACTTTTAAAAAACATTGGTTAGATTTTCATATAAAATACTGCTTACCAGAATATACTCATGATGGATATGATCACACTAAGTTTTTAGAATTATGGAATCATGGATCCAATCTTATTTCCTGTATCTCAGGATATTCAACTCATTGTGAAAATCAATTCCTATCTCCTACAATAGATTGGTCAAAAATATGAATAAAAGTAAAAAGATCTCAGTAATAATACCAACGTATAAAGAGCCAGAATATCTTGATCTTTGCATCAAATCAGCTATTTCTGGACAGTTTAATCACAACCAGATAATAGTTATCGTAGACGGGTTTTATGACCTAAATAAGTCAGTATTAGATAAGTACAAAGACGAAATAGATACAGTCGTTTTAGAAGAGAATCATGGGCTTTGCAGAGCCACGAATATTGGGGTCTATAACGCAAAACATGATCTGATCTTGGTAGTGAATGATGACAACGTGTTTCCTATGAACTGGGACGTAGATCTGCTGAGTGCATTCAGACCCGGATCCGTGTTGTCCCCAAACCAGATAGAACAGAGCCCCAGCATATTCAACCAGTTTCACATAAAGGACTTAGGAAAAACAATAGACGATTTCGATCTTCACACATTTACTCAGTATTCCACATCGATAAAAAAAGATGAAGTCGAAGAACACTGTGGATCGACTCTCCCTTTCATGATGGAGAAGAGAGACTTTTTGAGACTGGGTGGTTGGGACGAGAACTATCCCACAAATGGTGTTGTCGCTGACTGGGACTTCTTTCTCAAGTGCAACATATCGGAACTCATGATGACTAGAACCTACAACTGTCATTTCTACCACTTTGCGCAGATAGCAACAGGTACCCAAAGAAGAGAGCAAGAGATACAAGGACACGAGTACTCTAGATACAAGTGGGGATCTTACATCAAACATGATCCAGAAAGTAACCTCAAATACATAGACTGAGAACTTCTATTTTAAAATCTCGTCCTAATTCGGTATATTCTTTAAAAGGCATTTCATGGAACCTAAACGTACTCAAAAGAAACATCAGGAAATACTAAGTAGGATAATCACGCTAGGAGAGATAGACGATGATAACGTGAACGAGGTCATATGCCTTATACACGAGATCAACAAAGAAGACGCCAAGAAATCGATCGAAAGCAGAGAGCCGATACAGCTGATACTCAACTCACCAGGAGGACACGTCTATTACGGTTTCGGTCTGGTGGACTGCATAGAGTCCTCACAGACTCCAGTTCATGTTATAGTTCAAGGTCACGCGATGTCAATGGCTCTTCCGATACTCTGCGTTGGACATACGAGAAAGATGAGCGGAAGGTCGACTTTGATGTACCACGAAATATCTTGGGAGACAGCTCAGGAAAAGCTAAGGTATCATAAGCAGGAGGCTAAAGAAGGAGAAAGACTTCAGGAGATGTATGATGAGATCATCTTGTCTCGTACAACTGCTACTAAGAAAAAGCTAAAGGAAGTCAAAGACAAGAACCAAGAGTGGTACATAACCCCAGATGAAGCATTAGAGCTAGGATTTATAGATGAGATCATCTAACCAGACAGTATATTTATATACAAGAAACAGACATAAAGATGGCAATGATACCAAAACCAAGAACTAGCGTAACAATAGATGGTCAGAAACTAGGACTTCAGTTCGATCTAAATACTAACGAAACAAAAATAGGGATCAAGATGCAGTTTGTATTAGATTCTGAAGAAGTAGATCCTAAGATAAAACAAGAGCTAACTCAAAAGATATCCACAGCTTTACAGAAAAGATTCGGTGATGCTGGTGTGATGGTGGACTTCGATGACAGGAATCCATTTGAGAATGTCATAGGATTTTTAGTTCCTTTAAACTCAGTAGCTAATATATTAATTAAGATTCTTAAAGGAGAACACCATTGATTTATTTATATGTAAATAAACCCAGAAAATGTTATGGCAGTAAAGAAAGAAGTTCCAATAAGAGCTATATTTGACCAAGTCCATATGCTAACGTCTGAAGACGTAATAAGGTCTGAACCTTTCAAGAAGTTGTTAAAAGAAAAAGCGCCAGCAGTGATCGCAGAAGCCCATAAATCCAACAGCGTATTTGCAACTTTATTTGAGATCAATGATTCAGGATGCTATATAGAACTCCATAGAAATGACTGGCCTAATGCTCTAGAGGCATGCGTTTCTATGTACGTAGAAGAAGAAGACTATGATACTTGTGGAAAGATAACAGCTCTAATGCATGAGATAAAGGATAAGCACAAGAGATTAGCAAAAAAATAGGTCGTATGGAAGAGTATAAGAACATACAAGGGGCAGTTAATACAATACTGAATGTACAGTCCTTTGTAAAAAGGAAGTCTCAGAGAGGAGGAGTAGAGAAGAAGCGAGAATCTTTCGTCAAGATAATAAACATGATAGAAGAGTCCATAGTTCGCTCTAATATAATGTACAATGAGTTAGAGATGGACATGGCAAAGTATGAAGAGAAGTTCTATGCAGTCATAGACTACCTTCTGCTAACCACATATGGCCCAGAATGTTATGACCTCGTAAGCTTTTATCTTTGGGAAAGAATGGACGAATCAGGACAGTCTTTGTCGCTGATAGACACCCAAGGAAATGAGATAAACATGACCAGCCCGTACGACTTATGGGATCTCATGGTCAAGATCAACCCAAAACTTAAGTAAGATGGCAGCAGGATTATTTGATGATCCCAAGAAGGGCATAAAATCTTGGGCAGCGCAATACGTAATAGCAGAATCTGAGATAAGGAAGGCAATACAATTCTCCAACCATATAGACAAAGCTGCAAAGCACATACATGTAAGCCCATATAGGTTCAAGATTTGGGCAGACAGATACCTAGACTCTGAGACAGGTCTTACTCTGTTAGAACTCCAGAGAAAGAACTTGCTGATAGAAAAATCCAAGAAGGTAGGATCAAAGCCAAAGAAGCGTGGAGTTAAAGGAAAGGGGCAGTATTCAAAGCTTGATATCACTGAAGAGCAGATACGCAAAGCGATGGAGATCACAAACTCCAATAAAGAGGCTTCTGAAGTCTTAGAAGTATCTTATCCGAGTTATAAAAAATACGCTAAAGCTATCACAGATGAAGAGACTGGGATGACTTTGTACGAGCTTCAGCATGAGAAGTGGAGAAAGGTCAACTATGAAAGGTTTATGGCTAGAAAGGAATCTGGTTGGTTCGAGCGGTTGGCAGAAAGAAAACGCAAGTGGGAAGAGAATAAGTTTAAGAAAGGAGAATGCCCATACAGCGAAAGACCTGAGGAGTGGAAATGGAAAGGTCTTCAGCTGTCAGAAGAAGTCATCCGCAATGCGATGAAGAACACCAGAAGCAACAGAGAAGCAGCAGAGTGGATAAGAGTGTCATATAAAACCTGGAAGAAATACGCAAAATCCTATGTTGATCAACAAACTGGAAGAACTCTATTCGATCTTCACGTAGCAAAAGGAGGCAAAGGAGTTCCTAAGGTCAGAAATATACGTAATCAAGCAAACCCAAGAGCATTGATCTTAGGATACCAGCTTATAAAAGGACAGCATTGTACACCAAAGAGGATAGATGAACTTGCAGCGCGTTTGATGAAAGATGGGAGGCTCGGATTTTGTTGCAAAGAATGTGGGTTCTCACAAAAGAGACCGATAGATATGAAGATCCCATTGATGCTTAACTTCATAAATGGAGATAGAACAGATTGGACGGAAGAGAACTTGAGGTGGCTGTGTTATAACTGCTCTTTTCTACTGTCGCTTGACAGCTTCACTAAGTCTAAAAGACAGATTCTCCAAGCCATACCACCAGAATCACCAGATGCAACAGAAGAACTTGAGTCTTTTTATAAGATAGATGAATTCTACTTGGAACATCTTAAACACCTTGGAGTTAAAGATATGGCTGAGAATGTCAAAGCGCAGGAGGATAGATTAAAAGATCACCCCAAGCCGACATCAAAAGACATGACGCATCCAGATTTAGAAGATCTAATAGACTACAGATGAAAAAGATCCATTTTACAAATAAACTCATGCTATTGATCTGGACACCTATGGTCAACATGGTAGATGTCAATTTTAAGGTCAGATCTCTAACACGAAGTCATCTTGAAAGATCACTGCACGATAAGTTAGAAGATAGGATAAAGTTTAAAGTGATGATACCTATAGAATGGAGAATGAATACTCCACTCTAAAGATAAATTTTATAGAGATCATAAATAAGCTTACATTTGTATTATATATTATTAACCAATAAAAGTTTCAAAAGTATGAAAATGACAAATCTGGCAAACCGCCCAGCAAACTACACACTCCGTACCTACATTCAGAAGGCAGTGATCGCAAACCGTCGTATCCGCAAAGGAGATGTTACTAAGATATCCGAATTAACCGGATATTCTATTGGTCATGTAAGCGATGTGATCGCCGGAAGAGAGATAAATTCTGTAGTAATGAACCGAGTGTTCAACATGACTCGGGGCAGAAAATCGAATGCTGAAATGATCTAAATCTCTTCAGTGATTTACCAAGACCCACTGGGCCTAAAAATCTAGTGGGTCTTTTATTTTAGATGATAATATATTTATAACTTAGAAGATAAATTACGGAGAAGCAAAACTTTTAGCTAATTTTACACTACAATAAAATAAAAAAATAACATGAACAAGCTAATTAAAGGTCATCAGGGTGACGTACAGTTTCGCCAGCTATCAGAGCTTCCAAAGAATCTGAAGAAAGTAAAGAATCAGCCGCTCGCTTATGGTGAGCATTCTGGACACCAACATTGTTTGACAGGGGATGTTGAATTGTTTATGGCAGAAGACGGAACATTCTTCACAGCTGTTGGTGGCGATGGTGCAACTTTGCAACATATCCACGAGTCAAGCATGTTTAACAATGAATCTGCATGGACTTCAACAAAGGAGTTACCTATGGCAGATCATAAACCACTTCAATTCTCTGAAGGCATATATGAAGTTTGGATACAAGGAACGTATAATCCTTATACTCGACTTATGGAAAAAGTGATAGATTAATAAAAGTCAGATATTTATTATAGATAGAAAATTACTAGGAATAATTATCTATAATAGACTCATTGGCTCATAGAGTGTTGGATGTTCCTAGCTCCTTCACTTGACTGAGCCACTTTTATTTTATGGCATATGTCTATAGACACAGAAGATTAGATAAGAATGAAATCTTTTATATAGGAATAGGGTCAGATAACAAAGGAAAATACAGCAGGGCTTATTCTAAAGACAACAGAAATAAGCATTGGGATAATCTAATTAAACTTACAGAATACCAAGTAGAAATAATCTCAGAAGATTGGTTGACTTGGGAAGAAGCTTGTGAAAAAGAGAAATTTTGGATTAGATTCTATGGAAGAGTTGACTTAAAGACCGGATCTCTTGTTAATATGACGGATGGTGGCGATGGAAACCTTAATCCATCTTATGAAACAAGAGAAAAAATATCCAGTAGATACTATCCAGTTGGAAAAGAAAACCCAAAATATAGAATTCCATTATCTGAAGATCATAAGAAAAAAGTGAGTCAAAATCATCATGATGTATCAGGAAAAAATAATCCTATGTATGGATCTATTGGTGGATTTTTTGGTAAAAAGCATAAAGATAGCTCTAAAATTAAGTGTAGTTTAGCAAAAATAAAAAAAATTCAGCACTTGGAAACAGGATTAATATTTAATTCTCAAAATGAAGCTGCATTATATTTTAAAATATCACCATCTCTTATAACTCTATACAAAAAACAAGGAAAATTTATCTTACTTAAAACTTAAATTACAAGATCTCAAAGGTTTTTATTACTTTTATAACACACCAAACAAAAGTTAAGGTTTTATGATTAGCTTAGACCAATTCACGGCCGAAATCAAAGCAAAGATCCCCGATTACATCGACCACGCTCTTGAAGGAGTATTCGACGGTAAGAACTACAAGAACTTCGACAAGGAAGCAGCACTTGGTATTGTCAATAAGCTGTATGACACGGCAGAAAAGCCTCGTCCAAAGCATCTGATCGTGGTAGAGAATCCTCTCGAAGCGAAGATCATGTACCACTACCTCGTAGAGAATGAGAACATGATAGAGTGGGCAGCACAGGGCGTCGAAAACATCCCGGAAAAAGACCTGGCCAAGTTCATCAAGGACAACAAAGGCAAGATGAAGTTCGTAGAGTCTTCTCTGTTCAGCATCGGCATCTACGCCCGTTACTACTACACGTGGTACAAATTCATACAGGACGAGTTCAAGATCGAGACCACAGGAGCTGCCAAAGAACTGAACGAGCTCGAGGCTCTCAACTGGAAGGCCAACATATACTCGGCCATATTCTGCGAGGAAGTCTGCATCGTCAGCAAGCATCCTACCAAGATCGTACGCAACTCGGCCAATCTTCTCCACAACCCAGCTTACCAGGCAGTGACTTGGAACAGCACCTATCCTTGCACAGCTTGGGACGACTGCTACTACATCAACGGTCGACACATTCCCACAGAGATATTCAACAAGGCAAAATCCCTTACTCGTGAAGAGTTCGTCAAAGAACGCAACTCAGACTACAAGGGTGCATGGTACGAGATCCTTGGTCAGAAAGGAGTCATGGACTTGTTGGGCGCCAAGGAGTTTGATAAGCAGACCATAATGCACGCCAACGGAGATCTCGAAGAGGTGACGTTGCTCAAGACAGAAGAGAAGTTCGAAGAGATAGACAACCAACCATTTGCGTGGGTCAAGATGGTATGTCCTTCCACAGGCACACAGTACCTTCAGGGAGTAGAGCCACACCACACAGATGCCATAGCTGCGATAGCTTCGCTTAGCAGGTTGTCAGCTGATGAGTATAGGTTTGACATGAGATCTTAAGAAACCACAACAATACTAAACCAGCTTCCGTACTCGCCCGTCTCACGGAATAATTAAGGCAATGTAGACATTTGCGTATCATTGATCTAACTGGAAGTGTTGTTTAAATTAAAGTTATGAAGCAGATAAATTCACAGCTCAGGTTACAGCTCAGGTTACGGCTCTATTCACAGCTCTGGTCACAGCTCAATTCACAGCTCTGGTCACAGCTCGGTTCACAGCTCGGTTCACAGCTCTGGTCACAGCTCGGTTCACAGCTCGGTTCACAGCTCTGGTCACAGCTCGATTCACAGCTCGATTCACAGCTCCAAAATACATAAATGAAAGTTATGAAGCAGATAAACTCACAGCTCAGGTTACAGCTCAGGTTACGGCTCTATTCACAGCTCTATTCACAGCTCGGTTCACAGCTCGATTCACAGCTCGATTCACAGCTCGGTTCACAGCTCGATTCACAGCTCGGTTCACAGCTCGGTTCACAGCTCGGTTCACAGCTCGGTTCACAGCTCTGGTCACAGCTCGATTCACAGCTCGATTCACAGCTCCAAAATACATAAATGAAAGTTATGGACACAATAAAACACATCATTTTCGGAACTCCAGCAACTGGAGAAAACATCATCGATAGACAACCTGGATTCAGAACGTACTATCCAGATTCTCAAGTCGAATTCAATACCTGGTCGTATCTCTTGAAAGTGGGATCCAGGGTCAAGAAGAATGATCAAGTGAATCCATGGTATAAAAACCGTAAGTAATATGAATGAGATAAATTCACAGCTCGATTCACAGCTCAATTCACAGCTCTATTCACAGCTCTATTCACAGCTCGGTTCACAGCTCAGGTCACAGCTCAGGTCACAGCTCAATTCACAGCTCTGGTCACAGCTCGGTTCACAGCTCGGTTCACAGCTCAATTTACAGCTCTGGTCACAGCTCGATTCACAGCTCCAAAACATAAAAGCATGAAGAAGATCAATAAGTTAAACGTCATCAGGATAATATCATTCGTCCTATTTACTTTCTAT
>TBL_comb47_HYPODRAFT_10006889_pt1 | contig 12128 bp, 8 predicted proteins | sample TroBogypolimnion_40_FD_10682 | JGI IMG/M metagenome (IMG submission 10682) | reverse complement strand
GTTCGAGTTTCCGGGCATACGTCTTCGTCGATTTGCTGGCCTAGTTTGGCTCGCTTCGGTCGGTGCGTCCATAGGATTTTCAGGGATCTTCTCCCGCGCCCCGCAAAGGCACAGACCGGCAAGGCACAGACCGCGCTTGCCTGAGAGCCGTGGGGCGGTTAGGTTAAGCTTTGTTGGGCGGGAGTCTTCCAATCGAGTTTCCCGCTAGGACCAGGGGTTAATTGGTCTGGACACAACCGGAGTGAATATCATGAATCGAGGTTCTGCTTTCAGAGTGGCTGTCGCGTCGGTGACCAGTACGGTGTGGGGTCGGTTTTTGCCCCGGTGGGCCAGCCTGCTGCTGGCAGGGCTCGCCGGGGCCGCATCGGTCTCGGCCGCGCCCTATATTACCGGCTTCAACCAGCTCTATGGCTCACCATCCGACGGGCCTTTCCTCATCTTTGGCAGCGGGTTTTACCCCTCGACCACCCGTTCCATCAGCTTTGGCGGCGTGGCGGCCAGCTACGCCTATCCGCTCTACACCAACTCCGCGTATGCCCTCGAAACCTATGTGCCTGCCGGAGCGCCCGTCGGGCCAGTCGCGGTGGTCGTGACCATCGATGGCCTGGCGACCCAGAGCTATTGGAATTTCTATGTGGTCGGCGCGGGCCCTTATATCCACGATTTCTCGCCCGCGGCAGGCGGGGATGGGGTCACGGTTACCCTCACCGGCGAGCATTTTGCCGGCGCCACCTCCGTGACTTTCAACGGGTTGCCCGCCACTCTATCCTACATCGGGTTCGATACGCATTTTACGGTGACGACCCCCATCGGTGTGACCACGGGGCCGATCACGGTCACCACCCCTAACGGCAGTTTTACCACCACGTCCAACTACTTTGCGCCGTCGATGATCTCCGGCTTTTCGCCCGTGGCGGGCGCGGCGGGAACTATCGTGACGCTCACAGGGGTGAATTTCCTGGGGGCGACGTGCGTGGCCTTCAACGGTGTCCAGGTACCAGTCTCGCCCCTCAATAACACGACTCTCCAGGTGGTGGCGCCCGTCGGCGTCACCACCGGCCCGATTGCCATCATTACACCCGCCAATCCATTTGTCACGTCCTCGAATTTCGTAGTCTTGCCCGCCATCACCGGCTTCACTCCCAACGCGGGCCCGCCCGGGACCTCCGTAACGATCCTGGGGGCCAATTTCACCGACGGAGGAGCTGTGCCGGTCGTGAAGTTCAACGGCCTCGGGGCGGTGGTGGGCGGCTTTACCGGAAACCAGATTTCGGCCACCGTTCCCGTAGGTGCGACCACTGGTCCCGTCACCGTTACCACGACTAACGGGACCGCCACCAGCGCGAGCTCGTTCTATCTGCCGCCAACCATCTCGAGCTTCACTCCGGCTTCCGGCGCGGCCGGTTCGTGGGTCCGGATCAACGGGGCCAACTTTCTGGGAGCCAGCGCGGTGTCCTTTAACGGACTTGCGGCCGCGGCTTTCAACGTCACCAATAACTCCACCCTCGGCGCGTTGCTGCCCACCGGCGTTACCACCGGTCCGATCAGTGTGACCACGCCGGGTGGCACCGCCAATAGCGGCAGCCTGTTGTTCTATGGCACGCCCGCCATCGCCAGTTTCGCGCCCCTTCACGGCCTGGCGGGCACCAACGTCGTGGTCACGGGGCTCAACCTCCAGGGCGCCACAACGGTCTCCTTTAACGGCCAGTCTGCCAGTTTCACCCTCAGCAACAACACTACCCTGTCGGTGCGCGTGCCCCCTAACCCCTCCTCCGGCCCGATCCAGGTGGTCACCGGTGGCGGCACGGCGGTCTCCGCGACCGCGTTTGTTATCGATACCAGCGATCTGGCAGTCGCCGTCAAAGCCACCGCTTCCCCCATCGCCGTCGGCGGCAACCTGACCTACGTGATCACCGTGACCAACGCGGGGCCGTACACGGCCTTCAACGCGCGGCTCGGAGACACCTTGCCGGCCCTCACCAACCTGGGTTTCCGATCGACCACGCTGGGCACCTTCTCCACCAACACCTACTTTCCCGTCCTGGTGTGTACCTTCGGTGACCTCCCCGCCGGCGGTTCTGCGGTGATCACCCTCGTCAATAAGGCCCCGCTCACACCGGGTTTGGTCACCAACATCGCTTCGGTGGCCGCCGACCTCACTGATCCGGTGCCGCTGAACAACGTGGTGACCAACTTCACCCTGGTGCAATCGCTCCCACTGCTCTCAATTCAGGAGCTCTCCACCAACCTTGTCCAAATCACTTGGCCGCCGGACCTGACCAACTTCCAGTTGCAGTTCAAGTCCCAGGCAAACACGAACGTTCCGGTCTGGACCAACGATGCTCAGGCACCGGTGATCTCCAATTTGGTCAGCGGATCGAGACTCACCGTCACCGAAACCAACACCGACGCGAGCCGTTTCTATCGACTGAAGCGGTGACCGTGGGGTGCCGGCCATTCCGGGGCCGGCCTGCGCACCTGCACGGGCTGGGATCGAGCCCTCCCGACGGACTCCTCACCGGTTCACCAGGCTCAGGGGTCTCGGGGTTAATCCACACCGATGAAGAAGAATTGGGGGGGAAAACCAAAACCCAGGGGCGAGTTGGCAGACAAACCGGGCACCGGTCATGGACCTGTGGCGGGCTTAAACCAACCAGAGCGTCGACCGGGGAGCCGGCTTCGCGCCGGCACACCGCCCAACCCGGGTCCAAGCGCGGTTGGACGCCCTCTCCTGGCCTGATCGTGACTAGATCACCGTCCCGTGCGGGATAACCGCGTTCTTGGGGATGATGACGATACCGTCGCGCACGTAATAGAGCGGATGGTTCACGGTTTCCGGCTTGCCAGCGGGGGAGATGACCACGTTATCGCCGACCCGCGCGTTCTTGTCCAAGATGGTGTTTTCAATCCGGCAGTTGACGCCGATGCCGATGCGCGGGACGCCGTCCTTTTCGTGCTGCTGGATCGACTCGAAGGACTCGTAGTAATCGGACCCGAGTAGGATCACCCGGTTCAGCGTGGTGCCGGAGCCTACCAGGCTGCGGACCCCGATGATGCTGTGGTTGATGATGGCGCGGTTGATGATGCAACCGTCGCTCACCACGGCATGGTCGATCTGGGCGCCGTTGATTTTCGAGCCGGGCAGAAACCGCAGGCGGCTGAAGACGGGCGCCGCCATGTCGAAGAAATTGAATCGGGGCAACTCACTGGTCAGATCCAGGTTGGCCTCGAAGAACGCCCGGATAGTCCCGATGTCCTCCCAGTAACCCTCGAACACGAACGAGAAGACGCGGTGTTTCTCGATGGCTTGCGGGATGATGTGTTTACCGAAGTCGGTGAGTGTGTTATCGAGCAAACGCCGAATGATCTCGCGGTTGAACACATAGATCCCCATCGAGGCCAGAAAAGACTCCTCCGCCCGATGAATGCCCAGGGTGGAGTACCATTCGGGCGAGATGCGCAGGGAATCGAGCACCGCCGGGTCCTTCGGCTTTTCGACGAACCGCGTGATGCGCCGCGAGGCGTCGATCTGCATGATCCCCAGCGACTGCGCTTCTTTGCGGCCCACCGGGATCGTGGCTATGGTGATGTCCGCCTCCGAATCGCGGTGGGCCTCGATCACCTCGCGGAAATTCATCCGGTACAACTGGTCCCCGCTTAGAATCAGAATGTAATCCCATTCGTGATTCATGAAGTGAATCAGGTTCTTTCGCACGGCGTCGGCCGTGCCTTGGTACCACGAGGTGTCACTGAAGGTCTGCTCCGCGGCGAGGATTTCGACAAAACCACCGGTGAAATGATCGAACTTGTACGCCTGCGAAATATGCCGGTGCAGTGAGGCGGAATTGAATTGTGTCAGCAGGTAGGTCCGGCGAAAACCGGAATTGATGCAGTTCGAGATGGGGATGTCCACCAGCCGATACTTGCCCGCCAGGGGGACGGCGGGCTTGGCCCGCTCCTTGGTAAGAGGGAATAGCCGTGTGCCCTGGCCTCCACCCATAATGACGCAGAGGACTTTGCTGGTGTTGAGAGTTTGACGCCCGGTGTATGACATATTGAATCTGTCGTTTACGTGTTAGCGAATCTGCCCCATTTATAGCCTCTGGCGGGGCGGTTCGGCAAGCCGCTTTTGCAGGGCCTCAAACACCACCGCCGGCGGCAGTGTCCGCAGGCATTGGAACGGCTCAGGCAACACGCAACGCGATTTCAGGCACGGGATGCAAGGAAGGTCCAGTTGCACGACCTGATCGAGTTGGCCATACGGGCCGGTGCGGCGCGGTTCGGTGGGGCCGAAGACGGCGACCAGGGCCGTGCCCACGGCGGCGGCCACATGCATCGGCCCGGTATCGTTGGAGATCATGAGCGTGCCCGCGCGGATCCACTCGACCATCTCGGGCAGCGATAGGCGCCCAGTCAAATCCAGGCACCGCCCCGGTTCGGCCCGTGCAATGGCCTCGCCCAGGCCCCGGTCATCCAGGCTCCCCAGGATGGCGAACCGCAGGTCGGGGCGCCAGGCGGCCGCCAGGCGGACGAGTTCGGCGAAATGCTCCGCGGGCCAGCGCTTGTTGAGCCAGCGCGCGCCGGGTTGGAGGAGCACCCATCGCGCCCCGTCGATCGGCCATCGTCGTTTGAGGCTTGCGGCGATGGCGGGCCGCGCGGGCAGCCAGCGGAAATCGCGCGCTGGCGGCACCCCCAGCAACGGGAGAACGCCCAGGTACCAATCCACCGCGTGCGTGTGAAAGGAGGGGCGGGGCGCTGTCAGGTCGTAGAAGCCCCGGGACCCTTCCCGCCGTTCGTCCAGGCCTACCGTCAGTTGGCCGTTGGCGATCCAGGCAAAACTCGCACTCCGCGCCAGGCATTGCAGGTCAATGACCCAGTCCAATCTTTGCTCCCGCAGGCGACGCACGTTCTGCCAGAGCTGTGACAGGTTGTCCGGGGTCGCCCAGCGTCGCCGTTCGAAGGGAACCACCCCCGCCAGGTCCGGATCTTCCTCCAGCAGTGGGGCCAGATTGGCATCAATCCACCAATACACCTCGCTTGTCGGCAAGTGTTGCTTGATGGCCCGCAGCACCGGCAGAGCCTGCACGACATCCCCGAGTGAACTGGGCTTCAGGATGAGGATCTTCACGGGTAAGGACTACCCGGAATGGACCCCGCGGCTGCGGCCAGACAGGCTTGCTCCCAAAACTCCTGTTGCCCGCCAGCCGGGCGCGGATGTTCGCCAACCCGGTCGAAAAGTCGTCCCTCCGACAAAAGTTGCGATGAAAGCTGCGACAAAGTCTTCCTTTCCCCAGAGGCGTGGGGCAAGTGCTGATTAGCGCCCGAAAGTCAGCCGTTCGGCCAAACGCGGAGGCAGGCCGGCATCGAGAATTTTCTTTTGGGCGGTCGCAATATCGTACTCCAACCGCCGCAACTCGATGGTCCCTTCGTCCAGGTCAAAGACCACATAACCGCATTTAGGGTTGTTGTCCCGCGGTTGGCCCACGGCGCCCACGTTCACAAAGTACTTCTTCCCCGCCTCCACCTTGAACTTGGAGTAGGTACCGCCGCGCACTACGCTGTCACGAATAAAGGCCACCGGCACATGGGTGTGGCCGAAGAAACAGACCCCCGTGTTCTGGTAGGTGAAGCTGGCGGCGGCGGCCAGCTTGTCAAAGACATAACCCCATCTCTGCGGGCCATCCAGGGTGGCGTGAACCATGGTGAAGCTGGTCAGCATGCGGATATATTTGAGGTCTCGCAGCCACTGGCGCTCCTCGTCCGAGAGCTGCCGGCGCGTCCAGTTTACCGCCTCGGCCGCCGCCGGATTGAACCCATCGAGCGGGGCTTCCGTGGAGCAGTACTCGTCGTGGTTCCCCTTGACGCAGGGAATATTCATTTCCCGCACCATTTTGAGGCACTCTTTGGGGTTGGCGTTGTAGCCGACAATATCGCCCAGGCAGGCAATGTGCGTGCACTTCTGCTGCTTAATGTCCGCCAGCACCACCTCGAAGGCCTCGAGGTTGCTATGAATATCCGCAATGATCGCAAACTTCATTGATCCTATCTCACTATTTCAAATCCGCGAAAACCCCCTTGGGCTTCGCTCCAGTTCACATCTTCCCCGCCGATAAAATGACCGAGGCCCGAATCACGAATCGCCTGTCGAAAGGCCTCCAATTCGGCTCGGGCGCCTTCCACCACCAACTCCACCCGCCCGTCCGTCAAATTCCGCACGGTCCCGGTAAGGTCAAAGCCAGTGGCCACCGTTCTCGCAGTGTAACGAAAACCGACACCTTGCACGGTGCCCGAATACAAAACTCGCATCCGTTTGTGATTCACATCACCATTTCCGCAACACCATGCTCCAAATGCCACCCGTTTCCAAGAGGAAAATCACTTCCGTGCGCCCGGCGGGACGCGCGCCTCATTTTCTCGCTTTTTCGGTTGCGCTCCCGCCGGCGTCCGCTAGAATGTCCTGCTTGACGTAAACTCACGAAAGTCGCTTTGAACGCTGAACTTGCAAAAAAGGCATTGGAGAAGGTTGGCAATCCCAACATTCTGGTTAATTTGATTTCGCGGCGCGTCCGCCAGCTCAATTCCGGCGCCGGCGCCTTGGGCCGGCCCCTGCTGGCCGAGGTCGGCCACATGGGCGCCGCCGACATCGCGCTAAGCGAGATCATCGAGGAGAAAATCGGCTTTGATCTGCCCGATCCCGCCGATCTCAACCGTCCTGTGGGTAAGAAACGCAAGAAGCACTAGCCGAGCGATCTTCCCGCTTCCCGTGGTTTCGAGCAGCCAGAAGACCGACCTTCTGGCTGTTCTTTTATGGCCGACATCCTCACCAACTCCAAAGCCCGTCACGATTATCACATCCTCGAGACCTTCGAGGCGGGCATCGCCCTGCATGGTACGGAGGTCAAGGCCCTGCGTGCCGGTCTGGGGCAAATCGCGGACGCCTTCGCCCGGGTAGAGCATGACGAGGTCTTCCTGTACAACTCGCATATCAACGAGTATTCCCACGGCAACCTCCAGAATCACCAGCCTAAGGCCCCGCGCAAGCTCCTGCTCCACAAAAGCGAGATCCGAAAACTGCTCGGTCTCGCCATGGTTAAAGGTAACACGCTCTTCCCCCTCTCCTTTTACTGGAAGAACGGCAAGGTCAAAGTCGCCCTCGCCGTCGGCAAAGGCAAGGCGGTCTTCGACAAGCGCGAGGACCTCAAGCAACGCGAGTCCGACCGTGAACTCAAGCGGGCCACGATGAAGTTTATGCGCAGCCGTTAGCCGCGGCGCCCCCCCCCACTGGCCGTCCGGCGAAGCGGTGCATCGGCTACTCGGACGCCCTGCCGATTAGGAAATCGGCGATACAGCAGGTCCGGAAACCTGCGGCACGAGTGGGGGGCCGTTTTGCCGACTTCCAGTCGGCCGGGCCCCGGGTAGCGGTGGTGGAGGCCCGAGCACCCATCGGTGGCGCTTACGAAATGGCGACCTCAAGGGCTTGACCCGCCGTCACGATCGCGTCGGCTTCCAGCGTGATGGTGAGACGCTCTCCGGTTTGGGCAAAACGGCTGGGGACCGCGCGTCCGTTGACGATGGTCTTTACGGCCGCGACAAGCCGCAGTTCCCCCAGTGTCAAGGCCAGCGTGCGAAGGCGGAGTTGGCCCCACTTGACCGCGACGGCCGCCTTGACCGCGACGGCCTCCTGTTCCTGAGTGAAAGTGCCCCAGCCTTCGGCGGTGGTGAAGGCGCATTGGAACGTCACCGCCGGAGGGAGTTGTCCGGTCCTGGGGCGATTGGCCGTCAGCCGCGGGGCGAAACCGAGGGGGGCGTTGGGGCCATGATACTCAAAGCCGCAGGCGGCCAGGTACACGCCGTAGCTCGCCATGCTCCGCGCATAATGGTCGCCGCACTCGATCTCGTTCCACGGGTTGCGGCGGCTGGGGTGGTAACGGTCATGCACGGCGCGCGTGACGGCCAAACCCTCCGTGAGCATGCCCTCCCAGAGCATGTGGCCGGCGACCTGGTATTCGAACCCGTTCATGCACTCGTTGAAGTAGCCCGCCGCCCATTCCGGGCCTTTGCCCTTGGCTTGGGCGTAATCCCAATCCGCCCGCGGGAAGGTGCACATGAGCAGGCCCGCCTCGCCGGGCATGGCATACCACCGCCCCGGCAGGTAGGCCTTGCGATACGGCCCGACATCCGGCGTGAAATTATAGCGCCACAGGGACTTGAGCGCGGCGCGGGTCTCCGTTTCCGGCAGCACGCGCGGCAGCGCCACCTGGAAGGCCCAGCTTTGACCGAAGACCTGGTCGATCTCACAACCGGTCCCGGAGTTGATCGCATCCAGGTGCTTCGGGTCAGGCTGGTTGGTGAAGTACTCGCGGTCGAAGAGCCGGGCCACCAGGTTCTTCTGTCCGGCGGTGAGGATGGTGTGGCATTTTCCGGCGAACTCTGAGTCCCCCAGTTCGTGGGCCATGGCTTCCGCCGCGGCCAGCGCCGCCAGGTAGAGGCCGCTGAGCCAGGCCACAGGCCCAAACCAGTCGGTATCCAGGGTGTTGTGCTGGTTGCTATCGATGAGACCGTCCCCGTCGCCGTCCTTGGCGATCAGCCATTGGGTGGCGCGTTTGATCGCCGGCCAGTTGCGCTTCAGGAAGGCGTCATCGGCCGACATCTGGTGCTCACGCAGGGCGCGTAGAACGGTCCCGGCCTGGGCATCGATGGCGGGGATGTTGTTGAACTCGCCGCGAAAATGGATCGCCCCATCCGGCTGCAGGGCAAGTCCGAAATCAACTTTCTCTCGAGTGAGGCGCTCCAGGTCGGGGAACAGGCGGGCAGGGGCGTGGGCGTACTGCCAAACGTGGCCGCAGGTGCCCTCGCAACAGCCGACGCCTTCCCAGGCATAGAACCGGCCATCTCCCAGCCGGTAGCAGGTGGAGGTGGCCAGGATGGACGTGTTCAGAAAGGTGCGGTCCAGAAACCAGTAGGGCAGGGTGGAGTCGTACCAGGTGTCGTGCCAAAGCCGTGTCTGGCCGGCCAGGCGCGCGTAATTCGCGCCCACATATTCCGCGGCGGCCCGGGCGGAGGCGAAGCGCGCCGCGTAATGTCGCCCGGGCGGCAGGCGATTGAGTTGGAGGTTGGGCAGGTGCCAGGTCAGAACGAAAGTGACGGTGGCGGAAGCGCCCGGCGCGAGCTTGAGTTTGCGCGTGAGCGAACCGATGAGCTTTTCACCCAGGGGCCGGGTGGCCGGCTCGGAGGCCGCGCCGTTCGGATCAAAAATGGCCCCGGGCACTCCCCCGGCCAGGATCGCCGTCGCGCCGGAATCGCCCGTTTGCGGCGCCAGGAGCGCCAACCCCATCGTCCCGAAATCCGCCTCCTCCGCCAGCGGTCCTCGCGGGACCCGTGGCCGGTCGCTGAAGATGATGTCGTCGACCCCGATATTCCCCCAGGCGCCCCGCTCGTCGTCCACGATCCGCAGGCTGCCTTCCTTGCCGGCCCAGCGCCGGACATCCCAGCTCACCGGGGCCAGTTTGTTGCTGTTTTGCCCGGTCGCGCTGAGGACCACCTGGCCGTCGACGAGCAGGTTCATGCAGGTCTTGCCTTTGTGGGCTCCGCCGCCGACCAGGAAGTTGATGTAGTTCCGGTCGATCGGAAAGGCCCGGCTGGTCAGTGTGCCGGTGGCCGAGTCCTTCTCCTCCACGCTCGTCCCGGGGGCCGAAGCGTGGCTGTTGACGAGGCGTTTGCCCTGGCCACCCACCTCACCTTGGTAGGCGGGAATCTTCGCGATCTCGATCGGTGCCGTCCCGAAGGCCGTGCCGGTCGCCGTCCAGTTCGCGTAAGTGCCGCTCTCGAAGTCATCGAACACGATGTCCGGTCGAGCCGCTTGGGCGGCGGCCGGCGTTTCCTCCGCGCTGCATTCCAGGAAGAGCGATCCCGCAGACCGCACCACGCGGTTGCGCCGGACCCCGCTGTGGTTTTGGGCGCTGTGGAGGCAGAGGGCGTTTTCCAGCCACCCCGCCAATTCGGCCTCGATCTCCCGGCCCAGCTCGTTCTTTACCGTGAACTCCAGCACTGTGGCTGGCAGCGAAGAATCCTCCGTGTTGAGCGGGATGAAGGGGGAAAAGGCCTCCAGGCGAACGCTGACCGCGGAGCGCGGGTCCCGGTATTCGACATAGCCGATGGGGTACTCGCCGGTAAAGGAGACCTCGCGCCAGTGGGCGTCCAATACCCGATCCTCGCTCCGTCCGTCCTGGGTGACCCGCAGTGCAAAACCCTGGTCCAGCGGCGAGGTCGCGGCCATCGGCTTAGCGTAATGCTCCGCGCCGGTGCCGACGTGGTGATTGAAGAGGTCCCAATGCCAGAGTTTGCCGTCCCCACCCAGGTAGAGCTGGCCCGCGCACAGGCCGCCGACGGGCATCCCGATGCGTGCCAATTCCGACCCGCGATACACCTCGCGCTGCCCGCGGGCTGTCAACGACGCGATCCATTCCGGCCGCAACTTCTTGTCCGCCGGCACCAGCTTGTCGAAATCCTCGCGCGTGAACGGGCCGGCCATCGCGCCCAGCGGTTGCCAGGCCAGCACCCCCGCCCCGAGCCCGACGGCCTTCAGAAAGTCCCGGCGCGGCCATTCACGATGAGTGCGCTCGGGACGGCAGTCACATTTCGGTCCGGAACACTTCGCGGGTTTGTCATTTTTCATAAAGTACCTAAATTCAAACGGCCTCGATAATCACGGCTCGCGCCGCTGCCGCCGAGGTTGTCCTTGGCCACCTGCCATTACTCGGCTTAGCCTTTGATGTAGATCGATTATAGAAATGTTGCCGGCCCAGCCACCGGTTCCGCTCGTGTGGCGGGAGTTTTTCGATGGCGTAGCGGAGCATGGTGCGTGGCATGCGCGCGGCGTGCTTTTCTAGAAAGGCCGTCAACACCTGTCTATCGCGCTTGCCGGCCTCGCGCAGCATCCAGCCGCAGGCCTTGTGGATGAGATCGTGGCGGTCGCCGAGCAATCCCTCGGCGAGCCTCAGACCATCGTCAAACTGTCCCGCCCGGATGAAGACGAAGGTGGCCAGCACGGCCATCCGGCGTTCCCACACATTGCCGGACCGGGCCAACTCGTCAAGGAGGCCCCGCGGACGGTCCAGCAGCCAGGCGCCGAGAATGCGCGGGGCGGACAGATCGACCAAATCCCAGTTGTTGACGAATTGTCGATGGGTCAGGTAGATCCCGAACAGACTCTTGCGCTCCTCGGGCGAGCCACGCTCGAACCGTCGAACGAGGATGAGTATCGCCAGGAGCCGCTCTTCGTGATACTGCGCGCGCAGGAGCTCTACCACGCCGGCCAGGGGTAAACCATCGCTCTCTCGCACGACCCGGCGGATAACGGGCACGCGCAGGCCCAGGAACCGGTCGCCCTGGCCGTAATCACCGGGTCCGGTCTTGAAAAAGCGTTGCAGGAGTTTTGCGCGCGCCGGCTGGGCCGTGGCCCGCAACAGTCGACGGATTTGGCTGGTGGTTAGCTTCGCCATGATGGCTCGTGGACTACTAACGCTCCGCCTTACGCTGGCTGCCGAAGGGTTTTAGGGCCTGGCGTAGTTGCGCGCACTCGGCGTTGGTAGCGGCGCCCAGCGGACGCCGGGGAGCGCCGCACGGATGTCCCATCAGGCCGCAGGCGGCTTTGACCCATTGTGTGTACTTGCCGCCACCCTCCATAAGTTCCAGCGTTGGCAGCAGTTCGAAGAACAGCTTCCGCGCGGCGGTGTAATCCTTCGTCACGGTGGCGAGTTCGTAGAGTTCGGCATGCGCGGCGGGCAACACATTGGCCACGCCGCCCACCCAGCCGATGGCGCCGACCATCAGGCTCTCCAAGGCGATGGTGTCGCAGCCGCAGAAGACCCCGAGGCGATCCCCGCAACGGCGGAGCAGTTCCGTGATGCGCGGCATCTCCCCCGTGCTTTCCTTGACATAGCGCAGGTTCTTCAGCCCGGCCAGGCGCTCGATGAAGGCCGGCGGCATGTCGACCCCGGTGCGGCCCGGGTAATTGTAGAGCATGATGGGGATGCCGATGGCGTCGTTGACGTCCCGGAAATGGACCCACAGTTCTTCGGGTCGCGGCAGCGAGTAATACGGCGCCGCCAGCATCACCCCGGCACAAC
>TBL_comb47_HYPODRAFT_10006888_pt1 | contig 12129 bp, 10 predicted proteins | sample TroBogypolimnion_40_FD_10682 | JGI IMG/M metagenome (IMG submission 10682) | reverse complement strand
TCGCACCCTCCGCCGGGCCCACCACAATCCGCTGTCGCGTCCCCTTCCAGCCCCGCGCGAACACTCGGCCGAGGCACGCCCCCGTCGGCAGCTCAATGCGTTCCAGCGGCGAGAGCACCCGCCGTTCCACCATCGAATCCTCAAAGACTTGTGATTGGGTAGTCATAGATCAAAGACAATCACAGACCCCCTCAGTCGTCAACAATATATTGACTGGCATTATATTTTAAATCCAAAAACCTGCTGCCGGAAGTTCATCCCACAAGCAAGCTCAAACCGGCACCAATGTCAACAATATATTGACTGGCAATATATTCGGCAATATATTCGCATCATGCTGTCGTATGCCGTAAAATACCCAGACAAGACCGCAAGGCGGCCTCGGTAGCTATGCAGCTTTCCTAGTCAAGTCCCTCACGCGAATTCATCCATGCCCTCCTTGCGCCCGATCCGCCCCGTCTTGTTAGCTGCCGCCTTCGCGGCCTGGCTCGGTCCGCTGCCGTTGTCTGCGAAAGTTGACCCGCAGATTGATGCTGCGGTCAAGGCGGTGTATCCGGCACTTGTGCGTATCTACGTTGTCTCCGAAGAGGGAGGCGGCGGACGCATGCAAAAACAACGCGCCAGCGGTTCCGGGACGATCATTCACCCGGATGGATACATTCTGACCAATCACCACGTGGCGGGAAGGGCCACCCACATCGTAGTCACCTTGTCGGACCGCCAGGAATTGCGGGCTACGCTCGTGGGCACCGATCCGCTCGCAGACCTTGCGGTTCTCAAAATTGACAAAAAAGACCTGCGCGACCCGAACATGCCGCTGCCGGTGGCCAAGTTTGGCGACAGCTCGGCGCTGGCCGTCGGAGATATCGTGCTCGCGATGGGAAGTCCGGCCGGCCTGTCGCAATCGGTCACCCAGGGGATCGTTGCCAACACCGAAATGATTGCTCCCGGAGGATCGATGCGCCTGGACGGCGAAGCGGTGGGCGAGCTGGTCCGCTGGATCGGTCACGACGCCGTTATTTTCGGCGGCAACTCGGGTGGGCCACTGGTCAATCTCAACGGCGAGATCGTCGGTGTGAATGAAGTGGGCATCGGCAGCCTCGGTGGTGCCATTCCCTCCAACCTTGCCGGCAAGGTGTCGGAAGAACTCATCGCCAAGGGCTGCGTGCGGCGCAGTTGGATCGGCCTGGGAGTGCAACCGCTGCTCAAGACCATCCACGCCAACGAGGGGGTTCTGGTCAGCGGCGTGATCGCGGACTCGCCAGCTGCGACCGCTGGTTTTCAGGCCGGCGACCTGATCTCGCGCTGCAACGGAATAGCAATCGCCGCCTCGCGCGCGCCGGAAGACATTCCCGTGTTCAACCGCATCCTGCTGGAATCGCCCATCGGCTCCGAAGTTGTGATGGAAGGCACCCGCAGTGGCAACCCGATGACTTGGAAAACCACCACCGTCGAGCGCGAGCCGGCCGAACCCCGCGAAAAGGAGCTTCTTTCCTGGGGCATGACCGCACGGGACCTCACCAAACTGGCCGCCAGAGAGTTGCTGCGCGGCGACAACCGCGCCGCCGTGGTCCAGAGCCTCAGACCGGGTGGAGCCGCCGCCTATGCGAAACCCTCCATCAGCCCCGGCGATCTCATCCTTGAAGTCGCGGGTCAGCCCATCACCAACACCGCCGACCTGGTTCGCGTCACCGCTGAAATCACCAAAGACAAGACCAAGCCCGAGCCTACCCTGGTTGCCTATGAACACAACGGACGGAGTTACCTAACAGTCGTGAAGATCGGCCCGGAGCCGGAAAATGACAAACCCGGCCTTGCCCGCAAGGCATGGATCGGCATTGACACGCAGGTCATCTCCGCCGACCTCGCCGAAGCCTTGGCGATCCCCGGTGCCAAGGGGGTGCGCGTCACCCAGATCTATCCGGGCTCCAACGCCGAGAAAGCGGGACTGAAAGTGGGCGATCTGATCCTCAAGCTCGACGGCAGCGTCATAGCCGCCTCCCGTCCGGAAGACTCCGATGTTTTCACCTCCTTGATCCGCCAGTATAAGATCGGCACCGAGGTGACGCTCAGTGCCCGCCGCGGCAAAGATGTGTTGACCCTCAAGCTTGTGCTGGAACCCAGCCCGGAAGCCAGTACCGAGCTGGATTCCCACGAATGCAAGCCACTGGAATTCAACTCCCGCGACATCGCCAAATCCGACCGCATCTCGGAAAAGCTCCCCGACGATCTGCGAGGCGTGCTCATCACCGAGGTGAAGAGTTCGGGCTGGGCCGCGCTCGGGGGCCTTGCCAACGGCGACATCCTCATGTCGATTGACGGCAAGGCGACCGATTCGATCAAAACCCTCAAGGTCCAGCTCGAAGAGCTTGAAAAATCCAAGCAAAGTCCCTTTGTTCTGTTCGTCAAGCGCGGCATCCATACTCGCTACATTGAACTGGAACCGAGTTGGTAACCGCTTTGCCCACCTCTCCTAACAAACCACCGAAACCAAACACATCATCGCATGAAACTTCGCACATTGCTTCTCGCCGCGCTGGTCGCCGCCCCGTTTGCCAGCGCATCCACCGGCCCGCTCAAGGACAAAGCGCTCGCCCTCTCCGCGTCTAACAAGGACTCGGTGGTGCAACTCAGCGCCACCGTTGAAATTGAAATGGCCGCCGGGGATATGGCGCCCAAGAAAGAGGAACGCAAACTCGAAACCACCGGTTGCGTCATCAACAAGGATGGTCTGATCGTCGTTGCGCTCTCGACCCTCGATCTCGCGGCCGCCGCGGATGGCCGCATGGTCAATACCCAGAAAGGCCCGATGAAGATATCCGCCAAGTGCAGCACCAAGGAGGTGAAAATCATCATGCCCGACGGCAGTGAGACTCCCGCCAAGGTCGTGTTCAAGGACGCCGACCTCGACCTCGCGTTCATCCGTCCGGAGAAATCCGAGGGGGTGTCCTTCACTCCGGTTGACATCGCCAACTCCGCAAAGCTTGGCATGCAAGACGACGCCATCATCCTCGGTCGCCTGGGCAAGGATCTCAACCGCGAGCCGGTCATCATGACCAGCGAAATCATCTCCATCGTCACCAAACCGCGCACCTTTGCCCGCGTCGGCGCGCCCTGTCTCGGCATGCCGGTATTCAACGGCGAGGGCAAGTTCATTGGTTTCGGCATCAACCATTTCAGTGCCAAAGGCGAAGATAGCGACCAAGGGCCGACCTCCTCCAACGTGGTGCTGCCCGCCGCCGACCTAGTTGAATCCGCCGCCCAAGCGAAATAAGCCGGGGATGGCGCTCAAACAACGCGGCTCACCACGGCATCGCCAGAGGCGTCACGTTCAGGGCCGCGGTGCCCGGAGGTGCCGATAAGACTCGTTTGAGGGCATCGAACTCGAAAGATGTTAGGCTCACGGGATCGCGGGTGACGCGTCCGGTGTCGGCGGCTGCCAGCGTGGCTCCGGCTTGTTCCAAACTCAGCAGCTCGAGGGCGGCCTGATATTGGGAGTCGATTGTGGCCGCGCGAATATAGCCGTTTACCCAGGTTCCAACAGATAAGTTACCGACCAATTCCCGACCTTCCTTGGAAAGGTGCGAGACATCGACGGGTGCCTGGAGGGCGGCGGCGGCATCCGCCAGGCTGCACGTGGCAAGCCGGGTCACGCAAGAGTTAAACCATGAAGTTTCGGCACGCGCCACGGCTTCCACATCGGACAATTGGTGCTTGGCGGCACCGGCGAGGATTGTCGGAAACGAAGTGAACTCTGCGTTAACATTCCATTCGCCGCGCATCACCTGCGCCAGCTCCGCGGTGCCGTAGCGACGTTTTGCCAGGATGGTTTTCCACTGTCCCAGATCCGCTCGGCGACCGATGGCTGGGAGCAGCGTTTTGAAAACGGCCTGGTCGATGGAGAGACCCGTTAGAACAGCGACGGTTTCGTTGTAGAGCGTCGGACATTCGACATCGTGGTAGTGGGATCCCAAATTCTCTGCGGCAGCCACCAGGCGCAGTGTCTCGTCTTCGTCGCCGGCTTCCGCCGCGAGCCGGGCCTTGAGCAGCAGAATGTCGCAAGCGCTCTTACCGGCCGCTCCTGCGACATATCCTTGAAAGTCCGCCGGCATGTTGGCGGACGAACGGGTGGTTAGAGAGGCGATGTGTTCGATCCGGCCGACCAACTCGGAGTGCTCGGCCAGGCAGCGCCTTGCGATGTCCGGATCCCATGCCGCCTTCGGGTACAGGAAGTTTTTGAATTCCTCGGACATCGGCAGGTGGTTGAAGAAGGGATTGCCGGACCCGCCAAGCTGGTGGAGCAGCAGGTAGGCGTTTATCTCGTCAGGCACCGGCTTGGCGATGACTCTCAGCGCGGGAAACTCGGCGGTGAGTTTTTCCTTCAGGATGAGGGCCGGCTTGCGCTGGGCGGCGATCTGCTCGTCGGTCGGCGGATTTGTCCTGAGGGTGTCCTTGAATTTGAGGGTTTCCAGCAAGCTCATTTTCTCACGGAGCTTCGGCGGCACGGAATTCACCTTGTACCAAACCAAGCCCCATGCCGCGGCCAGCACTAACAAAACAGTCGCGACACTCACCAGTGACAAGCTCGGGCGGTATTTCATCAGGCGCAGAGGGTGGGCCACGGATCTAACATGTCAAGCCTTGTGGCGGCGGTCTGTGAGGGTCGCTAACGCGTGCTGAAGCGCATTCCTTAGGCTGCGACGCTCACAGAGCGCCGCTACAATCTTCGCGTGCACTGGCCTTGTGGCGGCGGNCTGNGANNGTCGCTAACGCGTGCTGAAGCGCATTCCTTAGGCTGCGACGCTCACAGAGCGCCGCTACAATCTTCGCGTGCACTGGCCTTGTGGCGGCGGCCTGCGACCGTCGCTAGCGCGTGCTGAAGCGCATTCCTTAGGCTGCGACGCTCACAGAGCGCCGCTACAATCTCACATCCGCCGCTACAATCTCTCATCCGCCGCTACAATCTCTCATGCGCTAGCCTTGCATCTGCGGCGGGTGGCGTTAGGATGAACTTGAAAGGGCGCGGCCACGGTCCGGGAGTTCACTGCACTTGCTTACCGGATGATCAACTCAGACAACGCCCAGGAAAATCCATTTGCTCCCATGCGTCTTCTGCTCATTGGTCACGGTTATTTGGGCCAAGCCCTCACCCAGCGGTTTCGCGAGACCGGCTGGCAGGTCACCGCCGTCTCGCTCAGCGGCGGGGCCGACAGCGTCGCCTGCGATGTGGCAGACGCCCGGGCCGTCGCCGCGCTTGGTGCCAGCATCGCCGCGGATCTCATCATCCACTGTGCCGCGTCCGGCCGCGGTGGGGCGGATGCCTATCAGCGCGTGTATGTCGAGGGCTGCCGAAATCTGCTAGAGAGTTTCCCTGGTGTGCCGCTGGTGTTCACCTCCAGCTCATCGGTGTACGCCCAAACCGACGGCTCGGTGGTCACCGAAGGGAGCCCCACGCTGCCGGAGCGGGAGACCGGGCGAATGCTGTTGGAGGCCGAGCGCCTCACGCGCGGCGGCGGCGGGATCGTGGTGCGGCTTTCCGGCATCTACGGTCCCGGCCGCAGCGTGATACTGAGGAAATTTCTAACGGGCGAGGCGGTCATCGAGGATGATGGCCGGCGTTTCCTCAATCAGATTCACCGCGACGACGCGGTGAGCGCGATTCATCAGCTCGGCGACGGCACTGCGATCCATCGCAGCGAGGTTTTCAATGTCAGCGACCCGACTCCCCTCACCCAGCTCGCCTGCTATCAACAACTCAGCGCGCTGTTCCAGCGGCCGCTGCCGCCGTGGGCGCCGCGCGATCTAACACGCAAACGCGGCTGGACGCACAAGCAGGTCTCCAGCGCCAAACTGCAAGCCACCGGCTGGCGGCCGCAGTTCCCCTCATTCCTCGATGCGGCGCAGGCCATCGCTCCCACGCTGGGGATTTGAGATTTGAAATTTCAGATTTGAAATTTGAAATTTGAGATTCCCTCAGCGCACGACGCGGGCGCCGCCGCCGGCGATTTGTTTTTCGACTTCCTTGCGGGTGGCCATTGAGGTGTCGCCGGGGGTGGTGGAAGCCAGTGCGCCGTGGGCGGCGCCATAATCAACGGCTTGCTGCGGGTCATTGAACTCCATGAACCCGAATTGCAGCCCGCTGGCGAAGCTGTCGCCACCGCCGACCCGATCGAGGATTTCAAGCTCGGGATAGGCGCGGCTTGCGTAAAACCCCCCGTCGTGCCAGAGGATGGCAGCCCAGTCGTTTCTGGTGGCGGTTAGAACGCGGCGCAAAGTGGTGGCCGCGACCTTGAAGTTGGGAAATTCACGCACTGCCGTCTCGATCATCGCCTTGAACGCGGCGGTGTCGATGGAGGCAAGCTGGGGATCGGCCCCGGCGACCTCGAAGCCGAGGGAGGCTGTGAAATCCTCCTCGTTGCCGATCATCACATCCACATATCTGGCAATCTCGCGGTTGACCTCGCGCGCCTTGGCTAGGCCGCCGATGGTTTTCCACAGCGACGGCCGGTAGTTGAGGTCGTAGGAAACGACCGTGCCGTGCCTGTTAGCCGCTCTAACGGCTTCCACGGTGAGCGCGGCGGTGGTGGCGGAGAGAGCGGCGAAGATGCCGCCGGTATGGAACCAGCGCACGCCGAGGCTGCCGAAAAGGTGATCCCAGTCGATATCGCCGGGCTTGAGTTGTGAGGCGGCGGTGTTGCCGCGATCGGGATTGCCCACCGCACCGCGAATGCCAAAGCCGCGTTCGGTGAAGTTCAGCCCGTTGCGCACCGAGCGGCCGATGCCGTCATCGCCGCGCCATTGGATGAACTCGGTGGCCACCCCGCCCTGCATGATGAAGTCCTCGATGAGATGACCGATTTCGTTATCCACCAGCGCCGTGCAAACCGCGGTGTTGTAGCCGAAGCACTTGCGCAAGCCGCGCGACGTGTTGTATTCGCCGCCGCCCTCCCACGCGGTGAAGTTGCGCGCCGTGCGGATGCGGCCCTCGCCCGGATCCAAACGCAGCATGATTTCACCTAACGAGACTTGATCGAAGGCGCAGGCGGATTTCGGTTTGAGGGGCAAGGCCATGGCAGTGGATGTATGTTAAGAAAGGGCTCAACCCGAACTCCGGGGCTGCATGTGTTGGTTGGTTAGGAGTTAACCACAGATTACACAGAAGTTGTGCGAACTTCGGGATGCATCATTTGAAGCAGCCTCACGATTTCGCAAGCGAATCATCATCTGAGAAATCCGTGTCATCTGTGGTTCAAACATCGTATTCCGCATGTGGCATTACGCGCCGCCGCCGGGCTTGGGGGCGGGGTTGTCTTCGGCAGCGGGGGTCTCAGGCCGGGTGAAGGTCGGGGCAGCCGGTCGCGGATCAATCCCGAAGGAGCGGATCCACGCCTCGTTGTCGGCCGCTTGCACGGAGGCGGCGCGCAGGGTGGCGGCCAACTCGCTTTGCTTGGCACCCTCTGCGGTGGCGAGGGCGGCCTTGAGTTTGTTGAGGTAGAAGGTGCGGAGCTGGTCGATTTCGGCTAGAAACGCGGTGTCGATTTGCCGCTGTTTGGCGGCGCGGTCGGCGAGGATCTTGGACATCTGGGGAGTCGCGGGGATGCGGTTTGCCTGGGGGATACCGACCGGGACGCGCGAGTTTCTAACAGACGTCTTGAATTTGGCGACGGGCAGTTGCCAGGTGGCTTGCTCGGTGCGCGGCAGTTCGCGGAGCCACAGGTCCAGATCCAAATTGAACGCGTGGACATTGGCGGCGAGTTGCTCCGAACGTTTTTTGTCAGCCGCCACAATGAGTTCTTTGGCGCGCGCGGCCAGGGTTGTGAGGATGCCGGAATCGGCCGGGGTCGCGCTGGGCGGCGCGGGACGCGGTGGCGGCTCCTTGCCAGGGGCGGGCGGCGTGCCCGAGGGCACGGGTGGCTTGGGCGTAGCGACATGGGGTTCCGGTGGTCTGGCTGGTCCGGCATCGGGGGATCGGGAAACAGGTGCTCCGCCCTGCTGGAGGCGTTTGTATTCCTCGACGACCTGGGCGTTTTTCTCGGCGACTTGCACCATTTCCTTGTCATGGGCCATTTTGACCTTCCAGAGGTACGCGGAGAGGCCGATCAGGCCTGCTAGAAAGAGGAACTGGAACGCGTTGAAAATGCCGGAGCTTTGTGAGCGCACCTGCACCTGGGTGGCGACATTGGCCATGGGCTTGGGCCTTGCGGCAGTCTGGGGGCCGCCGGCCGGGGCGGCCTTGGCTTGCAGGGGCGCGGCGGCGGGTGCCACGGCTTTGCGCTTGGCCGGGGAATCCTTGGTTGCGAGCCATTCGGCAAGGGCCGCGCGGAAGGCGTTGGCATTCTGANAGCGCTTGGCCGGATCCGGATCGGTCGCGCGCCGCCAGATTTCATCAATGCCGGGACCGCAGCCACAAATCGCGGAGGGCGCGGCGGCCCCCGCCTCCTGGCGTTTGCCGGTCATCAGTTCGTAGAGCATCACACCGACCGAATAGAGGTCCGAGCGCTGGTCGGCCTGCTGGGCGTTGGCGATGACTTCGGGTGCGGTGTAGCCGGGGGTGCCCATCACCAGGCCCGCGCCCTCGGACTCGACCAACCGCGCCAGGCCGAAATCGCCGATCTTGGGTTCGGCTTTCGGTGTGAGCAAGATGTTGGCGGGCTTGATGTCGCGGTGGATGATGCCGTTTTCGTGGGCGTGGCTGAGTCCGGCACAGATCCCCTGGATGAGTTGGACGGCCTGCACGGGGTCCACCATTTTGCCGTAGGATGAATGATAGAGCGACTTGCCCGGCACATACTCCATGACGATGAAGAGCATGTCATCGACCGCGCCGGAGTCATAGACGCCGATGAGATTGGGGTGATTGAGCCTGGCCATGGCGCGGGCTTCCGTCTCGAAGGAGCGGCGGAACAGCGGGTCGCGCCCGACCTCAGGCGGCAGAATCTTGATGGCCACATCGCGGCCCAGCGAGCGTTGGGTGGCCTTGTAAACCGCACCCATGCCGCCTTTGGCGATGAGGCACTCGAAGGCGTATGCGGGCAGCAGGCGACCGAGGGCTTCGATGGCAGGGGCGTTGAAGGAAGGTTGGTGCATGCCTGGACGTTGGGGGGGGGCGCAGCGAAGCATTCCACATTTTGGCAGGGAAGCAAAATGCAATCTGCATTTCGTGCTGTGCGAGCTGCGCATTGTCTTGATTTTCGCTGCGCGTGCGGCACTCTCAGGCCAGCCAGGAAAATGCCTGGCGCAAGCGCCCCGCCCTCACGCCACCCATGCCTGATCCGACCGTCATCACCCTACAAGTGTGTTTTTTGGGGGCGCTGGGGATTTTTGCAGCGAGCGCCATCACGCGGGCGGTGACGGCCAGACGCGCGGCCGGCGAACCCCCGCCCGTCCTCGTTGGCCGCGTCCAAACCTGGCCCTATCTGAATATCGACCTGCTGTGGATGGGCTTCATTTTCCTGACGTTTTACGCGATTGGCATCGGCACCGCCCGCCTCGTGGCGGCCAAAACCGAGCTAACGATCACGCCGCAAGGCCTGCTCCAGACCATCGGCTTCCAAGCGGTGCTTGCCGGCATGACCGGGGTGGTGATGGTGTGGCGGATTCGTCCGGTGGCGTGGCTGGGCTTGCGCTGGCCGGGGTGGAAATGGGTTTTGCTCATCGCGCCGGGCGGCGTGGCGGCCATGTGGCTGCTGAGTGAGGTCCTGTCGGTCACCGGTTACATGCACTGGCTCAAGTCCCTGGGCGTCGATGAACTCCAAGACAGCGTGAAATTGCTACAGGAATCGCAGGATCCACTCACCCTCGGTTTGATGGCCGTCGCCGCCATGTTCGCGGCACCCCTCTGCGAGGAAATCGTCTTCCGCGGGTACTTGTATCCCGCCGCCAAAAAATTCGCCGGCCCCTGGGTGGCGGGCGGATGCTCCGCGCTGGTTTTCGCCGCCGGGCACCACGGCCTGGTGCCGCTGTTGCCTTTGTTTTATTTCGGCTGCCTGCTGGTGCTCGCTTACGAATTGACCGGGTCGCTGTGGGCACCCATTGCCATGCATTTCTGCTTCAACAGCGCCACCGTGGTCATTCAAATCCTCGCCCGCATCTGCGATATCCACCTCGATCCCGGCCCGTGAACCGCCTCTCTGATATCGGCGAAGACGCCCTCATCCGCCGTCTGGTCCGCTTGGTTCCGCTCGACCCAGCCCCGGCCGCCGGCCCAGGCGACGATTGCGCGGTGATCGATCCCGGCCCCGCCCACGCCACGCTCCTGTTGCTCAAGACCGACGCGCTGGTCGAACACATCCATTTCCTGGCCGATGCGCCAGCGCGGGCGGTCGGCTGGAAAGCCTGCGCCCGCGTCGTGTCCGACTTTGCCGCGATGGGCGGCCACCCGGAGCGTTTCCTCGTCACCCTCGCGCTGCCGCCGCAAACGCCCGTCACCTGGGCCGAAGACCTCTACCGCGGCATCGGTGATTGCCTCCGGCGCTTCGGCGGCGTCCTCGCCGGCGGCGAAACGTCCAGCGTCCCGCCGGCCTCCGCCGCGGTCATTTCCATCGCCGCCACCGGCTCGGTCCACCGCGAGCACCTCACCCTGCGCTCCACCGCCCAACCCGGCCACACCCTCCTGGTCAGCGGCTCGCTCGGCGGCGCCGGCTCCGCCAAACACCTTTCTTTCATCCCGCGGCTGGTGGAAACCGATTGGTTGGTATCTCACTTCAAGCCGACGGCGATGATGGATTTGTCGGATGGATTGGCGCGTGACTTGCCGCGTTTGGCGGCGGCGTCGGGCTGCGGGTTGGTGCTGGAGCGCGGCGCGCTGCCGGTCACGGATGGCTGCACGGTGGCACAGGCGTTGGGTGATGGCGAGGATTTCGAGCTGCTGCTGGCGATGGAAAGCGGCCGGGTGGAGGCGTTGCTGGCGGCCTGGGGCGAGCGATTTCCGGACTTGGGGTTGACCCGGATCGGGCGCTTGGTGGCGGCCGATGCGGGCGAAACGCTACAGGGAGGATGGGAACATTTTCAACCTCCCGCGTAACTTGCAGGTTTACCGCAACGGCGCAGAGGACGCGAAGGGGCGCAAAGGGAAATGGGTTGCCGATGAAAACCTGCTGTTCTCTGCGTTCCTTTGCGTGCTTTGCGGCTTTGCGGTTCATTTTTCCGTCTAGGTTTAACAAAAGCCTTTAATATTCAGCAATCTACGATAGTCTTGGCATGTGAACGATGTGCAGGAAACGGCATTCTTGGAATTCCAAGGCACGGAGAAGAGCGCGTCGCCGCGGACTCTGGTGAATTACCAGGAAGCCCTTGCGGCTTACCGCAACTGGCGCGGCGAGCGTTTCACCGCGTGGCGGGACGCAACGGGCGACGAGTTTCGCGACTACCTTTTCGCCTTGATGAAACAAGGGCTCAAGCGTTCGACCATTCGCCTGCGCTTTGCCGCACTGCGCTCGTTTTACAAATTCCTGGTGCTGCGCCGTGGCCTGCCGCGCAGTCCGGTGGCGGACGTGCTTTTGCCCAAATCGGAGCGCGGCCTGCCGGTGGTGCTGACCCTCGCGCAAATCGACGAGCTACTGGCCATCCCGCTGCACCTGCCACCCGACAAGAAGGCCCCCGCGTGGCTGCCGTTGCGCGACGCGGCCATCCTCGAGCTGTTTTATTCGTGCGGCTTGCGGATTGCCGAACTGTTGGCGCTGGACGTGAAAGACATGGATTTCATCGGCGAAACGGTCCGCGTTTTCGGCAAGGGCTCCAAAGAGCGTATCGTGCCCATCGGTGCTCCGGCGCTCAACGCGATCCAACGCTACCGGCAGGGAGCAGCGGTCACCTCGGGTCCGCTGTTTTTGAGCAAACTACAGCGGCGAATCACCCAGCAAGCCGTCGATCAATTGCTCAAAAAATACCTCATGCACAGCAGCATCCCGTTTGGCATCAGCCCGCACAAGCTGCGCCACAGCTTTGCCACCCACCTGCTGGACGCCGGCGCGGACCTGCGCAGCGTCCAATCACTGCTGGGCCACACCTCGCTTTCCACCACCCAGATCTACACCCACGTCACCAAGGAACGGCTCAAAGCCGCCTACGACGACGCCCATCCACGCGCTTGACCCGGAAAATCCCTCAAGTCAGTAATGCGGGCGATAG
>TBL_comb47_HYPODRAFT_10006887_pt1 | contig 12129 bp, 14 predicted proteins | sample TroBogypolimnion_40_FD_10682 | JGI IMG/M metagenome (IMG submission 10682) | reverse complement strand
TACAAGGCCTTCTTTTTAAATCTTTTGAGTCTTATTTTATGAACGGTAGTTTCATATTGTTCTTCAATCTTAGAAATTTCTGCAAGAATATCAGCTTTAATTTGATCAGGGTTTTTAGCAAGATCAATAATTTTTTTAGTATCATCAAAATATCTTTCTATATCTGCTTTATAATTTTTAAGAGAATAAAGTAAATCTTCTAATTGATATTTTTCTTGCTTGAGATTATTGATGGTGGATATGATATTACCTAACCCCGCAATTCCTGCAAGAGATGCTGTTATATCGGTAATGTTAAGATTGAACATAACTAACTTTCATAGACTGGGGTGATCGACGGGGATCGAACCCGCGACAACCAGGACCACAACCTGGCGTTCTACCGCTGAACTACGACCACCATGGGTTTATTCAACGTCTTCAAATTTAATTGAACCTTTAACGTTATTCAACTGATTACGAAGACTAGTCATTAGACCAGTAAAGTTTTCCTTTACTTCTGCTTCAGCTAATTCCAAATTTTGTTGAGTTGGATTATTAAAGGTTATATCTATACTTATTTTTCTCATATTATGATTATATATAGCTTTACTAAATTAAATCAAATAAGATGACTAATTATTTTGTCTTACTACATTAAAAGCAGCTGCTAGGTCAGCAGGCATCATTTGGAATGGATTATCATTGAATATAACTCCACCGGCCCAAAGGCTTTGTGCCACTAATCCACTACATACTACACTTTTAGAGAATGATAACTGTACTTTAATACCTGTGAGCAATTGTAGAACAATAGAACCAATGGTCAACCATCCATACTTATCATTGAGGAAACTTTTAGCAGCAGCTTCTACTTGTTGAGCACTTTGATTATTAAGTTTAGTAGAGACAATATAAACAGGACAATCTATATAATCTCGAATATTCCCCTGACTAACATTTGTAGGTTTTGCTTCAATTATATCACCATTTGAGTTAATGATAACACCAGTATGATTCCAATGACTGAATGGTTTCATTTTACCATGATATCTCAACCATTGACCAAAACGAATTACTTTAGCAGCAGCACCCTTTGTTTCAACAAGAAAAAAATCTCCTGGTTGATAGTCAACTGCACTTTCACCTATTGGATAATATTTAAAACTCATCATTCTCTATTTCTATATCATAAAATTCATCATTCAAACCAAAATGCACACTACTTGTATACCAACTATTTAATGCAGGAAGAATTGCTTGACCTTGATTACTCACTGGAATACTTTCAGTAGTAAGTTTTCCATGTCCTTTTGCACTATTTGGATTTTCTTGAAAATGACTATTATTTTCAACTGTATTCATTTGAGGTCCACCCCAACCTCTAGTACCTCTTGGTTCGACAGGATTGGGTACTACACTTGGTCCACCAGGACTCTTGGTAACATCAGTAATATTACTAGTGCCTTCATCTGGGGTAGCTGGTGTTCCTGGTCCTCCCATAAACCCAATACCAACTCCCATTTCTCCATTATTCTCAATTTCAGAAAACCTTAAAGGTAATGTCATGATACTCTCTTATCTGATCCTCGAGCTTTTTCAGCTTCATAAAGATCGTTTTTACGAATATATTGGGCTAAACCAGTATCAATTTGTTTTGGTTTATTTTCTTGCAAAAGTTGTCGATGAGCATCTGAATTTTGTTTTACAACTCTACTACTAACAATTTGACTGGATGGTCTCAATACAAATATAGTTGGGTCATTAGAACTATAATGAAAAATAAATCCATCATATCCATCTTTCATTGCTCCCATTCTCAATACATGTAGTCTTTCACTTGGTGTAAAATTTTTAATATAATCTTTTGAAAACATTTGATTCTCTAAAACTGGTTTTGGAGGAAGATAATTACAAGTACTACAGTTGGGGTCATCACATTTTACGTGCCAGGGATCTGATTCTCTTTCTGCAGTAATAGAGTCACAATGTTTTTTCCAACCCTCTAGTCTCGATTGATTACGCTCATTTTGTTCTCTATAAAATTTTTCTTCAGCACCAGGTGCATTGGGATCTCCATATTTTGGTAATACTTCACCGCCATATTTACGAATATAATGATGAACAAGAGTACTAATATCGGGGAATTGACCTCTATCTAAAGCTCTGTTATCCAGTCTATAGCCATATGAATTATCATGATGATCAGATACGACTAGTGGATTAGACATTTTAATATGATTTGAATGTGTATATCCATGAGTTAAGACTTCTGTTGGATGGGCTGTATGATAGGTTCCAACATGTCCTGAATGATGATCTAAATATTCATCTGTAAATATTGTTCCGTGACCCGTAGATCCATGAAACCAAGTATTGTTACCAGTTACAGGGTTTATAAGATATCCATTTTCATCTGTTAAATTAATATCATTGGATGATTCTGGTTTAGAGTCAAAAAAATTAGTCATTGCCAGTCTTATCTGCAGAAGTTCCCATGCCACTAATTCCACCCCAAAGATCAGCTAGAGTCCTACCTTTTGGTAATTCTTTATCTTCTTCAGGGATTGGTAGTCCATATTGGTCTACCTTTTTTTCTTTTTCTTCTTCTTTTGCTATAACCCAGCTACTGGCAATAATTTTTTGTGGTTCACTATACCTTCCACCACCAGGGTTCCTGATGTCATCCTGTCCAATAAGATATTGAACATTCTCTGTGTCAGGAATTTCTAATCCTGCATCTACCCCACTTTTACCCTGCTCTGTGGTAAATGGATTATTACTTGCAGTATCAGTAAGGGGAGTTCCATTAATACCTTTACCATGTGCAAAATCAGGATAAGAACTTGCTTCCTTAACTTTATCAGGAAAGTCTTTTAATGAATCAATTAAAGTAGAAGCGTGGTATTTACTGTATGCTGGAGTATTTTCTTCAATATTTTTTTCGTGAAAAGCAAAAACGTTGGCATAGGGATGTGCTGAATAATCTTTACGAGAGAATAAACCTCTAACATAATTATGTTGTTTATCAGTCATTGGATTTTTTGCAGGAGCTTTGGGAAATGTTGACGTTTGCCAAATTCCATGTTCTTTATTCCAACTGCCTTGACCAGCTTCTTTTAATTTAGGTACTTTAATTATTCGTTTTTTATAATCACCACTACTTACTGCACTAACAAAACTAGAACTAGAAAGTTTTTCTCTAATAATTTCATTGGTTAAATGTTCATCAGAATTTACTGCAAAAGTAATAAAACCATTACCTTCTGTAAATTGTGGATCGTAGCCAATAAAGTTATAAGAAAGATTGGCAATGGCATAGTCTTTATTATAGTCAGAAACTAATTCACTCAGTTTGATTCTATATGTCTTTCTCATACGTCTTTGATGAGATCCTTTGCTTTTTACAGGTTGGGATATTTTTTAGACATGAAGTTTTCTAATGACGAACCTTCATAACGTCTGCAAAGATAATCCAGGGAAACAAACATAGGGTCATATGAACCATCCTTTACCTGATGTTTTACTACAATTCCTCGCCAATGGGCATTTCCTTGTGGTCCTTTATAGTCCTCATCATGGAGGTAGCATGCACCCGCAACCAATCCGTGTTGGCTTTTACCAGCAACAAATCGTAATCCATACATAAGAGTTTGTTGGTGACCCATACTAAATGAATGACCTATTGTCTTGAGTCTAGTCTCAATGTTTTGTCCACCATAGGGTTTTCCTGTCATTGGGTTATAGAAGAAATGAGAATAAGCAACACCATCCAACCAAATTGGTTGAGTGTAGTCACTTACTTTCCATCCACTTTTGGCATAATCTAATTTATTTAAATCAAGCATGCCTTCCAATTGAGGATTTGCATTAATTGCTCTAAGAATTCGTTCTTCATGATTACCCAGGGTAATATAACGATCGGGGTTCCAGAGTTTTTGTTTCATTTTTTTACGATGTTCATTATAGTCGTAAAAAGGTTGATTGAGAATTCTCCATGCTTCATTAGCAGAATCCAAGTCATCTTGGTAACGACGACCTTCCATTTTTTTCATTCCCTTATCATATTGTGATAGAGAAGGCATATCGGCATGGTCGCCTATATGTACTATTTTAATATTTTTATTGTGATACTCTTCGACAATAAACATACCAATCCAATTTAAATGATCAGTTGGTACATCTAGTTTTGCTTGAGTATCAGGAATCATTATATGAGTAACGGGCAAAGTTTCTAGGTTTGCTTCTACTTCATTTTTAAATTTTTCCCAGTTAAATTCCGACACTTCTTTTTGGGTCATATGAGCTCCTGCAGCTTATTTAACTAGTCTTCTTTTGACTCTTGTTCTACTTCATCTTTTTCGATATCTTCATCTTTTAGGGCTTTAGCAGTTTTATCTAATGGTTGACTATATCTTAACATTAATGGAATCCTTTATGTTTGTTAATTTTTTGACTCAAAGTATCTTTGAGGTATTTTCTTGCTTTTGCTCCATCTTTTGGAAGTTTTCCTTGCCAAGTAATAGATTGAGGTCCTGAAATTCTAATGGACCCATCATACCTTCCATTTTCACCCAACATTACTGCTTCTAATTCTAATTCACATTTACTACATTTCCAGGTTTCAATAATTTCGTAGGGGATAAAAACTTCTAATGAGTCTTCTTCTCTACTATTTAAAGTTATTCCTTCAGGTAATTCTGTCATATTATAAAGATCGAGCAGCAGAATAACCGAGCTGCTGTAAATAATCTTGAACGGTAAGATCATTTATTTCAGCCAAGCTGGTCATTGAAGAAAGAAGTAATCCAGTTAGTACACTAAAAAGTACAATTACATCACTTTCAATTACTAATTGATGAGCTTCTTCTTCCTGCCCAGAAAGTATGGCAGTCAATATTGCTACAACTTTAATAATATTTTCAGCTGCTGTATCTTCCATATTTTCCTTTATACTCCATTATATAGGACATTTATTGTATTACAAGTTATCTAAAACTTTAAAACCATTCCAACTAGAAGTTCTATTTTCTAAACCTGTAAATTTAAGAGGTCCATCTATAAGACCCGATAGCATAGATTTTTGTCTTCTAGGATTAAACATATTTGCATTTTCAGATTGTTTATCTTTTACATATTTAACAGCATTTCGGGATACTGCCGTACGAACTTGTTCAGGACTTTTTCCAGCTGCTTGATGTTCTTTAAATTTTTTCTTTCTAAAACTTCCAAAAGCTCTATGTTCAGATTTTATTGTTACGATGGAATTACTCATTGGAGTCATTTCACCCGCTGGATCAAAATCATCAATTTCTTTTTTATGATGATCAATATCAAATAATTGATAATTTCCACTATGTCGTAAAGCTTGAGTGACTTCATCATGTCCAGAAATTTCACAAACAAGGGGTTCACGTCCAAATTTTTCTCTAAAAGATGAATAAGCTTGTGGAAATAATTTTTCTCTAGATGCTATTAAAGCTTGATGTTTGGGATTTCGAATATTTTCAGAGTATTTTGCTTGATGATATTGATTGGTTCTTACACTTTCATTTCTATCATTTCTTTTACCTTGCTGGGTATATCCTTCCCAAGCAGCAGTAATATTACCTTGTCTATCTCTTTCAGGTGCTGGATAATTAGGTTTTTTATAGACATCATAAGTAGTAAGTGAAGTAATATTAAGATTTTGTGGTGTAATTTTTTTACCTGTTGGTTTAGGAGAAAGTAACATAGTATTTCTACTTTCATGAGATTCAGATAAATCATCTGTTCTTCCCATATTTTTGGTTAAGACATTTACAATCCTTTTAGATCTTACTTCATCATCTGTAAGTTTAAAATCTGGATGTTCATCAGGATGAAATTTAAATTTTTCAGCTTCTTCGTCAGTAAATTTTCTTTTCTTTTGAAATTTTGAATATTCTTTTTTATAACGTTTTTTAAAATTATATTTATTATTTGCAGAATCATATATTTTTCTCCAATCTTTTCCAGTTTTTTCTTGAAAATAATCAAGACCTTTTTGAACATCTGGATGATTTACAGAAAGATTATTCCATTTAATTCTTGTATTGGGATGGTTAATTGCAAGTTGTGAGTCTTTAGGGTGTGCACAATCAGCATGTTCTGGGCGAAGAGTTGATATTAAGTCACACCATACACCATTAACATCTTTAACTTTACCATTAGCTGTTTTATTTATTTCAGCAAATGGTTTATTAAAATGTGACCATGTTACAGCTTGTCCTTCTAAATTTGGATTATGATCAAAATTGTTAATATTATTTTCACAAAATAAATGCCCACCATTTCTATTTCTATAAACTTGTTCAATTACTTTTCTGAATGTTTCATTTTGATGAGATGCTACTGGACCAGTTTGAACTTTTCCATGTTCACCTAAAGAAGATCGAACTATACCTTCCTTATACCTTAAATTAATTGGTTCACCCTTTTCATTCCATTCTGTAAATTCATAAGGCACCCAATCTTTTGATCTTTTAGTAGAAAAATCTGGTAAATGTTCTTCTCCAAGGATATCATAAATTTTTCTAGTGTTGAATCTTCTTTTTGCTAAACCAGGGTTTTGTTTATTAGTACCTTCATTTTCTTCTACAGGTATGTGTGAAATTCCAAATTTATCTGGAATAGCTCTACTCAAATCTATTGTAGCTCTATTACCACCCATAATTTGAGTTGGCACTCGACCCCATTGATCAACATCAATATTATGAGTTGATAATCCCAGAGTATGAATATTATTATGTCTAATAGCATTAGCAGCATAATTTAAAATAAGATTCTCTTGTTTATTAAGATTGTCTAATTTATGATGTCCTGGTTTTGGATGAAAATTGCCATCAGGATCTAAAGCACCTTCAATTTTATATTTTTCTGTACCTGGTAAATTTTTATCCCAAATAGATTTTGTCCAACCTTTTGGAATCCAACTGTCATCTGTTGTTGTAAGACCTCTGTATCCTCCTGCTATAATACAACGTCTCCAACTTTCACCAGACCAATAGGCATCATTATCAATTCCTGCAATAAGAATTTTAAATCCACCTTCTTTGACAGGATTATATTCACTCCAGAATTTTTTACGGAAATTTGCTCTATGAGTTTTTAGATTACCATTACAACCACAATCACATTGCTCATTGAGAGGATTATTTTTTAAACGAGTTCTTTCTCTTGCTTCTGCAGCACCCAACTCTTTGATACCAGGTTTTTGTAAACGAGCCCGAGATCTTTCAATTTGCTTGGCTCTAAAATCTTCATCTTCTTGATAACGAGTTCTTTGAACTTCTTTAATTCGTTCACCCTGTCTACCATAATGATTGATATTACGGTATTGACGATCTAATTTACCTTCTTCAGTTTGGTAACGGGCTCGAGAACTTTCATTTACTAATTCTCTTTTTTGATCAGTGGTCATTGAACGTACTTGTTCACTACGAGCTTCCTGCTTGTAGATCTCATTATCTTCAATTGCAGTCTTTAATTCACCTTTTAAAGCAGCATATTCTGTTTTATGTCTATCTTGTAATTTGAGTAGACCAGATCTAAAATCAGGATTAGTTTTTAATCTTTGTCCAACCATTTCAGCAGATGGTCTTGATCTACTTCCGGGAAATCCTTGAGCAATATAGGTCCAAACTTCTTTATCATGTCTGGTGGCCATTTCATTACTACGAGATTCGATATCGGATTTCTTTTTGAGAAAGTCTGGATGATCAGGTACTTCAATATCTGCATAGATTATAAAGCCAAACTTTGTGAGCACTGCTCTACGAGTGATCTCCTTAGTGGCAACCTTATTCCCATTACCTTTTAACCAGTTTTGGAAATCATTAAGAGCTTTAGATAATTTATCCATTATTCACCCAAAGAAGCTTTAAGGAACCAATCCCATTTTTGATGTTGATCAATACGTTCAGCAATAAAATTAGCAACACCCTGTTCATTTGCACTATTTGCAATTTTAAAAGTATCTTTTAATTCAGTGATCATTTGGGCATTCATCTCTTGAAATTTATGAGCTAGTTCAATGGGATCTTTACTTATGAGATCAGTTTCTTTAATATTGGCATCTTTAACTAATTCTGTCATAACAAAAGGAGCTTCCCCTCCAAGTTTGACAATATTTTCTGCAATAGGGTCAATATGCTCGTAAATATCACTTACAATTTCATCAAAGAATTTGTGGTATTCATAGAAATCGTTACCTTTAAGATTCCAATGGAAACCATGAATGGTATGATAGAGAACGTATGCATCAGCAAGAGTCTTTCTTAAAGCAGTCATCAAGTCTTTATCAGTTTTGGCTATAATAGCTTCTTTGGTAAAAGTTCTAAATTTATTGAGTTCAGTCATCATCTAATCCTAGTTGTCTTTTAAGATCATCCATGGTCATTCTTTGAGGTTTTTTTTGCTCTTGTCTCATAGCAGGTAGATCTAAAAGTTCATTGGCTTTATCCATTATATTGTCTGGTATAGAATCTTCCAACTCACCTCTGGCAGCTCTACAAACTCTTGACATACAATTGGGTTTGCATGGAGTTTTATACATTTGATCTGGATGAATTTCACCCATTGCTAATTCACTACGATGTTGAGTTTCCCAGTTTTGTTCTTTAGTTCTTTTCCACCAAATACTTGCATTTTTACCATCACGTTGACCATAGAGTCCTAGAAGCTTTTGATGATCTCTAGTTGCTTGAGCAAATGCTCCTAATTCTAGTTCTTCATAACCATCTGAACCATTTAATTCTCTTCTTTTTTTAATCTGTTCTGTAAAGTCATCAAAAAATGCTTGACCACGAAGATTTGGATTTATTGTAAATTCAGGAAGTTTTTTCTTTCTAACAGGGGCATCAAAATTATTTTCAACAATTCTGGGAGAAATTGGTTCATCACCTTCTACTGCCCATGGGTCTTTTTCTGAATAACGAATTTTCCAACTAAGCATTTCTTTTCTTTCCTGTTACAGATTCGTAGTTGGGATGAAAATCTTGTTTTGCATCAATACATAGTTTGAGAGTTCTAGAAGCTTGTCCATAAACTCTACCCACATCTTTACCCTGTTCTCTAAATTTTTGAGCAAGAATGGGTTCCATTTCACTCCATTCACGAGCAAGATTGGGAAGTTGAGTTCTCCAATCTCCACCAGTAGATTTAGATTTGTTTTTTCTAATCTGTCCACCAAGAAATTCTTCATCATCAGAACTTAAACCTTGATTGGGTATATTATATCCTGCTCTTTTAAATCTTTTAAAAAATGAAGTTTTTTGATTTCCTTCTTTAACAAACCAGTTTTTAATCTGATTGTGCATTTGATCAAAAAGCTCTGGTGTACTATTTCCAGAAGTTCTTAAGGTCCATGGAATTCTACCTGTAGCATAATCATCAGCGTAAATACTAGCAGTTACTGGAAATTTACCACCGTTATGTTTTTTTGGTAATACTAAAGCACTTACTCCACGTTGACTTCTAACGGGCAGTCGGTTACCTTTATCTTTTTCATTTCTTGGCTCAATATCTTGCCAACCCAAACGTTCAGTTAGAGGAAGATATTTTGAATCTTCTAGACCAGTATAGCCCCAAATACCAAGATGGTGATGAATTGCTTGAAGTGCTTCTAGTTTGGAAGAAGAATCACCCATAATTAAATGAGATGCACCACGTCCAGGAATATATAGGGAGTTAAGAGTTATATTCCCAGGAAGGGTCTCAAAGAGTGCCTTCTTTTCATCTGTCATATTAGAACCAGTTAGCTGTGGTTCCTAATACATCATCTACGATGAAATTACTCTTTTTAGAAGCTGTACGAGCTGTATTAAATTCATTTGTTGTTTTGCTGGCGTTCTTTTCACGTCTAACAATTTCAACATTATCAACAAAATTATTGATTACAGCAGCCCTTTTTTCTACATCAAGGATTGGCATTGTCTTTTCCTCAACATAATAAACAGCAGCTTCACGAGTTGCAAGTTGACTTTCTAATAGTCCATGGAATTGATCCTCTACCCACATTTCAGCACCAGCAGTAACAAAATTAATCCAATCAGCTTCTTCAAACTCTTGGTTTACTTTACTGGCAACTCTATATAGTGTTGAACCATCATCTTCACCCATATCAGCTGTTCCAAAGTCAGTTACTCTATAAGCACTGGCTACTGTTCCACCTGGAAGGCTTTGTAGGTACTCTTCTGTGTCATAGTCAACATATTCAGAAGCAACTTTTTGTAGTTGTTCTTTTTCTGTCTCTAATTCAAGTAGAGTATTGGCAAATTTGGATAGACTTCCATCATCTAAAGACGGGCTAGAACTAGCCATCTTTAACTCATCAATAACTTCCTGGATGACTTCCATTCTGTTATAGATGCTGGCTGATGAACCATCGAACCAACTTGCCTCTCTAACAACCTTTTGGGCTGTTTTGATTATTGTTTCTGTATCATTCATATTATTCTCCCTATTGAGATCTTTTTTAGCATAAATGCTGTTGTTTAATTGATCACCCATTGGATTGTTTCCAACTCCAAGGGGTTCACTTCTACCGAACGGACCACCGCCACTATATGTGTCTGTGGTATTTTCATTTATTGGTTTGTTTGTAGGTTTTGCATCTACTGGTTCAGCAACTCCACCATCTAAAGCATCTGCCATTGGTGGTCCAGTAAAATATGGAATTGCTTCTACAATAGAACCATGAACTCTTTTACTTCTTTGTTTATGATAATCTTGCATGTATGCTTTTCTTTTTGCATCTTTTTTTGAATCATCATTACCCTGTTCATAAATATAGCATTTACAATTATCATAACTAGCTTTATATCCAGGATTACCATTTGAATCAGTACACTCAATAATAGCACCGGGACTATAGTCAAAAGCTAATTTTTGAAAATCGTTATCATCTAACATATTATCCTATCGGGCACAACCACAATCTATACAAACTATACCTGAGCCATAACAGTTTTTACAATTTACACTTCCAGCAACTTGCATTTTGTCATCATTATCTTCAGCATCAGCAGCAGGACCTTCTACATTTTGTGTTGTAGCTTTAAGATCAGGAGATGAACCCTCACAGGTACCACAATGAGCTATTCTAATACTACCACATTCGTTACACTCAGTATCTGTAGAAGCCATATGCATAGCATTTGCACCTGGTTTCATATCAACAAGATTATGAGTTACTTCTTCTATTGGTAGATGAACATAAATTTTTCCATCTTGCCAACCATTGAAATAATCATCTGAAAGATTTGAAAGAGATTTATCCATCTCTTTACCAGATCTTCCATCAGCAAATCCTCTAAAATAAATTTCTGAATCTGATGCTTCTTTAATGGTATTTAGATAATCTATTGATTTCCAATTTCCTGTCATAATAATATTTCCGTTTCCTTCTGGAGCCATTGCTTGCATGGCTGGGTTTTCCATATTTGCTTCTTGACCTTTATCTAATACTGAAGGTGAGTTAATATTACCTTTACTATTAGTTTGTGGAGTTGTTCCTCTATCACTTGTTTGTTTGCTTGGCCCCTGCATGTCAACAGGTAAAGTAATTGATCTTTCCATTGTAGATTGATTTTGGCCTAATGATGGTTGAGTACTACCTGGTATGTTCTCATCACCATCAGCTTGTTTAATATTAGCAAGAGCTACTAAAGCAGCATCTCCAGCTACTTCATCTACAATTGGATTGGTTGCTATCTCTCCAACTGTTTTACCAATATCACCAATAGCTGGAGCAACATCTTTCATAACAAAATTTCCAGCAGCATCTAAGCCTTTATTAACTATATTTTTAAGCCCAATTCCACCAGCAAGATCTCCTAGCCCTTGAGTGATATCATTAAAGAAACCACCACCACTTGGTTTTGTAGGTGTTTTAGGTTTTGGGGTAGCTGGTGTTTGAGGGGCTGGAGTATTAGCAGCATCTTGTTGCTGTAATTGCTGTACTGATGGAGTATGCTGTTGTACTTGTCCTGGTGGAGGTGCAATTTCTTCTGCTTGTCCAGTTGAAGTATCCATTTGTACATATCCCTGGGTACTTGACACTGAAGGAGGTGTAGTAGGGGGAGGGGGTAATTGTGGAGGAGTATTAGAACCACCCATATCAGTAGAATA
>TBL_comb47_HYPODRAFT_10006884_pt1 | contig 12132 bp, 15 predicted proteins | sample TroBogypolimnion_40_FD_10682 | JGI IMG/M metagenome (IMG submission 10682) | reverse complement strand
CAGGGCAATTCCACCAAAAATAAAGATCATTGACGGATAGGCAGCATCTTCATCCATGCCACCACCGTTCGACAAGAAGTAAGCGAATACAACACCAAGTCCGATTCCGACACAGAACAAACCCCATTTGAACAACCCACCTTTGTTTTCAGCTTTCTTTGCTTCAAAAAGGGTAGGATCTGCACCCCTTTCAATTAAGGCCATCCGTTCACGGTTCCTCGATGTTATTCCAAGATAGACAATACCAAAAAGCATTGCAAAAAATCCAAGGGGAACTAATATCCCGACTAAAAATGGTTCCATAATATTCGTTTTTAAAAGTTTAACATTTGCCCATTTGACGCAACCATAATTGTACCGGTTACATATTCGGAGAAAAATTATTTGAAAAAGTCATGCAATTGTTGGATTAGGAGTCTAAACAGCAATTTGATCTGCACCCAACTAATCTGTCAAAAAAAAAATAACTGTTTGAAATAAATTGAAGGATTTTGTCCCATCTTTGTCTTGGTTTTTGTCTTTGTCATTGTAACCACGATCCAATTTGTTTCGTCTAATTGCATATGGAGAAGAAAACAGATGAATACTACATTCGTGAGATTCTGAAAGGTGACTCAGGGTCTTTTTCACAATTGGTGGACAAATATAGCCATCTTGCATTCTCGTTATCCATGAAACTGCTTAATCAAAGTGAGGATGCAGAGGAAGCTGCCCAGGATTCGTTTATTAAGGCCTATAATTCGTTAAGTTCATTTCAAAACAGTTCAACATTTAAAACATGGTTTTTTCGCATCGTTTACAATACCTCCATTTCAAGGCTAAGGACCCGCAAAAATAATGAGGTAAAAATTGAGGATGTGAAAATCTCGGATGCAGAAATCAATGACACCGAAAATGCAATTGGGCAGCTTAATTCGGAAGACAGACAAAAGTACCTTCAGATTGGGCTTGAACGACTTGAACCCGACGAGAAGGCACTGTTGAACATGTATTACTTTGACGATTTTTCGATGGACGAAATCAGCTCAATTACAGGTCTGACTGTTTCCAACGTAAAAGTTAAAATTCACAGAAGCAGAAAAAAGCTTTTGTACGAGCTAAGATTTGTATTAAAGGATGAAGTAATTTCAATATTATGATTCAGAACGATTTAATGAAGGAGTGGTTCAAAGAACTACCACAGGAAAAACCTTCACCGGATTTTAATGTCAGTGTAATGAAACGGGTAATGACGGAATGGAGTTTAAACCCGAACAAATATCAGCCAATGATCTCAAAAAAAGGTTGGTGGACAATCGCTCTTTTTGCTTTTGTGTTAACGAGTATCCTTTTTATGCTGCATCCTGCAATGACAACCGGAACAGCATCGACTGTCCCATCCTCAACAATATTTGGATATGATCTTTTAAAGGTTTTTGAACCTGTCACCCATATATTGGGTAGGTTGAACAATGTCTCACCTGCTGTTGCTGTCGGCATACTCGCTATAATTGCCCTGTGGTTTTTTGACCAGCTGTTCGTCAGGGCATTAAAACGATAAGAAAACTGAGTTTTATGATTGATCTCTTGTTCAGGCGTCGCAGTACCCGAAAATTCCAGGAAAAAAAAGTTGAGGATTGGCAAATAAAGAAGTTACTGACAGCAGCTCTGCTTTCACCCTCTTCAGGAGGAAAGCGTCCCTGGGAATTTATTGTTGTAGATGACCCTGTGTTACTTGGGTTACTTTCTGAAGCCAAACCCGGTGCCAAAGTCCTCAAAAACGCACCATTGGCAATCATTGTTACCGGTGATAAAGCGAAAAGTGACGTTTGGGTTGAAGATTGCTCCATTGCCTCCATATTCATTCAGCTTGAAGCTGAAGTGCTTGACCTTGGATCCTGTTGGGTGCAGGTTCACCGCAGGTTTTATACCGAAAAAGTTACCGCGGGCCAATATATCCGCCAACAGATGATTATTCCTGAAAGGCTGGATATACTATCCATTATAGCAATTGGTTACAAAGATGTGTTTACACCATCCTATACAGAAAATGATCTACTTTGGGAAAAGGTCCCAGGATACCAAACTAAATAATCGATTAATAATCACTGTACAAAAGTTGTCAGATCGTAAATGATCAGCTGAAGGATCCTTCCAGATATTCTTTTGTCAGTTTATTTTTGGGATGGTTGAAAACTTCATGTGCCGAGCCGAACTCGATGAGTTCGCCGAGGTACATAAATGCCACATAATCGGCTATCCGCTTAGCCTGGCGAAGTGTATGTGTAACAAGTACGATACTGTACCTTTCCCTGAGGTTCAAAAAGAGTTCTTCAATTTTTCCCGAGGAGATCGGATCGAGCGATGAAGTTGCCTCGTCACCCAGGATGATTTCAGGTTCCACCGCTAATCCCCTGGCCAGGCAAAGCCTTTGCTGCTGCCCGATTGACAATTTTATGGCAGGGGATTTGAGACGATCCCTGACCTCATCCCACAATCCGACAGATTCAAGCTGATGTTTGACGATCTCGTAGAGTTGCCGCTTGTTTCTGGTGCCGTAAAGTCGAGGTCCATAGGCAACATTGTCAAAGATTGACATTGGAAGTACGGTAGGCCGTTGGGCAAGCAGACCCATTTTTTTCCGGATATGGGTGACCTCCACTTTTTTTCCATAAATATCCTCGCCGTCTATCAGAACGCTGCCGCTGACTTTTATCTCTTTAAAATCATCATGAAGTCGGTTAAATGAGCGGAGCAATGTGGTTTTCCCGCAACCGGAGGGTCCGATAATGCAGGTGATACTTTTATCAGGAATTGCGAGGTTTATGTTTTTAAGGATATGTTTCTCCTGAATATGGACATTTAAATCTTTAACAGTAAGTAATGGCAATTGCCTTCTGATAACATCTGTTTTTTCTTTTTTGTGTGCGATTTCCATCGGTGCAATATCAATGTAAGTCATCATTTAAATTTTTGATTTTGATAGTTTATTTCCAAAGTATCTGGTTAAAAAGCTCAAAATAAGTATAATCACTGTAAGAATCAGGGCGGCGGCATAGGCACGGTTTTGGACCTCCTCAATAGGGCTACTCAATTGGAAAAAAATTGCCAAAGGCAATGTTGCTGCAGGTTGGCTTAGTGATGTCGGAATACTGTCTGTGTATCCAGCTGTAAATAAAACAGTTGCGGCATCACCAATTCCACGGCCTACTGCAAGAAGGATGGCTGTCGTAATTCCTGGCATCAACTGGCGATAGACAACTTTCAAAGTTTCGTATTTCGTCGCTCCCAGCGAAAGAGTGGCTTCGATCATATCACGTGGAACATAAGCTGCGACTTCGTCAATTGACCTTACAAGGATGGGAATAATCAACAATGCGACAGCAATCATCCCTCCGATCAACGAAGCCTGGATCCCTAGCAAAATCATCACCATAAAACCAAAAGCGCCATAAACAATGGAAGGGATTCCAAATAAAATATCGAAACCAAACCTGGCAATATTCGAAAAAGTCGAATTTTTACGCAGCACAAAATTAATAAAAAGTGCCACCGGAAGACTGATAAAAGTACTGATCAATACTGCCCCGAATATCATCATCAATGACCCGGCTATTGCGTTGAGTATCCCACCCTCTTTCCCCAGATAAAATCCGCCTGTTGGAATTCTCGTGACCATATCCCAGTTCATGGATGGCAATCCTTTACGGAGAATAACATAGAAAATATAGAGTAGAATTGCGATGATCAGGGTCGTTGCACCGATCATTAATGCCTTGAAAATTTTTTCTTCGAGTTTTCTCATAGCTGATAACGGTGATTAATCTGGTTCAAAATAAGCCTAGATGCGGCGTTGAAAAGGATGATGATCAGAAACAACAACAAAGCGGCAAACATCAGTGCCGATTCGTACCCCGGCAGCGACATCATCTCTCCGTAATTATTGGCAATCAATGCCGGGAGCGGATAACACGCGTCAAAAATCGATTTGGGAATATCTGTAAAGTTACCGCAAACCATTAAGACAGCAATTGTTTCTCCAAAAGCCCTTGAAATGGCGAGAACAATTGCAGCAATGATACCGGATGCTGATTTCCGTAAAACCACCTTTTTGACAGTTTGCCATTTTGTAGCCCCCAGGGATAAAGAAGCTTCGCGCGTTTCACGTGGGATTGCATTAAAAACCTCTGTAAGAATACTGATAATTAATGGGATGATCATAATCGCCAGCACCACACCACCTGCCAGCACACTATAACCGGTCGAAAAATCGACAAATTTTGGGGCAATTGTCGCAGAAATCAACGGAACAATGGTCAATGTTCCCCAAACCCCGTAAATGACAGGTGGGATTCCTGAAAGAAGATCAATGACAGGGCTGAATATCTTCCTTGCTCGTGGAGATGAATATTCGCTTAGATAAATAGAGGTCAGGAGTGAAAGTGGAAATGCAATAACAATCGCGATCATTGTTACATGAAGCGTACTAAGGATAAACGACAAAAATCCAAACTCTCCTTTAAAAGGTTTCCAACTACTGTCGCCGAGCAGTTGACTAAGACTATGGTCTCTCATGACCGGTAATGATTTGACCAATAAAACCGTGCCGATGATAAATAAGATCAACAGGCATAAAACAGTTAAGCCCAGCATGACATGCCGGGCTATTTTATCCTTTAACAACCTAATTTTCAACATATACTCATAATTTATTGAGCTCACTGGTTAATTTTTCTTTCGGAAGACTAATGTAACCCGAAGGAGTCACAAATTTTTGCCCTTCTGTCAGTGCCCATTTTATAAAAGCCTGAGTCGCCCCTTTGGGTAGTTTACCCTTCGTCACAAAATAAAGTTCCCGTGCCGGCGGTGAGGGATATTTTCCTTGGGCGATAGCTGCCACAATCTGGTCCTGGGTTTCATAAAAATTCTCCTCAGGATCAATTTTCCCGTTATTGTTCAGATCGATCGGAATTACCCTGATACCCTCAACTTGTTTCTTTGTGACAAAGTCATATGCATAACCAATATTGTTGTAACCTATTCCCAGCTGGTCCCTTTTTACCGCCAATGCGAGCCCCGGATCTCCAAATACCCCACTGCCAAGTAAATCCTCCTGCTTTTTTCCTGAATATTTTGCCCAGATTTCAGCAGCCCCGCACGCATCAGAACGGGTATAAACATGGATTGCAGCTCTCGAAGTTGTTTGAAGTGCTTGTGCCCAACTTTTATATTTTCCTGTAATCCAAATATTTGTGATTGCATCTTTTTTCAGCCCTTTTGTCATCAGATCGTTAATGGCCGGATTTGAAGCATTGGCTACCGCCACGACCGCATCTTTGGCCACAGCAATCGGATATGCACCATTTTTCAACTCTTCAGGATATACTTCACGAGAAACCATTCCAATATCGACCATACCGCTGATTGCATCCGTCATCCCTTTTCCGGCCCCACCTGCTGAAATATCAATTTTTACATTTGGATAGATTTTTTTAAATTCTTCAGCCCACTGAACAGCAAGCGGGTAGAGTGCAAATGCTCCCGAAAGTGTAATTTTTCCCTCAATTTTCTCCTGTGCCTTAATCCCCGACTTCATTCCTGTACTCAGGATCACAAGGCATATGAGAATTGTTGTAAGTAATTGTTTCATTGACTATTTGAATAAAATATTGATTATTTGAATATTGCATTGAAAAGCTGAGGTTTGAGCGTCAGCGATACAAAAGCCCATGTTGGTTTGTGCTTGTAACTACCCGTCGCAGCTTTCTTGATGATCTCAAAACTTTCAGTTACAAGGGCGTAAGAAAAACCAATGTCAACTTTTGTAAAACTGTTGGGTTTAAAGCCCAACAACCAGTCATTTTCGAATCCAAGATATTTGTCGATTTTCACATTGCTTTTGTAATAATTTTCCATCAACGAAAAGGTATGGAAATCAGACCTTAATTCCCATTTTGTATTGATCGGTTCAGTCACAATCAGATAAGGATTGATCAATCCTGCATTTCCGGTTTCGGATGGAAATTTGGTAATCAGGTCGAGTGAACCGTTAAAAGAGTGGCCGGTTCCGTAAAGTGCCGAAAAGCCATGATCGGTTGCACTCCCTGATTTGCTGTCGGACCCGCTGAAAACCTCAACGCCCAAACGGGCAACCAATTTACCGGGTGATGTATATCTGATCTCCGGTTGGATGTACCAGGCAGAAAGTGGTGTTCCTTTCTCGTCCCTACCCCATTGGTAATATCCACTGAATGTTGCATAGAACGAATTCGACTGAAATTCGACTCTGCCACCATCGGTAAAACGGTAGTTGATCTTTTCAGGATTTGTTGTATTTTGATAACCGTCCGAACTGTTAAGCCCGGTCAGTGTGATTTTCTTATTGAGTTTATAAACCAGATAATTGACAGCCAGAAATTTATAATTTGTAAATGTCGGTTTATAACTTGTTCCTGTTACCTGATCGGTCGTTTGGTTAAAGGCAAAAGCCAGGTCGCTGCTTAACTTGTCGATATTATACCTGAAATTGAGTGCGTCGTGGACAGCACCGGTAAGGGTCCAGTTGTTTTCAGAAAAAAGCCTTTGGTTGTCAAATGACAAACGCTGCCTTCCAACCCTGATCGAGAAATTTTCGTTGATATAGGGTTCTGCCCAGGCTTCAAAAATCTGGACTGTTGCTATTGTATTCTTCGGTTCATATTGTCCCCAGATCCTTGAATCCTGAAGCGTAAACTGGGTGGCCAATTTGTAGTCATTCACATAGCTAAATGAAAGCCTTGTTCTCTGGCCTGTAAAGAAAGCTGCAGTTGTTGTATCGTTTGGCAATTGCTTGTATCCATTCCGGTATTCGGTACGTGGACGGAATTCAAGGTCAATCCTGAACTTTTTATCGGGTAAGGCTGCCTGTTGTTTGATGGCATATTCGGCCCGAACAGAGTCCGCCTGATTTTGTGTCAATGTTTTATTCTCAATCAACAAATTAATCAAATCATTGGTATTCTGTGCATTACCATAATAATGAATGAGGAGTACGAATAGGATTAAAAGTGCTTTTTTCATTTCAATTTGCTTTTCGGGGTCCTATCGCCATTTTGGCAATAGGATCGACACAAACATATACACAATGTCGATTAACTTAGTGTATAATAGAATTGGATTTTGCAATCAGAAAGATGTAATATTTCATCTTTTTAACTGTAAAAAATAATGTTGGATTGACAATTGGTTCACATTAATAAAAGACATACCTTTGTTCGCAATATTACGAACAAAGAAACAGAATCAGAATATGATCACAGATGAGCAGGCAAAGATCGCACGATACGCAAAGGCGATGGGACATCCAATACGAATGTATGTGCTTGAACTACTTTCGAATCAGTCATGTTGCTATAGTGGTGACCTCAGCGAAGACCTTCCGATTGTCAAATCTACACTTTCGCAACATTTGAAAGAGTTGAAAGAGGCAGGTCTTATACAAGGTGAAATTGAAGCCCCACGAGTTAAATATTGCATCCATCGTGAAAACTGGAAAGAAGCACAAGACTTGTTCCGCAAGTTTCTTAAAATGGATGTAGAAGTCCCAATTGTTAAATGTTAAAACTCAAAAATATGGAAATCAAGATTTTAGGCTCAGGTTGTGCCAAATGTAAGACGCTCGAAAAATTGACCCGAGAAGTGGTACAGCAAAACGGCATCGATGCGACCATTACCAAGGTTGAGGACTTTCTGGAAATCATGAAATTGGGGGTGATGACCACTCCGGCTTTGGTTGTTGATGGCAAGGTTGAGGTCAAAGGGAGAATTCCATCAGCTGACGAGATCAAAAAAATTTTAATAAAAACAATTTGAAAATTGGTCAATTTGAAAATTTGGAAATGGAAACATATTTCTCATTTCATCTTCAAATTTTCAAATCAACGGATTTTCAAATCAATTAAATTATAAATCATTATGAGAAGGTCAATATTGTTTGGGTTTTTGATTGTTTTGGTGAACTGTTTTTCAGCTAATGCACAAACTGCCCAAAAGCAATCGTTGGGAACTGGTACGGATAAGGTAGAAGCATACTATTTTCAGATGACTGTCCGTTGTGTCACTTGTAAAACGGTTGAAGCAGAGACCAAAAAGGATCTGGAGACTCTGTATGGCGGGAAAGTGAATTTTAAGGCCATTAACCTTGAAGATGTGAAAAATAAAACGTTGGTTGAAAAGCTGAAAATTTCTGGTCAGACCCTTTTAATTGTTAAAGGCGATTCAAAAATCAACCTCACGAACGAGGGCTTTCTGTATGCCGTAAATAATCCTGAAAAGTTTAAGTCTATCATCAAGTCGAAAGTTGATGGTCTTTTAAAATAGTTTTCAATGGAGTTCCTCACCAATCTTCTAGAAAACAGTACGATGCCATGGCTCTCTGCTCTTTTGCTCGGATTAATGACAGCCATCAGTCCTTGCCCGTTGGCAACGAACATTACCGCGATAGGTTTTATCAGCAAAGATATCAAAAACCGAAAAAGTGTTTTTGTTAACGGGTTGCTTTATACTTTGGGGCGTGCCATTTCCTATACGATTATTGCAATGGTCATTTATTTCGGGGCCGATCAGTTTAGATTCTCAGGTTTTTTGCAGCTTTATGGTCAGAAAACCCTTGGACCTTTGTTGATTATCATAGGTCTATTTATGCTCGACATAATTAAAATTAATTTTCCGGGGGTAAGCGGCATAACTTCAAAAATGGAATCTAAAACCCATTGGGGATATTTTGATGCCATCTTGTTGGGCATGGTTTTCGCACTGGCTTTCTGTCCATACAGCGGGGTTTTGTATTTTGGAATGCTTGTCCCAATGACGGTTGCGAGCGTTTCAGGCTTGTATCTTCCTTTTGTTTTTGCCCTGGCAACTGGGATTCCGGTAATTATTTTCGCCTGGATACTCGCTTTTTCGATAGGTTCACTAGCAGGGATATACAATAAGATGAAGAATTTTGAAATTTGGTTCCGTCGTGTTGTTGCAGTGCTCTTTATTTTAGTTGGAGCATATTATATTTTCATCGTTTTCGTTTAAAAAAATTTAAAATCCTTGTTCGTTGATTTACGAACATATTGATACATTGGTTATGAAAAGTTTAAAAAATTCGATCTGGTTACCAATTGCCTTTATACCACTTTGGTTTCTTGTTTACAGGAATCTTGCGCCAATGGCGGATTGGCTGATAGATACACTATTCGGATTAACGCAAGGGTTACATTTTGCAGAGGCACTACGGTTCTTCGTTTTCGAGTTCCCTAAGGTGATGTTATTGCTTACGCTCATCATCTTTTTTGTGGGGATTGTCCGCACCTATTTCACTCCCGAACAGACCAGAAAAGCTTTGGAAGGGAAAAAGACGCTTACTGGCAATGTAATGGCTTCAACTCTGGGTATTGTCACACCATTTTGCTCCTGTTCTGCCATACCGTTGTTTTTAGGGTTTGTAGAATCAGGCGTGCCACTTGGGGTCACATTTTCCTTTCTGATTGCAGCACCGATGATCAACGAAGTTGCGATTATCCTTTTATTCGGAATGTTTGGGTGGAAAGTCGCTGCTATTTATGTTGGGACCGGATTGGCCATTGCTATTCTAGCTGGATGGATTATTGGATTGTTGAAACTTGAAAAATGGGTCGAACCTTGGGTTTATGAATCCCATATGGGAGATAGCGGATTAGAAGAAGAAAAACTCAATATGACTAAAAGGATCAATCTTGGATATAAGGCAGTAAAAGAAATAGTTGGGAAAGTCTGGGGCTATGTGGCTTTTGGAATTCTTGTAGGTGCCGGAGCTCATGGATATGTCCCGGAAGAGTTTATGGCTGCCTTAATGGGAAAATCGGCATGGTACTCCATTCCGGTTTCTGTTTTGATCGGTATTCCTTTGTATTCAAATGCCGCAGGGATTGTCCCGATCGTTTCGGTCCTGATTGAAAAAGGGGCATCCCTGGGTACAGCCCTTGCATTTATGATGTCCGTAATTGGCCTCTCGTTACCGGAAATGGTTATCCTACGAAAAGTATTGAAGCTACCGCTGATCTTTACTTTCATTGGAATTGTGGGCGTTGGAATAATGATTGTAGGGTATTTGTTCAATTACATCTTTTAAACGATGAATAATCAGATAAACCTTATTGATACATAAAATAAAAATCATGACAGAACACCATCACACCACGAGTGGCTCAAATTTAAACAAGGCTTTTGTCATTGGCATTACAATCAACCTGTTGTATGTGATCATTGAATTTGGGGCAGGGTTGCTATATGATTCCCTGGCACTGATTTCAGATGCAGGTCATAACCTGACTGATGTTGCATCGCTCGCTCTTGCCATGATCGCCTTTCGCCTGGCCAAAGTCAAATCAAACGATAAATTTACATATGGTTATCGCAAATCAACGATCCTGATCTCACTGATGAACTCTGTGGTTCTCTTTGTCGTTATTGGCGGAATAACCTGGGAAAGTCTTAACAGGATGCATAACCCTGTGACTGTTGATGGGCTTCCCATCGCATGGATTGCCGGAATCGGAATTGTAATCAATGCAGTCTCAGCATTTCTATTTTTTAAGGATAAAGATCGTGACCTGAATGTGAAAGGTGCTTACCTGCACTTGTTGTCCGATGCAACGGTATCGCTTGGCGTAGTGATTTCAGGCGTGTTGATTTTCTTTTTTCATCTGTACTGGCTTGATCTGGCTATGAGTTTTATCATTGCACTGGTAATCTTCTACTCAACATGGAACCTATTTAAGGATAGTCTCCACCTAACGTTGGACGGTGTACCCAAAGGCATTGATATTAATCATGTTATATCAGAAATCAAGGAAGTAACCGGTGTTCTTGATGTCCACCACCTGCATATCTGGGCCATAAGTACATCCCAGAATGCCTTGACCGCACATATTGTTATTCAACCAAACATCTCTATGGAGCAACAAAACCAGATTAAGAATAAAATCAGGCATAGATTGGAACATGTCAATATCGATCATACGACACTTGAATTTGAAACTGAGGACGAAAATTGTGCTGATGCCAATTCCAATTATGGAATTAATTGAAATACTTTGAAAGACATTGGAGGTGGCAGAACCTAAACTTGAAGCAAACACTATTCTTTCGGCGATGTTACCCACCTATTACTGGTTCCAATGGAAGGAACTCAACAAAGAAAATATTTTCAACAAATCATTGACGTAATTTTACGTCATGTATATATTTGACGTATATTTACGTCAAAATAAAAACATTAAAAATGGCAGTTTCAAAAACAGGATTTTTCACAGAGGAATTACAAAAACGGGCCAATTTATTCAAGGCACTTGCTCACCCGGCAAGGCTTCAAATATTGTTGTTTCTCGCACAATCGCATCAATGCATAACCGGCGATATCTCAGAACATTTCCCACTTTCCCGGACCACAGTAAACCAACATTTAAAGGAATTAAGAGATGCAGGATTGATCTGTATGCACATGGAAGGTACAAAGATGGTTTACTGTCTGGATTGTGAAAAAGTCAAGGAAACTGAGAAAATCCTTGCCGCACTTTTGGATGAAATCCATCTTCCATCCGACTTTAGCTGCTGTTTGGAATCTATTTCAAAAAATTAAAGTACATCCGTAATGCGGCTATCAAAAGAATTTATTGGCGAAACACTTGGCACTTTTTTGCTGGTGCTGTTCGGATGTGGCTCAGTAACTGTATCCGTGCTTTTTAATGCCTATCAAGGTTTGTTGCAAATTGCCCTTGTCTGGGGAATTGGTGTCACGCTGGCCATTTACCTTACCCGGCATTTGTCGTGCGCTCATTTGAATCCGGCGGTAACTCTGGCCATGGTTTTCAGCAAGCGGATGTCGGCCAAAAAATTACCGGTATACCTTACGGCACAATTTATTGGGGCTTTTCTGGCTGGAGGGGCTATCTATGTTTTATTCTCGCCGTCGATTTCCATTTTTGAAAATGGTCATAGCATTATCAGGGGCTCGGCTGAATCGGTACAAACTGCCAAAATGTTTGGCGAATATTATGGTTCTCCCGGAAGTGCATCGGTGGTTTCTTTGCCACTTGCCATCGGGGCTGAAGCTTTTGGCACTTTTCTGCTTGTATTGATGATTTT
>TBL_comb47_HYPODRAFT_10006883_pt1 | contig 12132 bp, 9 predicted proteins | sample TroBogypolimnion_40_FD_10682 | JGI IMG/M metagenome (IMG submission 10682) | reverse complement strand
ATGGCTGCGGAGATCACCAGGCATGAGATGATCCAGTTCCAGGGAATGCGTATCCTGCGTGGCTTGTAATCAAACTGGACCTCGGGATAAAGCTGGCCCCGCCACATCAGTGGCAGTACAAGGATGATCATACAAACCTGCATGGCGACCATCTTCAGAACAATTTTCGGAAGAAGTGTCATCACGATGACCGGCAGTCCGATGAGACAGGGGATCAGCACCTGGCTGACCACGAAGGGCATCCTTGCCCAGTCAACGAGCTGGTTGAAATACATCCTGCTGGAGTGAAGAAAGGTGCTTACCATCAGGAATCCGATGAGGATCATTGAGATCAGGGAAAGCACGGCGGCCAGGTTATCAAAGAAATAAGAATCGAAGATATAGCCGGTCACATATCCAAATCTCATGAAGAAAAACCTGGAGAAAAGCATTCCGCTGAAGAAATAGGTGAAGGCATGACAGATAAACCAGATCAGGAATAGTCGCAGGTAGCCGGACAGGCTTACTTTCCGCCCGCGACTTTTTTCCTTTTCCTGCATCATCATTTCCTGTTTTTTTGCTTTACCGGCAAAGAGCATGCTGATCTTGTTCAGGATCTTTTTAAGGCTGAATTTTATCCGCTTCATGTTCACGACCCTGTACGCCAGGATTGCAAAAACAAGGCAGGCAACAGGTGCGGAGGCAAAAACCGAGATGATTTCGATCAGTGACCATTTATTCATGATCTTCTGCCCCTCGATGATTGATTTAACGCTAAAATGGTACTCCGTGGTGTTGTAAAACAGTTCTGTTCTGATGTCAAACCAGTGACAAACCACACCTGTAATGATCTGTGAAATAAAATGAACGATATAAAACGAGGTAAGAAAAAGAATCAGCGAGTTGAAAGAGATAACCAGGTAATCTTTTGAGAAGATCACCGAATACTGTTTGAATTTGGTTTCCCTCAGGTAGGCCAGTTTTGCTTTCAGCGGAATATTGCCGCCGACTTTATAAAAAAATCTTCTGAAGGTGAGATCATCCTTGATGTCATCGAGCTTCATCCGGAACCTGACAGAAAATTTTGGTTTTGGAAGTTTTTCTTTTTTGATCCGCGGGATGAGAAGGTCGTCTTTGGCTGCTTGCAGGTTGGATTTGATCTTGTGTGATAAGGAAACATGCCTGGCGCTGCTTCTCCCGTAACGCTCGGGCAGGGAGAATTCCGCCTTAAATTCCTGGTAGCGTTGTTTCAGCCTGTGTGAAAGGGGTGGTCTTCCGGACTTATGGCGCTTACGGCCGGAACCGGAAAAGATCTTTCCTATGGATCCGAGTTTAGACCAGAAAGAAGGTTTACGTGATTTTCTGCGATGGTGATGATGACTCCCGGATCGCCTTTCGTGATGATGTTCAGACTGGTTGTCGGATTGCATAGTTGTTTTTTACGTCCAGCTCATCTTGTTTCCTACCGCAAAAATAGTGAAAGTTCTCGAGATTACCAGTCTCCCGGGGGCAAATTGTACTTTTGATTTGTTTCGTTTGCAGTTCTGAAAGTAACTATTCGCCACAGATCGGCATTGATGAATAGCAGGTTTTAGCAGAAAGGAAGACAAAAGTTATCGGCCGGGCAAAAAAAACAATTTTCCGGGCAGCCGATGATGATCGGCCGGGCAGAAAACAATTAACGGTTGGGCAACCGATTCCGGGTCTCTTTGCAGTGCTTAAACAAATTCTTTTTTAATTATGAAAAAATATATTATTTTTGCACACCCAAACGGCGTCGTAGCTCAGATGGTAGAGCAGAGGACTGAAAATCCTTGTGTCACTGGTTCAATTCCAGTCGATGCCACGAAATCAAATCCGAGATCTGAAATGGTGAAATGGCGAAATCCGTTTCACCATTCTGTTTTTTACACTTCACCATCTCGCATTTCACACTTCGCCACTGAAATTGTGGAAGTTTTGATACCTTATTGTTCTTTTTTATTCATCTTAACAGGCCGAATAAGAAATGGATCAAACATTATGGTTTGGATGGGTTTGGTGGAAAATTCCCTTCAATTCTTAACGCACCGGACTGAAAAGCCGTAGGGCTTGAAGAAGCTGCCCCGGTAAACAGTCACGTTACTGTAGTCGAGTTCCCGGGCCCACGCGTTATCCGCAGCAGTCTGCGTGGACGACCAGAAGTCGGCGTCGCCATTAATACTGAGGGAACGGCCAATTTCATCCCTGTTGCCACCTGGAAGAGCAGTGAAGCCACTGCTGTTTGTTGCACCAGTGTTTGGAGATGACCAATGCATGGTTCCTGTTTCTTTCATTTTACCACTTGCTATGGCTTCGCCACCCAGAAACGTTGTAAGAATTGTCCATTCGGCATCAGCAGGCAAATGCCAGCCTGTAGGGCAAATACCCTTAACGCCTTCTGTGGTTGAGTATTGCATTGCCTCATCCCATTGGTAAAGGCCTCCATAAACATTACAGTTGTTCTCATCATCATAAGAACAGTACTTTTCAATAACTGAATTGTTGGTCTGTTCCTGTGGTCCGTTAATTCTTGCGCCAACGTTAAGATTCTGTGCCATCCAGCATTGAGCACCAATCAACACCGTGCTATAGGTTTTGCCATCACGTGTGTCGGTCAGTACTTGACCACAAACGAAAACGGGAGTTATACTAAGGTTTCCGTTAACCGTGAGAGTTCCTCCACCTTGGATTGTCATACCTGATTGAGCAAACAGTCCAAAATAGGACATCAGTAGCATTGCACATGTGAGTGTAAATGTTTTCATAAGACGAGGGTTTAAGTAAATTTTAAGATTAAGTAGCTATTATTATGTAAATATATGAAATTCCCTTCAATCAGCAAAAAAATGATTTCACCTAAAAACACTTTGACAACTGTCACTTTCACACCAAAAGAAACCAAAAATCCTGAATCATTTCTAATTCAGGATTTTCTATTTCCAATTGTGGAAGAATTGTGGAAGTTTTAATACCTTATTCTTCTTAAGTGTCTAAATGAGGAGTAGGTCAAACATTATGGTTTGGTTGGATTTGGATAAAAATGCCCCTTGCTAATCCTTTATACACCGGATAGAAAGCCCGTCTGTCATGCCCGCTTCCCGCCGGTAAATGTACTGGTTACTGTAGACAAGGAGCTGGTCCCACTCGAATGTTGTATTGTCCTGCGACGACGACCAGAAGAAGGCATAGGTAGTAAGATCGAAGAAATTGCCACTGATATAGCTACGACCGCCCGGAAGAGCAGTGAAGCCACTGCTGTTGGAAGCTATATTGGGTGTCTCCCAATGCGTATTTCCAACTTCTTTCATCTTCCCTCCAGCTAGACCCTCACCACCCAAAAACGTTGTAAGGGTTGTCCACTCTGCATCAGTTGGCAGATGCCAGCCTACTGGACAGATTCCCTGAGCTCCTTCTATAGTTGAGTATTGCATGGCTTCATTCCACTCGTATAAACCACCATAAATGTTACAGTTGTTCTCATCATCACTGTAACAGTACTTTTCAATTATGCTGTTATTTGCTTGGTAAGTGTTACCAAGGACTTTCGTACCAACGTTTAAGTTTTGTGCAAACCAGCACTGTGTATCAATCAAAACCGTGTTGTAGGTCTTGCCATCGCGAGAGTCGGTCAAAGGAGCTCCGCATGAAAAAGGTATAATTATTCCTGATCCATAGGCAACTTCTTTCCATTGTCCGGCTGTTGCCAGGTAAATGTATATCTTGCTATCAGTAGTACAAAACACCTGTAACCCATTGGCAGGATTGGTAATTGCACCAATCTGAGCTGCCGTCATTCTCGGGATAAGAACCCCTTTGTTTGTTGATTTCACATCCAGCATCGCCGAATTATCTGGGGTACTGTTGTCGCTACTGATACTGACTTGAGCTGAAAGTTGAAGTGCTAAATACAAGGAAAGTGCAAGCATTCCTGTAAGAAGTAGAAGCTTTTTCATAAAGAGGGATTAATAAAATTTCAGATTTAGTAGCAATAAAATAATAAATATATAGATTTTATACCATCCAGCCAACAATTGGTAACAAATTAACACCACCATTAAGAATCACTCAGTTTCCACGCTAACAGTCGATGCCACAAGACAATTGGCAAAATGGTTAAAGACTGTTTTGCTATTTTACTTCAGTCCAGCGGAATTGTGAAATAGAATTCCGAGCCTTTTCCATACTCGCTTTCTACCCAGATTTCTCCTCCCAGCATTTCCACATACGCTTTCGAGATCGATAGTCCCAAACCTGCTCCATCAAAGTTTCGGGTATCTGACTCATTACCCTGCCTGAAACGTTCAAAAATGAGATCCTTCTTTTCTTCTGGAAAACCAGCACCCGTGTCCTTAACAAAGAATTCAAGATGCTTTTCCTTTATTTTATATCCATATTCAATGGAGCCTGAATTGGTAAACTTAATGGCATTTTTCACAAGGTTTGTAAGAATGCCATAGAGTTTTTCGGAATCTGTTATAACAAACAATGGCTCGTACTTATCTGCTATCAGCAGTAATCCTTTTTCTTCAGCTTCATGGTTGAATAAGTTGAAGATGTAATCGATATGCTGGCTGACATCTGTTTCTAGCATGGAAGCCTGCATTAATCCAGATTCTATTTTTGAGATGCTGATAATATCATTGATGGTATTAAGCAATCTGGCCCCGCTTTTCTCAATGATGCTAATGAACTCTTTTTGCTTTTCACCGGATAAGTCAGGCTTTTTAAGTAGTCCTGCAAAGCCAAGAATGCTGTTCATTGGCGTTCTGATTTCGTGGCTCATGTTTGCCAGGAAAGCAGATTTCAGGCGGTCGGATTCTTCGGCCCGCTCTTTGGCTTTGCGCAATTCCTGCTCCGACAACTTTCGTTCGGTGATATTCTCGTGCATAAAAACAAACCGCTCGGGTTTTCCTTCGCTGCCGGTTAGCGGAAAAAGCAGTGCACGTATCCAAACCGGATTATCGGGAAGATCCGGAAAAACATCCCTTGTATTATAATATAAATCAGGAAAATGAACTACATCACCCCGTTTGGCAAGTGTGATTAACTTCCCGAGTTCAGGACTTTTTCCCTCGAGGTCGGCAAAAATTGAAAAGTCGTGAGGAGGGAGTGAGCCAAAAAGGCTGACATATGCCGGATTTCCTGTAATCGTAAAACCATCTTTATCAACAATTTGGATTGACATCGGATTTTTATCAATAATATCCTGGAATAATGCTTCCATATGTTTGCGATCGCTGATATTCTCCTGCATCAAAACGATCCTTTCGGGTAAACCGTTGCTGTCATTTAAAGCAAATCCAGTTGCCCTTATCCAGCCTTTGAAATCCGGAAAGGAAGGGTCCACATCATGGGCATTAAAATAAGAATCAGGGAAGTGCACAATCTCGCCACACTTAATTTTTTCAAATAACTCTCCTAACCCTTGCTCTAATAATTGAGTATCATCAAAAATTGAATAGTCTGAGGGGGGGGTAGCACCAAAAAGTTTGGTGTGTGCCGAATTGGTTTGAATTGTTTGTCCATCCAGGTTCAGAATTTGAATTGACATCGGATTTTTTTCTATAATGTCTTTGAATATGGATTCCGACTGCCTGAGTTCATTGTTCTGCCGTTCAAGCTCTGCCTGGTGTACTTTAAGCTCGTGAATGAGATGTTCCGCATCAAGCACCGAAAGCGGTGAATCCGTTTCCGATAATTTATTTTTCAGGACCTTCTCTGCCTTTTGCCTCAGTAATTCGTTTTCTGTTATTTTGCCAGAATTTTTCATATCGTCACTCTGTTGAGATTATTTCGGATATTTTAATCCAATGGAAATTCTATGGGCAATTATCATGCCGGAATCATAATCGAAAACAGGTCCAACCATTTCAGATTTTACCAGTTTACCATTTGATCCGGATCAATCATCTTGGTTCGGTATTGTTTGGTGGAATTGGCTTCTTACTAATCCTTTATACACCGAACAGAAAAGCCGTAAGTCTTCTGGCTGTCGTACCGGGTTACGTTTTCCTCGCCGTAGTCAAGGTGCCGGTTCCAAGCGTAATCTGCATCTTTCTGCGACGACGACCAGATGTAGGTGTTGTAGGGAAGATTGCCGAAACCACCAATGAGGCCCCTGATGCCACCCGGAAGAGCAGTAAAGCCACTGCTGTTTGTGGCACCAGCATTTGGAGTATACCAATGCGTTGTGCCGGCTTCCTTCATCTTCCCACCTGCTATCGGCTCACCACCCAAAAAGTTAGTCAGTGTTGTCCATTCTGCATCAGTAGGTAAATGCCATCCAGTTGGACATATGCCTTTTGCTCCTTCTGTCGTTGAGTAATGCATAGCCTCATCCCATTGATATAAGCCTCCGTACACATCACACATATTCTCATCATCATTGTAACAGAACTTCTCAAGGATGTTGTTATTTGTTTGGTTAGTACTGCCAAGGATTTTCGCACCAACATTGAGGTTTTGTGCAAACCAGCATTGAGCACCAATCAAAACCGTGTTGTAGGTTTTTCCATCACGGGTGTCAGTAAGAGGATTTCCGCAAACAAAAGGAGATATGACAAGGTTACCATTTATGGTAACTGATCCGCCACCCTGTATAGTCATCCCGGATTGAGCAAAGAGTCCAAAAAAGGACAGCAATAACATTGCACAAGTGAGTGTAAATGTTTTCATAGAGAGAGATTCTTTAAAGTTAAAGGATAACAATGTAGCTTAATGCTAGTGTAAATATATAAATTTTATACGACACAGCCAAGAATTGTTACTGAAATAACATACCCGTTAACCATCATTCAATGTCCTCTTAAACAGTCGATGCCCGTGGCCAGAAATATTCCTTTAGTGCCTTCAGAACCAACTTACTGTTACTTAATTCCATGGTTCCACTGTTTTTCACATAACTTTGATAAAATTTTCAATTCCAAATCACCATAAAATATGAAAAATTCAATTTTCTTTTCTCAATTCTTTCTGGCATGGATCATCTTCTTGGCGGGCCTGTGCCATAGCAGCATGCAAGCCCAGGGAACCAACTGGAACTATGTTGGAACTCCCGGTTTTTCTGACGGTTCCGCTTCCGATACCCGGATAGCGATCGGACCTTCAGGCCAGCCATTCGTTGTTTACCAGGATATGAATCAGAATCTGAAGGGAACCGTAAAAAAGTTTGACGGCACCAGCTGGGTTACTGTCGGAAATTCCGGTTTTACCCCCGGACCCTGCTATTATTACTCCATTGCAGTGGATCCTTCAGGAACTCCTTATGTCTTATTTTCGGATAACAACAATTCAGGGAAAGCAACTGTTATGAAGTTCAATGGCAGCAATTGGGTGCTTGTTGGCGGGCCCATTTCTTCCGTTACTATTTCTCCTTACTTTTCATTGGCCATCAGTAATGCGGGTACGCCATTTGTTGCCTATCAGCGATTGGGGGATTTGAACAGTCTCACAGTGATGAAATTTAATGGCACCAGCTGGGTTTCGGTTGGAAATCCGGGAGCACTTAACATTCTGACAAGTTTTATTTCCATGGCGCTGGACGGAGGTGGAAATCCAGCCGTGGCCTGCACGGATGCGTCCAACAACAACAAAGCAATGGTGCTGAAATGCAGCGATACAACCTGGACAAATCTTGGGAATACAGAATTTTCAGATTCAACTGCAATTTTTACGACCATTGCCATTGATGGAAGCAACACCCCCTATGTTGCTTACCGCGATGAGGCACATGGCAGTAAGGCTACAGTCATGAAATATACAGGTACATCCTGGGTAGTTGTCGGAACGAAAGCTTTTTCTGCGGATACTGCAAACTTCATTTCCCTGGCCTTGGACCCCACCGGAAAACCCTATGTAATTTATATGGATTACGGGAACAACTACAAAGCAACGGTAATGGGTTTCAACGGAAGCATCTGGACGGCTGCCGGAAACACTGGGTTTTCAGCCGGCACAGCATCATCCACATGCATGCAGGTTGACGGAACCGGGAAGGTCTATGCCTGCTATGTGGATGGCGGTTACAGCAACAAAGCCACGGTTATGAGTTATCAGACCATCACGGGGATTGTTCCGGCGGAAAGGAGCGGGCAATTCAACGTATATCCCAACCCTGCCGGCACATTTATAAATGTTGATCTTCCTGGTCATTCCGGAAACGGCCAATTACGGATCACAGACATGACGGGGAAAATTGTTTACCGGCTATCTGGTTCGCCAGGCACTATCCATATATCCCTGGACGATTTACCAGCTGGTATTTACCTTATACGGTACCAAACTTCAGATGGCCTTTTATACCATGAAAAACTACTTGTGAAATAATCCGAAGTATAAATTAAACCCTAAGGATATGACCTTTCCACGAATAATCATCAGTTACATTTTAACCACTGTTGTGTTTTTTACCATAGATATGGTCTGGCTGGGCTTTGTAGCTAAGAATATCTACAGGAAATATCTCGGTGCCCTTCTCAGTGATACAGTGAACTGGACTGCCGCCATCGTTTTTTACATGATCTTTATCGTTGGAATTTTCATTTTCGTCATCAATCCTTCGGTAGAAAAGCAATCCGTGTTCAGGGCCGTGATTCTTGGAGCCGTTTTTGGGTTTATAGCATATGCCACATATGACCTGACTAATTATGCGACACTTAAGGGCTTCCCTCTGAATATTGTTTGTATTGACCTTGCCTGGGGGGCAGTTCTAACAGCAACAGTCAGTCTGGCTGGTTATTATATTGTCAGATTTATCGGGTAAATCTGACCCATTTCATGCAGGATATGAAAATGAAGAGCTTAGTTAAACTCTCTTTTTTAGGAATGTTCAGCATTCTTACATTTAACTCATGTACTACTATTCCTGATGGAGCAATAGCAGTTAAGCCATTCAGCAAGGAGAAATATCTGGGCAAGTGGTATGAGATTGCCCGTTTTGATTTTAAATTTGAACGGAACCTGAATAACACAACAGCGAATTATTCCATCAACGAGAATGGCACTATAAAAGTCGTTAACCGTGGCTATAATTATGAGAAAAAACAATGGAAGGAAGCCACTGGCATTGCAAAATTTATCGGAGGATCAGATGTTGCCATGCTGAAGGTGTCATTTTTCCGTCCGTTTTATGGTGGGTATAACGTGATAGCCATCGACAAAGAATACAGGTATGCCCTTGTATGCGGAAGTAATTTGAATTATCTGTGGATACTCTCACGTGAGCCTTCAATACCAGAAGATATTAAACAGAACTATCTGAAAACAGCTGAAATGCTGGGCTTTAAAACGTCTTCACTTATATGGGTTGAACATAAGAAAAATTAGAATTGAATTGTCATATCTGTGGGAGGCCATCCCGTCAATTGGACTTGTTTTAACCGTCGCTGCCCCTGGACTGTTGGCAAAAGCCATTATGGCAAAATGGTAAAACCCGTTTTTCCAGTTTAAGCTTTACCAGTTAACCATTTGCTTTCCCGGCATCAGGGTTAATTGATTTTCAAAAATATTACTTTTACTGTTTTAGTGTAAGGAAAACTCATTAACCACATTTATGAAAATCAGGCTAAATTATTCCTGTTTCGGCTATCAAACATCGGGCTTCCGCATGTGAAGCTGGCATTATATCTCACGGATCACTTGATCTGCCCGCCAGAATTGTCTAACTTTGATATTTGCAGGAGCATCAAACGAGGCAATGAAAATTTTACTGATAGCACCTTGTCCGGTTTTGGAGCAACGCCCGGCATCCATGGATATCCCCCAGCTGACACTCTCACTGATTGCTGCACTTACACCACCGGAACATGAGATTGAGATTGTCGAAGAAGTTTACAATGAAAAAGTGAATTTTGACGGCGACTACGATGTCATTGGCATTTCACTGATGACACAAACCTGCATAAGGGGCTACCAGATAGCCAATGAATTCCGGAAACGAGGTAAGATTGTTGTATTTGGCGGAATCCATGCCACATCCATGCCTGACGAAGCCATCCGTTATGGAAATGCAGTTGTAATCGGTGAGGCAGAGGGACTATGGGATAAAGTCCTGGATGATATCAAACAACACCGGTTGAATTCATTCTATAAGCTTGACCAGCTACCGGATCTCAAACAGCATGTCAGGCCGAGAAGAGATCTTATCAAATGTTCTTCGGGGAGATTCTCCATTGCTCCGATCGAAACCACGCGCGGGTGCCCGTATAATTGTGATTTTTGCACTGTTTCCAGGTTTTTCGGAACAAAACAGAGGCATAAACCAATCCGGGATATCATCACAGATATTGAATCCTGTAAAGAAAAAAACCTTTTCTTCCTCGACGACAACATTACCAGCAGTGCGGGCTATGCAAAAGAGTTGTTCAGGGAGATGATCCCACAGAAAAAGCTGTGGGTTGGACAGGCCTCTATACAAGTTGCCAATGACACAGAACTGGTCAGGCTTGCACACAAATCCGGGTGCAGGGCCTTGCTAATCGGTTTCGAGTCCATGTCAGAGTCGGGCATCAGTCAATATCGTAAAACGCTGAAAACAATTGACGAGAACATCCTTGCCGTGAAGAAGCTGCAGGACCACGGCATAATGACGATGGCTTCGCTCATCTTTGGTCTAGATTCTGATACTCCCGCCGTATTTGATCTTGCTCATGATTTTCTGACACGGTCAAAAGCTGCTTTCTTCCAGGCATGTGTTTTAACACCCTATCCCGGAACGCCTGTGTTCAACAAATTGCTATCAGGGAATCGAATACTTACTGATGACTGGACCAATTTTGATGCTTCCAAAGTGATCATCCGGCCGGAAAATATTTCTCCGGAAGAATTACTGGCCGGATATAATAAGATAAAATGGCACTTCTATTCCAACTTGTCTATATTCAGGCGATCATATCCCAATATTACAATCGGCTTTTTTGAAGCTTTGCTGTATTTCACGTTAAATAAAGGCTATCAGAAAAGCAACAATCCGTCGATCCTGTCACGGGTCTGTCAAAACGATCCGGACAATCCGGTAGATTTCAACGTTGATAAATATGTGCATTCCTTTATCCCATAATTTATTGTACTTTTATAAGTTAAATATGAGGATGCAAAGTTCGTCTCCAGTTGAAATATTAAACTTATGACCATCGATAACATCGAACACCTGATTTCAAAAGCACCTTTTGGATATGCCTATCATAAAATCATCCTTGATGAAGGCGGAAAGCCAGCAGACTATGAATTCGTCGATGTGAATCCCGTCTTTGAGAAACTTACCGGGTTAAAGGCAGCTAAGATCCTTCATCATTCGATTTCAGAAGTTGTTCCGGGAATTATTAAGGACAAATTTGACTGGATCAATTTTTATGGTGAAATAGCACTGCATGGAGGCGAGAAGGAGTTTGAACAGTTTTCGGAGTATCTGGACCGTTGGTACAGTGTCCTGGTTTATTCACCGCATCTTCATTATTTTGTAACCATCTTTACGGATATCACAGAGCGAAAGCATGCAGAAAAGCGTCAGGCGCTGACCAATGAAATACTGGGAGTCCTTAGCAGCAACCTCAACCTGAAAGACATGATTGGTGGTGTTTTAAATGCGATACAGAAGGATACGAATTTTTCCGCCATAGGAATCCGGCTTAAAAAAGATGATGATTTTCCATATTTCGCACACAGCGGTTTTTCTGAGAATTTTTTACTCACAGAAAACTGCCTGCTGGTCAGGGATATGAATGGAGGGATTTGTCGTGATGCCAACGGCACCGTCATGCTTGAATGCACCTGCGGACTTGTCATCTCCGGGAAAACGAACAGGTCCAGTTCATTGTTCACAAACGCCGGAAGTTTTTGGACAAACGACTCGGGTCCGTTATTAAATCTGTCGCCTGACGAAGATCCAAGACTTCGTCCGCGCAATACCTGTATTTATAAAGGATTTGCATCTTTCGCACTCATTCCCATCAGGAGAAATGAAAACATTGTCGGGTTGTTGCAATTGAACAATAAGGAAAAAGGAGCCTTTACTCCTGACCTGATCAATTTCTTTGAAAATATAGGGTTGTATATAGGAACTGCACTTATGCGGAAGCAGGCTGAGCAGGAGATCAAACTAAAAAACGAACAACTTGAGAAGCTCAATGCCGAAAA
>TBL_comb47_HYPODRAFT_10006882_pt1 | contig 12133 bp, 3 predicted proteins | sample TroBogypolimnion_40_FD_10682 | JGI IMG/M metagenome (IMG submission 10682) | reverse complement strand
AAATCTGGTAGTACACCGTGTCTCCGCCTTGCAACCCGTTCACACTCGTCCCATATATTCCCGGCGCCCCCGCCAAATTCGTCGCCACCAACTCGCTCACCGCCAACGTCGGCTCCACCACCGTCACAGCGCCAGACGTATTGGTTGATGCTCCGGATCCATCCCAGGTAAAAATAGCGGTATTGCTAATATTGGTTCCAGCCTGATTGGTAAGCACGTTGAGCACCACAGCTTGGAATGTGATAAATATTCCATTCGTGTCACTCGTTCCATTTACGTCATAATCATTATCTGGCAAACGGATACTGTTGGTGACATACCCCAAATTAAACTGAATTAACTGCCCGTTGGTACTCACAACGGTGTTAGCCGGACTCGTCCCGATAGTAACTGGCAGGGTATTCGTGACGCCGCTAGACCAAGTTACATTGGTCACGGCTACAAATGCCATATTGCCGGGCAGAATATCCGTAATGGCCACGTTTGTAATTAGCCCGGGCGGCACGATAAATTTGAGTTGGTAACTCACCAATTCGCCCACGGTAGCCTGATTAGCTGCATTGCCAGGATTTGTCAAGGACGTACCAACCAAAATTTTAGCAGTCGCTGGAGCTTCAAAACTAATGCCAGTTGTTCCTGAGGCTGCGGAATAGTTGTTCAACAAGGTCTCATTGGTGCAATTATTCACACCTACTCCAGGTTGCGGCAAACTGATTCCGGTACGCGCATACGCATTGGTATTATAGATTGATAAATTTGTCTGCACGCCAGGCAAACTGCTCCATTGGATTGTCGTGTAATTGTTCAATACCAACAGGTAATAATTAATATCCACAGCAAATTGTGCGGATACGACAATGGTGATTGCTGCATTGGTGTCGAGATCGAGTTCGTTGGTGCCAGCAACAGTCAGCACGTCATTAGTAAACGCAAATAGATTTGTATCAAGATTGCTCACTGCCAGTATATTATTTGTATAGACGCCCCCCAAACCAGAGGGAATGACTGATAACACGGTGGGATTTACCATTCCTGACGGCAATGAATTTGAAATCGCTAAGTTATAGGCAGTCACTCCCTGAGCGATAGCACTGTTTGTAATCACAATCCGGTAATAAATTGTATCATCACCAGAAACGTTCCCGATCGAGTTTCCATAGCTGATATTATCACCGGAAACTAATTCGCTCACGTACAACGTCGGTTCCACAATCGTCACTTTCGCCGAGTTCACACTCGTCGTGTGCCCCCCGCCCCACGTCAGCGTCGCACTATTGCTAAAATTCGTCCCTGCTTGGTTCGTCAGCACGTTCAACACCACCGCCTGGATGGTCACCGCCACCGTGTTCGTAAACGCATCGCTATTATCCACGTTCGTCACATCCCCCAGGTTGATTACTACTTGCTGCCCGTTCGTCGTCACTACCGTGCTCGCCGGCACCGCCCCCACCGTCACCCAGTTCGTGTCACTCGTTAGATTCCCCGCCACCGTCACGTTCGTCACCCCCACGAACGCCACGTTATACGGCAGCGTGTCCGTGATCACCAACCCCGGCGTCGTCCCCTGCGGCACCGTCACCGTCAAAGTGTAACTCACTTTCTCCCCCACCACCGCGTTCGTGTTCCCATTGTTCCCCGCCGTGTGATCCGTTCCCACCAGCACTTTCCCCAGCACCGGCACCGTCGGCAACGTCGCACTCACTACCCCCGACGCCGCCGCATAATTATTCAACAGCGTCTCGTTCGTGCTGTTGTTCACACCCACCCCAGGCTGCGGCGCGCTCACGCCCGTCCGCGCGTTCGCGTTGGTGTTATAGGCCGACAAGTTCGTCGCCCCCGCCGGCAGGCTGCTCCATTGAATCATCGTGTTGTCGGTCAACACCGTCAGCGGTCCGTTCGTGTAGCTCAACCCCGCCGCCACCACCACCGTCAGCGTCCCGTTCGTCTCCACGTCCACAGCGTTCGTCCCCGCCACCGTCAGCACATTGTTGTTCACGGCAAACAAATTCCCATTCAAATTGTTCGTCGCCAATACCCCGTTCGTGTACACCGCTCCCGGACTGTTTACGCTCGTCACCGCGTACACATACGCGTTCGTCAACCCAGCCGGCAGCGTGTTCGATACCCACAACCCATACCCGGCCGTCCCCCACGCCCCGCCCATGTTCGTTATCACGATCTGGTAGTACACCGTGTCCCCGCCCTGCACGCTCGCCACACTCGCCCCAAATAATCCCGGCCCACCCGCCAAATTCGTAGCCACCAACTCACTCACCGCCAATGTCGGCTCCACCACCGTCACAGGGTCTGCGGTAACGTTTGTCGTGTATGTTCCCGCCGTAAACTGTGCTGTGTTGACCAAATTAGTCCCAGCTTGATTGCAAAGTACATCCAAGACTACGGCGCGGAAGGTGATAGCCACACTCGCCGATAGGTCATTGTTGTTCATATTAGTCACATTGCCCAAGTTGAAAGTAACCAATCCACCATTGGTGGCAATAGTGGTATTCGCCGGGGCAGTTAACACCGTAACTGGCTGGGTTGCAACGACATTGGGAGAAAACGTTACATTAGTAACATCCACGAATGCCAGTCCACTGGGGAGTGTATCAACAATAGTCGCATTTGGGGTGGTTCCCTGCGGAACGGTGAGCGTGAGCGTATAACTAACCAGTTCTCCGACCACCGCGTTGGTCAATCCGTTACCAGGGGAAGCATGGTCGGTGCCGACTAAATCCTTGGTAAATAGCAGACCCGCATCAGTATTAACATCCGCCGCTGAGGTAGCCGCGTAGTTATTAAGAATAGAATCGTCGTAGCTTTCATTGACCCCAATATTGGGAATCAAACTGCCCCCGGTACGGGCTTGTGTCGGATAGCCGGGCAAGCTGGACCATTGAATGGTTGTAGCATTGGTAATAACTTGATTCGGTTGAACCGTGTAGTCAGGTTTGGCAGAAACAACAATGATTAATGAACTGTTGGTGTTTAAATCCACCTCATTTGTTCCTAGGTTTAAGTTATTATTGTTAATATCTAAAATACCAGTATCGAGATTATTTCCAGCCAAGACTCCATTAGTATAAATGCTGCCGCTATCTGTCACCGACACCACGGTGGCTGCAGTAAATCCAGCGGGTAAACTGTTAGACAACCATAAGTCATACGCATTGGCAGCTAGACCATTGGTTCCAACATCATTAGTGATAACGATTTGGTAATAAATCGTATCGCCAGCTTGAATTCCGGTTAGACTAGCATTGAAATTGGTCCCATTTGTGGAAACCAACGTGCTGACATTCAGCGTTGGTTCAATGTCGGTGACAATGGTGCTTACCGGTGGTGGGACATTTGTGACCACGGTTAAGAAACTAACACTGGCGGTGTTGGTAAATGAAACTCCCGACTGGTTGAGGAGTCCATTGGTGACAATCACCGGCAAATCTACGGCAAAAACAGCGTCACTGGTAACCGGCGTCGGCAAAGTAAAAGTGCCAGCCGACGAGTTGAAGACCCAATTAGTCACATTGACGGAAGAGCCGGCATCTACGGGAGTCCCATAAACCAAATTGGGAGGCAGGGAATCCGTGATGACAATATTCGTGAACGGCGCATCGAAGAATTCTGCCGTGATCCGATAAACAAGGTTTTCGCCGATTCGGGCAATCCGGTTAGTCCCGGCGGCAGCGGCCGACTCATTGGCATAGCGAACCGTCTTATCCAATGTAAACCCAGTTCCGTTTCCATTATCTTGGTAAAAACCGTAGATAGTATGATTGGTCACCTGATTGATATCTAGGCTGGGCGGCATCGTCATGGCCAAAGGATTCGTCGGCGTAAACGTGGAACAGGCATTGGGGCTAGTCATTCCACAACTACCCACCACTTCGGCTTTAATCGCCAGCGGATTTCCGCCTTGCGTAGCGGTGGCGCGCAATCCAATGACCACAGTTTCCAACGGTTCTAATATCACGCCACCCAGATCAGCCAAGACACCATTCTGAGCATTTGTTTCCAATATGATCGGCATAGAGCCGGTGTTAGTAGAACCACCAGAAGAATTATTGGTCACCCCCAGAATTACGATGTTGGTCCATCCACTTTGGAAAAAGACCCGCGCTTGCAAATTCGCAGCATTGCCGTGAGCCCCAATATTTTGCACGGTGACAGTGAAATCTTGCACTTGACCGTTGGTTACAATCAATGATTTAGGTTCTAAATCAACACCCGGACGGGGTTGATCCGGCAAGGTGGTAAAGGTATTATCAACATTGGCGGGCGATCCGCAGTAGTTGTTATAAGTCACAGCATTGGTTACGGTCACCGGCGCTGGCGAGGCTGGATAATCGTTAACCGTGCAATTCAAAGTGGATCCGTCCGAAACTAAAGTAAAGGTTACGGCAATACTCTGCCCCGGCCCCAAATACACTCCAGGCATGCCATCGGGATAGTTGGTAGTGCTAATGACGGCATTGGTATCGGAAAGATCGAGAATGGCATATTTTCCCCCGTCTTCCAGAATCAAGGGTACGACCTGACCTGGAGCGTTTGTCAAATCGCCACTAATCGAAGCAGCAGCAATCAAATAACCGGCAGGAGCAAAGTTAGTCCACACAATACCATAAGCCGGCGCACCATTGTTCTTGATGCTCGCGCTGTAGGTTCCTCCGCAGGAATTCAATAACAAACTCTGCGACGGTGAATTAAACTGCAAGTTAGCAGTCATGACCACTGAAGCTGAAGCCGATGCTGATTGGCAAGGGGCTTCGGCGCAACCGTAATTGATCACAGCCGTATTGATGGCCGGCGACGAACAGTTCACCAAAGTCAAACAGGTAATCACTAAGGAAATCGGGGCTGACGTGATAGCATAAGGTCCACCAGACTGATTAGGAATGGAGGCCATCAAAGTGGAGTTGCTCCATGTTATCACACCTCCGGTATATGAATCCGGGGGGATACTCGCACCCAAGAATGAAAAGTTGTTAGTTGGAAATACATCTGACAATTCCATGCGTTGCACGTCAGCATCCGAGTTTGGCGAGGGTTGGATGGTTATGTGAAAAATGTTAGTTTCACCCGGGTTAGATTCCGTTTTCGCATGATTACCCAAATCATAAAAACCCTTGCTGATAGAAAGAACTGGCAACCCAACTTTACCGGCTGATAGCTCAATGGGAGTTTGGTAAAAACCCCGGCATGTATCATAATATGAAGCGCTAGCACCTCCTTGACCGTTTACGATGGTGTCACAAGCAACGCTTACTTGAAACCCTACAATCACATCATCATTAGCCACCAATTCCGTGAGAAAAGGAATTTGACTCTCATTCCAAACAAATGGATTAGTGACGGTTCCAGCACCATCAGAACTTAAGTTTGGCGGATCAGGGATGGGAAAAGATATGTTAAATAATTTATCGGTAACGACAGCGCTCCCTGGGACATAAGACACACCCGGTGGCAAATAGAAAGACGGACTAATATTATATATGGAAGCGACACTGGCATTACGAACGTCATAATACAGCGAACTGGTTTCACAAATGCGCATTACCGTCGGGAAAACCAACATCGAAACCGCTTTGCCTGAATATTCTGCAAAGTTAACCGGCAACGGACCAACTTGTTGGCAAACACCCCCCAGGCACCCCGATCCAACAATGGTATTAATTTGTTGAACGGCACAAGATACAACCACTCCGGTTACACTTAGTGAAAAACTCCCCTGAAAGCCCAGATCATTATAGATCCCATCACCAAGGTCATCCACCAGACCTTGGACAGCCGAGGTATTGTTTGTAAAATTCCACCGATATGCATTGGTACCGCCATTTAACGAATAGACGTAATTCCATGGCACGGTGGCTTTCGTCAGCACTATATTTGTCGGGACCTGCAATTCTATAAAGAAATTATGAGCTGGCGCTGCCTTTGTATTCTGCACCTGTACCAAAAAGTTAAAATTGGTAGTAATTTCAGGTATTAGCGACGGGCTTACTGTAGCCTGTAGCGAGGAGGCTTGATCCGATACCAACTGAACCGAAGTTTTATTGGTAAATGTTTGCGGCAACGAACCCTGTTCACAGCGATTATTATAACGGAGAGTTGCCTGAATATGTTGCACCGCCGCACCTCCACAAGCCAATTGAAACTTGGAATTTACCGTCCCATTGGTAAATACTCCGAGATTACCCAAATGCCAAATTACGAGGTTGTTTGTGACCACAGGTTCATTGGTAACTATCAACGAGAACCCGCCCGAATTCGTTATGATGTTGGAAAAAGTTGATGAATTAGTAATGTAAGCCAAATTGGGAACGGGGGTTCCAATGCCTAAACTGTTTGGGTCATTATTCGGATCCAGATTCAATACCACGTCCACATCATAATCAGGCTCTAAATTGGGACTACCCAATTGTTTTAACCCAATCGGAATCGATAAAATCCCACATTCAAAACCCAAGAATGGTGGGGTTAGCGAAATACTCATCGAAGAATTGGCCACCAACCAAGAGCGCACAATCTGAGACGAGGAGCAAAGATTGAAGCTTATGTATTGTGAAATATTACCAGATTGACTTGCGGCACCATCCCAACTGACTTGAATATTTGTTACCGTCGCTACCGATGAAACTACTGAATTGGTCAAATTATCAAAATGCACTGAGAATGTACCGCCGGATAGGCTATACGAGATATTAGTAGTCACATCGTAACCATTCACAAGAACCTGAAACGCATTGGTATCCGAAAGAGCATATGTCCCACCTGAAAGGGACGCCGTCAACACAACATTTGACCACCCATTTGGAAAACTTCCGGAAATATTGCTTACAACTAAGGTAAATGGCTGAGATTCACATGGCTCAACGACTGGTTTCACACTGGATAAATATGCACTGAAAGTACAGTTGGACCCTCCGGTCCCAGGGCAATATCCGCCGGTAGTCGTAATCGCAGTCACCAATGAATTGGTAGTAACGTTTTCAGGGCATCCAGCACAATCGTAAAATACAGCCGGGGTAAGCGGGAAATAATCGGTTCCATTGTACGAACAATTGGTTCCCTTTGTAACACTGATTTGAAACGTCATACTAGCAACGCCACTACCGGTTACATTAGTCGCCCAGGTGATCGTATGCGTATTCGTATCCAATACTCCGCCACCGGTTATATCGGTTGGAATACCCCATCCATTGGTAGGATATTGCAAAACTAAGTTGTCCGCGATCCCAACAATTCCCATGTTAGTATAAACCAACTGAGCATTCACGGTTACATTGGTAGTGGTGCCAGCGATAAGGGAACTCGGGCTGAAATATTCGTACAAAGACGCGGAGGGAATTCCATTAATGAAAGTCATCAATGCTATCGTTGGATTTTCATAGGTGGCACCGCACGCGTCGCTGTACAATGGTGTGATGAGCTGGGCTACCAAATTAGTATCCACGGGGCACACGCCTCCCGGTTGCAAATGTACTACCAGATTGGTTGCGGTGCCCTTAGGTAAATGAGCGCTCAAAATAATATTACCGGTCGAATAAATCGCATTAGAAGCCGAAAGCGTATAACCTGGAACCAGATTGGTCGCGACTCCGATGGAATAGGCATCCGCGCCGCTGGGAACGTTGTTGTTTGTTACCGTAAGTGTTATATCCACACCTCCGCAATAGGAAACGGCAATCGGATTAGATGGGCTGGCCATAAATGTGAGGTAAGGCCGCGTGTTTAGATATTGAATAGAAGCCAAAGCTCCATGTAGATCCAATCTGGTATCTTGACAGAGGTTGAGATTATCACAACCGAACGAGGCATCGCCCCGGTTGCTCAAGTCTCCGCTACAAGTAGTGACCAATGCAGTTACCGTAACACTGATTGGAGCACTTCCGTTAGTCAGGCCAGCCAATGCCGGAATTACCGAAGCATCCCAGTAAACTGCATTCGTGCCAGTCGCATTGGTGGTAACTGGATTAACACTGAATCCCACAAATTGAAGGCCGGAGCCGATGCTATCATAAAGCACGGTGTTATAGGCGGTACCGAATCCGCTGTTGCGAACTTGCAACTGCCACGTCACCAGACTGCCAACGGATGCCTGTTGTATTTGCGGTGTTTTGCTCACCAGCAAAACAGGGTTTTCGAAAGCTATGAAATTCACCGTTGAATTCGTTTGCAAAGGCCCGCCGGAAGGCTGTTCATAAGTCGCCGAGGCATTAAAATAACCGCCCACGCCTCCGCATTTGGCCGTTAATTGGTAAATGATGTCCACCGTTGTGCCCGAGGCAAGGCCGGATTGAATGTTGCCGGAACCTGGATCTGGCACATTTTGCTGTACCCAATCCTGTGCGGTTCTGGAATTCACGTTAGCCGGCACGCGGGCCATACTGGCTGAAGTTGAGGTAACATAGGGCACAGATGGGTTGAAAGCGGACGTATCAAACCCCCATGATATTTTGTCCACCGTAACATTATTTGAATCTATTAAAAACAATCCGTCGGCATAACGATTTAACCCCAAGGAATTAAAATTATTAGTAACTTCGACCACGCTGTTCGTAAACGAAGGATAGGCCGCCAAAAAATTATTGGTGGAGGTGGAAACAACTAAAAATTGCCCCGGCTGCAATGTGAATGAAGGCAAAGCTTCGGTAATCCCTGGACGGGCATCACGAATGGACCATCCATCCAGCGCAATTGGGTTCGCCGTGGGATTGAAAATTTCAAACCAAGATTGACTGGGCGTGGCTCCAGGGAAAACTTCGGAAAGCACCAAATTGGTGGGACCATTGGTGGTTTGAATCGTGTTGAGATTAAAAACCAGATTGGTCCCCCCGATCAGCGACAGCACGCTGGCCTCATTGGTGATAGTAATTCCGCCCGAAATGTTGATCACCATGCTATTGGATACATATTGGTAGGACGAACCGCCCGGCAATAACTCACTGATCTGTAATTGCGAGAGCGTCGCCCCGGTATTGACCACACGAGTCGTAACCGACAGCGAATCGCAGGGCGTTGCTGCCGCTGGATAGCTCATCGAAATAGAAACACCCGCCCCTGCTCGATAGGCACCTAATGTCAAAACCACAAATGCCGCTGCCATGGCAATCATGGCTAACTTCATCTGATAAAATAATTTCATAAATTAATACTAGGACTCAATTACAATTGATAAATGGCTTAAAATATTTCCTACTAATCAGAAACGCTCCTTGAGTTTTGTATGCAAGGAATGCTTGGTTTTGCTTGAAGAACGTGCTTTCAAACATTGTCCTCCTAAGGCCAACCCCAAAGCCGCAAGCCACCAACCGGCAGTGGGTTCCGGCACTACGGTGATAGAATCTAAACTAAATCCAAACGAAGGCGCCGCTTTGCCCGCACCTGTCTGACTTTCCAACATAAACGATGCTGACTGGCCACCCGCCAATTCCACCGTGTAAGTTCCGCTGCTCGTCGCCGTCCCGCCGGACGCAAATGTGTAGGAATTATCCCCGGGCAAAGCCGCGCTGGCTATCGCCAGATCCGACGCAGACGCGTGAAAATTCCAATCAATCACCAATTGCCAAAACTTATTCGCGGGCTCACTCGGAGCCGTGACAGTAACATAATCAAAGCTTGGATATATAGTCCCGGTGGGGCCGGTGATATTCAAGGTTGTGTTGCCGTTACCATATGAAACCGTCCCTTGGTCCGCCTGCAAGCTCCACTGGCTAGTGTCGAATACAATCGTCGCCTGGACAGCTGGCGCCAATAATAATGCCAACAAACAGGCCATCACCTGCCGGAAGGCAAAATGAGTTAATAACTTCATATATATTTAACTGGCTAAAATCACACATATAGCTCTACTCCGCTTGCCGCACCAGTTATATTCCGGCAAATATCGCAGGCGGAGCTGGTTTTGCATTATTCGATGGTCCCGACAAAAAACGTCCTAGCATAACCGATGCAAAACCCACCTCAATTTCGATAGTATTCCCAGCCACGATGACTTCCCCTAAAAAACCATCATTGCAAAAAATTAAAAAGGCCACTCAGGAAGAGTGGCCTCAAATTTGAACCGAGATAATCTAGAAGTTTATTTTTTTACCGCTTTGGCAGCATGTACTTTGGCCCAACGCGCCTTGGCTGCCTGAGCAATTTTCGCCCGGGCCTCGTCACTCATTTTTTTCCGCGCCTTTTTTACCGGTTTAGCCGCCGGGGCCGATTTAGCTACCCCCTTGATGGCCGCCCAACGTGCTTTCTGCGCCGCTTTTATGCGAGCGATGCCCGCCGCGCTAATTTTTTTCTTGGTATTTTTTCCGGCCGGAGCGGTCACCGCAACAGCTTTGGTGCCTTGCAATTGATTCAGTTGCGCCTGTAGCTTTTCAATCTGTTCTTTCAGATTGGCAGCTTGTCTTAGTTGCTTTGGAGTCAGATTGGTAATACTCATTAGATCATTTAAGCATTAGTTATCCAATTAGTCAAACCCAAAAAAGATTTACTCAGGTCTTTCCTCAATGGCATAAGATATTCAACACCCCATTCCGTATCAATCTCGCTGGTAGATGTGCGACGAAGGCCGGACGGTATCCAACCGCACCGGCTCGGCGCTAACCACAGCACTTTCAATTCATCTTCGTATTCGCGACTCCAGCGGCGGAGACCGAACGGGAAAATAATTTTTTTGCACCACGAGCGTGAAGTTTATCGATTTGTCCAGACCGCGAAGGAACGAAGGTGACCATTCCCTGCCCGCAGCATACTTTTTACTTATGGTGAGCCAAGCAACATGATATTGACCGGGATCAACTTTCTGGACCATGTTGGGTGTTAGTCCAAGCACTGGTTTGAGTTTATGTTTTCGTTGTATCTTTGTCCATTCCCAGTGGAGGGAGGGCGAAGCCCGACCGGAGCTAGGCATGGACAGCTCCGCGCCGCAAACCTCGCCGGGGTCTCCTAGCCCAGCCGACTGTGCGGTCTGATCTCGTTGTATTTCTGCCGAAAGTCGCCCACCACCACCCGCGCTTCCGTCAGCGTCCACAGTTGTTCCCGGTTCAAGCATTCATCTCGGAACCGGCCATGAAAGCTTCCCACAAACCCGTTCTGCCACGGGCTGTCTGGCTCAATGTAGATCGTCTGGATCCGGTTTTCTTTCAACCACCGCTGCACGATCTTCGCGATGAATTCCAGGCCGTTGTCACTCTGCAGAAACGCTAGTGCTCCGTGATCTTCCCCTGCTTTTTTGCAGCCAGTGTAACACGTCCGCCGCCTTCAAGGCTCGTGCCGCCCACAGCACATGACACTCCCGCGTGTGCACATCCAAGATCGTTAGCCTTTTCAATGTGCCGCCACGCACCGTCGCATCCGCGATGAAGTCCCACGGCCACACCTGATTCCGATGGGTTGCCGTCGTTGGCAAGCCAGTCGAAATACCACGCCGCACCAGCTTGCGTTTGGTCGGCGGTACCCGCAGCCCTTCGTCACGGCGCAAGCGCTGGCTGTTGCGTCTGACCAAACGCCAACCTTCCCGGCGCAGCAACGCCGCCATGCGTCGGTAGCCGTAGCGCGGATGCTCCGCTGACAACTCCAGCAGCTGTTGCTTTAACTATGCTTCGGCTGGCGTTGGCGGTCGGCCATGGTAATTGAACGTCGACCGCGCCAGCTTCAGAAACCGGCAGGCCTTGCGTTGGGAACACACTGCCTGGTTTACCACTTCCTACGCGTACGCCCGGCGCTGCGCCGGACTCACAACTTTTTTCGCATACGTAGGATTCTTGAGCATCTCCTCGACCAGCATCTTCTTGAGCTCGCTGTTCGCACGCTCCAGCTCCTTGCGCCTGCGGCCTTCGTTCATCTCCATGGGTCCGAACTGGCGCTTCCACCGGTGGAAGCTTACCTCCGAGAGGTTGGCCTCGCGGCAAATGTCCAACACGCTTTTTTCACCACGATCCGCTTCCCGCAGAATGCGAATCCTGTCTTCCGTCGGATACCGTTTGCCTTTCATTGTCTGGTCCTTGCTTGTGACCTGCTTGCGTAAAACTGGGCCATTGCGGATTAGAGGAAAATCGGGTTGGCTGGTTCTTAAGAAAGGATCAGCACATGAAAGGCAAGCGGTATAGCAACGAGCAGATTATCTATGCGCTGNAGC
>TBL_comb47_HYPODRAFT_10006881_pt1 | contig 12136 bp, 8 predicted proteins | sample TroBogypolimnion_40_FD_10682 | JGI IMG/M metagenome (IMG submission 10682) | reverse complement strand
CATCACGACTCAGTTTTGCATTCGTAAATCCCGTAAGTAAAAGATCAATCTTATCTGCATCCGGCCAGACTGCCAAGCGGTCAGCAGGGTTAGTGCTATTATATAATCCATAGGGGGTAAGCGAAAGAGGAACTTCGTATTCATAATAGTTGTAGTAATAATCAGAACCCACCCGGATAAATAAAGACAAATCTTTGTCCTTAATCGGATAACCTGCAATGGCCTCAGCATGAACATCCATCTGAATCCGTTTGTAATTGCGGAAATCCATCGTCATGTTTTTATAGACAGCCTTGGCATCTCCTTCTTCCAGGTTGATGGTTCGCATTGACAATGATTGTTCGTTCAATTGCAGAAGCTGTGGATTGGCAGGATCGATTACCCGATCGATACCTGGTGGAAGTACATAATTAACCGGCTTACGGCTGGCATTTTCTTCAATACTTACCGCCGAAATATCGTATTCAGTGTTGGGTGAATTTATACCTATTCCCCCATCCACATCCTGTGTATATTTGCGCCAATCCGAGCGAACAAGGTCAAGCGTTGCAAAACGCAGAACTGTGGGCTGTGAGAATCCTGTCATGAACATTCTCATGAACCGGATCGATTTGAAGTCGGAGATCGAACCGAAGGCAGCATCCGGAGTTCTCACCGGAACCTTAAACTGATACCAGTTAACTTTATCAGTTTTGCCGTTTGCCAATTTGACAGTGGCGGTTTTTATATCAGCAATATCATTTTTCCCAATCACCATATCTGCCCGACGAATGCTGATTTTATACTGGTAGTAGCGCTCGTATTCATTGAGGGTATTATCGCCGTTGATATCCTCCATATCAGGCTGGGTAGAAGCCGAAGTTGGATAGGACTCAGGTGACATCTCAGCCGTTCTGGAGTTTCCTTCTGTGCCGTTAAAATCCTTATAACGCTGCAGTATATCCAATTTTTGCTGATCGTAATCAGATCCCCTGTAATAATGAAAATCATCGCCTGAAGGATCCTTGGTATATTTGACAAGCGCATCAGGATTCAGGATGTTTTTCAATGCATCAAGGTAACTTTTATGAAAGGTCGCTTCATCAGCATCATTTAAACCATCAAGTCCAATATCCTGATATACCCTGCTTTGTACATTGTTGTCAAATTCCTTGACCAGCATTTGAAGTTTAGAAACCCTGCCCCAAACTGTAGTATCCACATTGGCAACTTCAGGTCCGGTAGGCAACCCGTTTTCAAACGCTTTGCGCGAGTCTTTCAAAATATCTTCGGAAACATCACCCAGGTTAAAATACAAATCACCGCCATTATTTGTCTGTAATGTGTCGTTGATAAAAGGGTCCATCACCCAGAATTCAATGTTCTCGATGTTGGCAGCCTCAAAATCGCTGGTCTGAATCTGGCGCATGATCCCGCCCCATCGTGATGCCGGATCCTTTAGGGTTCCGTCGGCATTTAATCCTTTAGAATAGCTGGAAGGCTGAGTGTCAAAATTATATGGTCCTCTTTCCTGTGGATAAAAAGCAACATCGAACACAGGAATATTCGTAGGTAAACCAACTGCAGTTTGCTTGTCAGGAAAGATTTCGCTTTCAAAGACCTCGCGAACCAAATTGTTCGACTGCATGTTTTTATCATTTTTAATATAATCAGGTGTAATTGAACTGTTTCTTAAAAAAAGCGGATCAATAATATACCAGGCCAGCTTGGCACGGTTATATCCATAGGCAAGGTCATTGGTAAGTCCTGATTCGGGAAACATATTTTGTAGCTGAGGAGTACTGGCCAAAACCCATGATGATCGGTCTTTCATATCGATTGATGTTTTGGTGGCCTCAAAATCGTCGATATAGGCTATTCCGCTTTTACCGATTACGCTGGAATGGCCCGGAAGTAATTGGGCAACTTCCCCGTCAAACGATATCGTAGATACTTGTTTCGTTGAATAAAAAGGCAGTTTATCAAGCAATTTGGTTATTAACCTGGACTCGGTGGCGAAAGATGCATCAAGTCCAAGCATAGTATTGGATATAGGGTCATCGCCATAATTAACCTTCTGAGTCAATGGACTTTCCTGCATGTGCAAAACCGTTGCCCCAATATTAAACTTTTTATTGAAAGCATAATTGGCATGAGCCCCAAGCATCGTTTTTCGCTGCATACTAATCAAGTCCTGACTTTCGGTAGATACCGAAATTGGCGTTCCCGATTCGAGCAATCCCGTATTTATAATTTTTACGATACCTGAAGTATAATCTACAGTGTAATCAACATTCTCAGTCAGTGCCCGGCCTCCGGATGTAACCTTCACAGAACCCTTCGCCAGGTTCTGTGAATTAACTGAAATCTCTGAACTTGATGACCCTTTGTACGAACCTTTCAGTCTGAATTTGTTATGCTCGGCATCCTGTTCTGCAACCGTTCGTGTGGAGTCATAGAGCATAGAATATACGTACTTTTTAATGAGAGTCGGATCAACAATCGAATCTGCAAGGTTCTTTCCGAATGGTTCAATAACAGGGAAGATGACTTTTCCCGTAGATGAATTTATTGTAATCCCTTCCACATAATCGAAAACTCCGTCACGAACATGATCCAACTGTGAATTCAGGTTATCCAGGTTCAATACATTCAGCAAAATATGACCATTCAAACGCCCTTCAGATAAAAAATTGACAGTTGTTCCTTTCTGATTATCCTGATAGAGAATATCAAGTACAAATTGATCCTTGGATAACTGATACGCATTTAAATCATAAATATTTTTCATCATCAGTTTCCAGGTCGGTACTTTTGGTGACAGGTTGGTTCCCTTCAATAATTTCAACACAAGGGTTTGCGGAGCAGGGACCGTATTTATCCCGCTGCTCGAAAACTCACCGACCTGGTATGTTTTGCCATTCGCAGTATAGTTGTATGCTACAGCAAGTACTTCATCCGCATTTAATGCCGATTTCAAGGAGATGTAACCAAGATTTAGATTAATCGTATACTCTGTTTCGCTTAACAAACGTGCTTGTTCAATTTTTTCATAATCCTTGCCTCCTGAAAATTTCGAGGCATTAAGAGGTGCCAATGTTTGATTGATATTGTCAGACTGCCTTATGCCTGCGTACTTGGTGATTATAGAATTGTATAATCCGTTTGCACCATTAAATGGAAATGCGGTTTCAGGATACCTAAGTCCTGAGGTTTCCTGAAATCCACCTATTTTATTGGCTATATTTGGGTCGTGCTCAGCCAGGTCCATAAATGCCAGAATATTGCGGGCCTGTGTATAGTTACTGGTTTTGTTGGTTACCCATACTTCAATTTTGTTAATTGTGATGGCTGAAGTAATAATGGGCAGATTCTTAAGCGCATCGTTGTAATTGTCCCTGAAATATTGGGCAAGGAAAAAGTGTCGGTTTGCATCGTATTGAGAAGCAGCGATATCAAAGGTCTTCTTCTGGGCACCACCTTCTGAATTTATCACCTTTGTTTCGCCTTTATTCTGAGAAAATATGGTTGTCACATTAAGTTTACCAAACTGCATTTCGGCCTTCACCCCAAAAAGGTTAGAACCTCCGGTAATAAGCGAACCGTTAAGTGGAAGTGAAACATTACCGGCTTCTATCTTTTTGATAATCTGATCTTCATCCCCCGTATAGCCCAGATTCATCTTGTTCTCATAGTCAAAAGTAGCCTCCGTATTATAATTTACTCGCATATCCAACCGGGTACCAATTTTCCCAACTACATTCATCTGGATTTTCTGCTTAAAATCGAATGTCGGAACTTTACGCATGTTTTCAGGAATCGAAGGATTTTCAGTGGCATTCATCTGGTAGCCAAAACTTACTTCAACATATCCCTGCGGGCGAATATCGATGGTATTGCTTCCAAATATTTTGTTGAAGGTTTCCCCTCCAACGGTCAGACGGGGAATCATGCCGCCTTTGGCTTCGAGCCCTTTAATTCTGGTCTGACTGCGCCAGTAATTCTGAAGCGATTGCTCAAAATCATATTTCTGAAACTCATTCTTAGTCATTGTTTTGGGAAGCCTGATCTCCGTATCCCCAACCTTCTCCACAAAATCGTATTCACCTGTAACCGGATTATACTCAATAGTGGTCTTGATGTTGCCTGGCTTTTTAAGGAACAGTTTGGCGCTGTCCTTTTTATTGGGATAAGCAAATGCAGGTTCATCTTTAAACTTATAAGGCAGTACGACGGTGGTATCAATCTTAACCGTATCCCGTGGAGACGGCAGAATGGTCATGGCATTGTAATTCCTGAGGGTAGTCCTTGATTCGGAAGGATTTCCAACAAGAGCATAAACAATTGATACAATGAGAAATAGAAGTATGTTTCTGCCGTACTTTTTCAATTCCACAAGCTTTTTCTGATTAAAGGCTTTTAAGTGCTAGTTTGATCACATTTTCAACTGTAAGATTTGGTTGGGCTGCCAAAATTTTATCCAATTCCTTTTCGGCCGGCTTCTTCATAAATCCCAGCATAACTAAAGCAGATAACGCTTCATTTCGCAATGTATTGTCTGTAGTATTCACTATTTGTTCGCCAGGAGGTGACTTAACAACTTTATCCTTTAAATCAATAATAACCCTTTGTGCAGTTTTTATTCCAATCCCCTTTACACTTTTCAGAAGGTTGACGTTTTCATTTAAAATCGCATTACGGATTTCGTCAGGCGAAAGTGATGAAAACATCATAATTGCAGTATTCGAACCAATCCCGCTCACCGAAATAAGCATCCTGAACAATTCACGCTCGGTTTCAGTCGAAAACCCGTAAAGCAGGTGAGCATCTTCACGAATAACCTGGTGGATAAATAGTTTAACACTTTCCCTCCCACTTAACTGGGTATAGGTATTGAGCGAAATGTGTATAAAATAGCCAACAGAATTTGCCTCCAGAATGATATGTGATGGCTTCAGTGTAGTAACAGCACCCTTGATATATTCAAACATACATTGGAATTAAATTAAACCGTTTCATCTATCGCCTCAAAATCAACCGACTCATCGACCTGTCCCTGGTTGATTTCGTATTTCTTTAACGGATTTTTTGTAATTTCTTTATACAGGGCCCGGTTCTTATGAATATCAATAGCCAGGTACAAAGCTTCACGGAATGAATCCGGCGATGCTTTATCCTCTCCGGCCAAATCGTAAGCGGTACCGTGTGCCGGTGAAGTACGGATGATTGGCAGTCCTGCTGTATAATTTACGCCACGTTCAAAGGAAGCCATCTTAAAGGGGATGAGTCCCTGATCGTGATACATGGCCAGAATGGCGTCAAATTTAGAATAGTCTCCTGAACCAAAAAATCCATCGGCCGAATAAGGACCAATCGCTATAATTCCCTCATCCTTTGCCCTTTGAATGGCTGGGATAATTGTATCAATTTCTTCCCTGCCCAATAAACCATTGTCACCTGCATGGGGATTTAAACCAAGCACTGCAATTCGTCCACGCTTGATGAAGAAGTCTTTCTCCAGCGATTGACTGATGATGCGTAACTTATTCAGGATGGCGCCCTTGGTAATCTTTGAAGAAACCTCCGATAGCGGCACATGACCAACAACGACTCCCACCTTCATCGATTCGCTGACCATGAGCATTACAAAATCACGGGTATTAAACTGGTCGGCCAGAAATTCAGTATGTCCCGGGAAATTAAACTTATCTGATTGAATATTATCTTTATTTATCGGGGCAGTTACCAAGGCATCGATTTCACCGTTTTTCAGATCCTCAACAGCTTTCTCCAAAGCCATATAGGAGGCTTCGCCTGCCATTTCACTCGATTTACCCAATTCAACCCGAATATTATCGTCGATGCAATTAATAATATTGGCCTTGCGCGAATCGGCATCGCTTGCAGTGCGGATGTGATTAAAATTGAAAGTCTCGATATTCAGCGCCTTTTTATGGTAGGCGGCTACTTTCGGCGAACCGTATACGATTGGCGTACACATCTCGAGAATACGAGGTTCCATCAGTGTTTTGATAATCACTTCGTATCCAATTCCGTTGATATCACCCTGTGTAATCCCTATAATAATTTTATCTCGTTTCATAGTAATCTCCTTATTGAAATAGATTCGGTGTCAATGATAGTACAAAGCCGCATTTTTTTGTTGCGCAAATTTAATCTATTATTTAAACTTTTTCGTTCGTAAATGCTTTGTTTTTTGAAGTTCATCCGCAACTTGCACCTTAACCCAAGCGAATGACCAGTTCTGTAACTGATTATTCAATAGGTTCAACTCTCGAAACAAAGCTTATTTCTTTATTTTGTATCCAAAAGTCCTGAATTCATCATCCCGTTCCCAAGGTCAATAGAGAGTCAAAGTCAATAAAGTTCATTCACACAACAGGTCAAAGAACGTTTTGTTCCACTGGAAAATTCCGTGAAACGTTTTGCCTGATATCAGGGCTATACCGGAGTGCCTGTTTAAGAATACAATAAGTATACAATAAGATTAGCATAAGTATAGCCTATGTGTTTCTGAATACACAAAGTACACATAAGGTATACTCAATGTATACACAAGGTATACTCAAGGTGACAACCGTTCCTTTCCCGTTAGGAAGGGGATACTGGGGAGTTTATTGTTTGTTACCATCAATATTGCTTTGGGCTAAAGGAAACATCGAGGAGAGCAAACCCGGAACGGGTTGAATATTATTGTAGCTAAATCAGAAATCATGTATAATATGTTCATCTTAAATTTTGTTAATTGCCTTACACTCCCTCATATTCAAGAAAGTTTAAGTTGCCACCTTGTGTGTGATTTATGTGTTTCTTTACACATAAGGTATACCTGTAGTACTCCCAATGTACGCTAAAATACCAAGCCAATCATTGTCCGGGAAGCAGGCAAAATCATTTATTTTCAAATGGATCAGGTTCAAAGTTCAGGTACTTTTTTCTTCATGCCAGCAAAATCATCCGAAGGCTGACAGATTCGGGTTGCAGTGACATAATTGCCTGGTGGATCAGGCTTAGAATCGCTTATAATCAACAAATCATAAAGATGAGGAGTATTTCACTGTTCAGTTTAAACGTCTTGCCTGTTTCGGGGAATCACAAAGCCTTAATTTGAAACAAAAACATCTAAGAGGAATGTGTCGGATTAGAAAACAACGATCAGGAACAGGATGAAGATCATGAGCATGAATAAGATAAACTGATTGCGGACGAATAGCCCAAGGAGAAGAAGGATTTCGATTTCCTCCTTATTCGCAGTAAAGATTTCAATCGTGCCTTTGTCTTTTGATAAAAATTCATGGCTTTGGTAGGTAATCAACTCATCGCCATTGAATTTCCATGACCAGCGCGACTGCCAGAAGTTTTTCACTTCCAGTTCGAAACGCTTGCCATTGATGATGATATCGCTCTTCGGATTAAAAAGATTGATCATGATTGACCCCAACAGGGCATCGTTACTGGCATCATAGATTTCGAGTTTGGAAAGAAAAAACTCACGATTCAGGAAAAAACGCCGTCCATTGATCATAGCATGCGCTTTGGCACCAATCAGTCTTTCCCAAACAATGAAGCCTATTCGCTCTGAACCATGCGTTATTTCCAGCTGATTTTTAAAAATACATTTCGTCCAGACATATCTTTCCATAGCAATTACTCTTTGAAAGTATCTGCAAGTTACGAAAAAAAAAGCCTACTGCAACACCTACCGGATAAGGCAATAAGAAATATCTGTCTCTTTCGGAAAAAGGTGCAGTATCAGGAAAAGTATGATCAGCAAATTTGGACTTTTAAACCATCCATCGGGAAGATATACTACCTAAAATAACAAAGAGCTGGACTGAACTCCAGCTCTTTGCTGAACGAAAAAAAAAATAAAAAACAATGGGGGAAAGACCCTATTTCTTGTCTTTCTTAGCTTTCTTCTCTAATCTTTTTTCCTTTAAAGTTTTAGTAGGTTCCTTTTTCTCGGCTTTTTTAGCATCTACTCCTTTTGACATAGCTGTAGTTTTTAAAGTTAATATTCTAATATTAAACACATCTGACAGAACAAACGTTCAAATTTCAAAAACATGTTGCATCAGATCAAATTTATGATTTTTTGCAATAACCAACATCATTTATTAAACAATGTTTAAGCTTTTTTGAATGAGGGCTCTTTACTCAGTTGAAATTCTTTGTTGAATTTCGTAACTTTATATAGATTCTTCCAAGGACTTTAAAGACCTTAATGTCATTTAGGTCGTTAAGGACTTTGAATATGATAGAGTAGAAATATCAACAAATTACGAAGATGAGCAGCAGCAAACAAAATCAGGAACCGTTGTTGCCAAGGATCGGCAATTACCGTAAGCTATACAGCTATCAAAAAGCGGAAGCGATCTATGACATTACTTATTATTTCTGCAAGAAATATTTGCTGCGTGGCGACCGTACTATCGACCAGATGGTGCAGGCAGCCCGATCGGGAAAACAAAATATTGTGGAGGGATGTGCTGCTTCGTCTACCTCAAAGGAAACGGAAATAAAGTTGGTGAATGTTGCCAAAGCAAGTCTTCAGGAACTGTTGATCGATTATGAGGATTATCTTCGCACAAGAAATCAACGCCAGTGGGAGAAGGATTCGGTGGAACTTCAGAAGATGCGTGAGCTTGGGCGAAAACACAACAATACAGCTTATTATATGCCATTGGTTATAACCCGTCCACCTGAAACAATTGCCAATATGTCAATCTGCCTGATCAAACAGACCGACTACTTGCTGTTTAAACAGCTACAATCAATCAGTGAAGATTTCCTAAATAAAGGAGGTATGCGCGAACGAATGACCAGGATGAGGCTTGAAAGACGAGGGAAGTATCAAAACACCTAAAAGGAATTTGGAACACAACAATTAATTTACTTAATATCATTCAAAAGCCACTTATTAACCATCTGGTTAAATTTATTGGATAAAACATTTGGTAGTTTCAATAACAGATCCTACTTTTGACCACATGATTTAACCAATTAGTTAAACCATAAAGAAAAATGGAAACAAAAAAAGATAGTACAGAAAATAAAATCCTTGAGGCAGCAAAAAATGTGTTTGTTACCAAAGGAATGGAAGGGGCGCGAATGCAGGAAATAGCCGATGAGGCTGGAATAAACAAAGCCCTGTTGCATTACTATTTCAGGACAAAAGAACGATTGTTTGAAGCTATATTTGCGGAAATCATCAAATTCGCCTTTCCACACATAACACGGATCGTAAAATCAGACGTACCAATTGTATCAAAAATTGAGCAGGTCATTGATGCCTATATCGATTTATTGATCAAACATCCGTTCATTCCTGGATTTGTAATAAAGGAACTGAACCGTGATCCTTCGGGATTATTTAAACTGGTAGTCAAGTTTGGATTAAACCCACAGATTATTTTAGATGAGATTCAGTTGGCCATGGACCGGGGAGAAATCATTCAAATGCCACCCAGACACCTGGCGGCCAACATTATCTCGATGTGTATATTCCCATTTGCAGCAAGACCAATAATCAGTTTTATATTGTTTAAAGATGACCAGAAAGCACTCGATACTTTTTATAGTGAAAGAGCGGACATTATTAAACAATTTGTAATCAATGCAGTTGTAATCAAAAAATAATAAGTCAGACGAATGAAAACAATTAAACTTCTGTTCCTTGTACTCCTTTCCCCTGTTCATCTTTTGATGGCCCAGGATGGTGTGACCCTGGAACAATGCCAGGACTGGGCACGCGAAAACCACCCGGCTCTGAAACAATTGGATTTGTACCAGCAGATTCTGGATATCAAAAATGAGAACAATGCAACCAGCCTCTTGCCCCAGGTAAATCTGAATGGCCAGGCAACTTACCAATCTGCGGTAACAAAAATCGCTCTTTCACTGCCTGGTATCAAGATTCCGACTGTCGACAAGGATCAGTATAAGTTCTATCTTGATTTTAAACAAACAATCTGGGATGGCGGCCTGAGTAAAGCCAGGGAACTGATCAACAAGGCTGAAAATGCAGGTAATCTTCAGCAGACTGAGGTTGAATTGTACCAGGTGAAAGAAAAAGTGAATCAATTCTTCTTTACCTCTTTCCTGATTCAGGAGAACCTGAAAATCCTGGATAAGAAGATCGAAACATTGACAGCAAGGCGGAAAATCATTGAATCAGCAGTAAACAATGGAATGGCTTTGTCCTCTGAATTGGATCAATTACTAGCTGAACTGATCAACACCCAGCAGATGAATATTGAATTGAACAGCAATAAAGAAACTACTTTATACGCATTATCCATACTTACCGGAAAGACAGCTGATCAAATGAGAAACCTGGTATTGCCTGCAGAATCACTTGTATTTGACAACCCCCTCATACGTCCCGAGATTGAGCTATTCAGCAAACAAAATGAATTGTTGACTGCCAATTCTGAAATTCTTCAGAAACAACGTCAACCTAAAATATTCGGATTCGGACAAGCCGGATATGGTAAGCCGGGATTGAATATGCTGAGCAATACATTCGACCCCTATTACCTGGTTGGAGTGGGATTTAGCTGGAATGTACTGGATTGGAAAACGACCCAAAGGCAAAAACAAATGATCAAACTGCAGCAGGATATTGTTCAGACCAAACAGGAATCGTTTGTTCAGGGTATTGATCTGGCCACTGACCAGCAGAACAAGCAAATCGCCCAACTGTCAGAATTGATGAAAAGTGATCAGGAACTGATCCAGATTAGGGAACGTATCACCAAATCATCTGAATCGAAGCTGGAGAACGGAACAATCACTATGGCCGATTACCTTCAGGATCTTAATGCGGAAACCACTGCAAGGCTGATGCTCGAAACCCGGAAAGTCCAGTTGAAAGAAGCCATCATCAAGTTGGCAAATATCAGGGGAACCAAATAACAAAGAAGAAAAAAGGAATAGGGAATAAGGAAAAAATCAAAAAGTCTTGTTTCCCCTAAATTAGAATAAGTAAAATTAACATATCAAAATATATCAAAATGAACAAATTACAAATCATAGCCCTTTCGCTGCTCATGCTGGCAGCCTGCAAAAACAGCGAGAAGAAATCGGATGCCTATGGAAATTTTGAGGTAGTTGAAACTATCGTTTCTTCAGAAACAGCCGGTAAACTGCTTTCGATGGAAGTAAAACAGGGAGATCTTCTCGAAGCAGGCAAACTGATCGCCCTGATCGATACTACTGAACTTGTGCTGAAGAAACTACAAACTAAGTCTCAACTCGTTGCCAGTGAAACAAAGAGACAAAATATATCTGCACAGATCAATGTATTTAAGGAACAAAAGAAGAATGCACTGATTACACAGCAACGGATTACTAAAATGTTTGCCGATAAAGCCGCAACACAACAACAAGTGGATGATATCAACGGTCAGATCAATGTACTCGACAAACAGATATTAGCAACTAACACCCAATTTCAATTGATAGCCACTGAGATGGATGTAATTGTGCGGCAACAGGATTTGTTAACCGACCAATTGAAGAAATGCCGGATTAATAGTCCGATCAAAGGAACAGTACTTGAAACTTATCTTGAAACCGGCGAATTGGCTACAGTTGGCAAACCTGTACTGAAAATGGCTGATCTGAGCAATCTGGAATTGAAAGTATACGTTTCGGGAACTCAGCTTTCGAATGTAAAGTTAGGCAATGAGGTTAAAGTCCTAATCGATGCTGGCAATAATGAAATGCAGAACCTCACCGGCAAGATCATCTGGATTTCATCTGAATCGGAATTCACACCAAAGATTATACAAACTAAGGAAGAACGAGTGAAACTAATGTATGGAGTAAAGATTCTGGTTCCCAACGATGGTCGCCTGAAAATCGGGATGCCTGGGGAAGTCGTGTTTTAAAAGAAGCCCCTTCAAACCTCCCCAATTGGGGAGACTTTATGTTGCTACATTAATTTATGTAATTATTTTTAAAACATGCCTACAGAAAAGCCCATACAATACAGTATATCAAGCCCCCTCCAAATGAGGGGGATGGAGGAGGCTATCAGTATTCAACATATCAGCAAATCATATAAGGATGTTCAGGCAGTGTGCGATATATCTTTTGAAGTGCAAAAAGGCGAGCTATTTGGCCTCATCGG
>TBL_comb47_HYPODRAFT_10006880_pt1 | contig 12138 bp, 11 predicted proteins | sample TroBogypolimnion_40_FD_10682 | JGI IMG/M metagenome (IMG submission 10682) | reverse complement strand
GGGTGCAGGTGCGGCGGCCACCAAGCCCGCACCGGCTGCCGCTGCCGCGCCGGCCTCGGCACCGTGGCGCCGGTCGGCTTAGCTCTGTCCGGGGCTGGCGAACACTTTCCAGGGCGGACGCCAGCCCCTTTCCACCGATCCACCAAAACGACGGCAGAAGGCGGATGCTATTATGGCAGGACTTCCCGCGCCTCCAAGCCCCACGCTCAACGCAATCTGGGCAAGCTACGAGGCCACCCAAGATGACGGATACCGCGAGCACCTCGGCGCGTCCCTGATCGGCGCATCGTGCGACCGGGCGATATGGTATTCATTCCGCTGGACCACGCGCGCTCGGTTTTCCGGTCGCATGCTCCGGTTGTTCGAGACCGGCAACCTGGCGGAAGCGCGTTTCGTCGCCAACCTCCGCGCGACCGGCGCAACCGTGCTGGACATTGACGACAGCACCGGTCGGCAATGGGTGTTGCGCGACGATAGCGGCCACTTCGGCGGCAGTATGGACGGCTGCGCCATCGGCATCCTCGAATCGCCGAAAACGTGGCACGTGACCGAGTTTAAGACGCATTCGGCCAAGTCATTCGCCTCATTGGTGAAGGACGGGGTGCAGAAGGCCAAGCCGCAGCATTACGCGCAAATGCAGGCCTATATGCATCTGACCGGCATGACCCGCGCGCTCTACATGGCGGTCAACAAAGACAACGACGATATGCATGTGGAACGCATCCATTACGACGCAACCGCGGCGTTGCGGTTGATGGCCCGCGCTTCATTCGTGGTCAATTCCGCCTCGCCACCATCGCGCATCAGCGAAGACGCCTCGTGGTTTCAATGCCGGTTTTGCGACCATGCCGACGCATGCCACGGCGGCCGGTTGCCGGACGCGCATTGCCGATCCTGCCTGCACTCGTCGCCCGTGGAAGGCGGCAAATGGACCTGCGAACTGACCGGCGAATACCTCGACCGCGCGGCGCAGATCGAAGGGTGCGGCCGTCATCTTTACATCCCCGGCCTCGTGCCCGGCGAACAAATCGACGCGGATCCCGCGATCGGATGGGTGTCGTATCGCATGCGCGACGGCTCAACCTTTACGGATGGAGTGCCGTTCTAATGCGTGAAGATTACGCGGAGTTTCTCGCGCGCAAGGCTCCGGTTGCGCAATCGATCGGCATAGAAGCCGGCCCGCTCCCGCCGCACCTCTTCGACTACCAGGCCGAATGCGTCCGATTCGCACTCAAGCGCGGCCGTGCGGCGATGTTTTTGGATACCGGCCTCGGCAAAACAGCCATCCAGTTGGAATGGTGCAGGCAGGCGGCTGACGCCAGCAACGGCATGGCGCTGTTGCTGACACCGCTTGCCGTGGCGCGACAGATCGAACGCGAGGCGCACCGTTTTGGCTATGAAGCCCGCGTCATCCGCCAGCAATCGGACGCCGGGCCGGGCATCAACATTTGCAACTATGACCGGCTCGACCTGTTGCAGCCGGATGCATTCGGCGCGGTCAGTCTGGACGAAAGCAGCATCCTCAAATCGTTCACCGGAGCCACAACCCGCGCGCTGATCGCCGCTTTCGCCGGCCATCGGTTCAAGCTGTGCAGCACCGCAACGCCCGCGCCGAATGACCACATGGAACTCGGGCAACATGCCGAGTTTCTCAGCATCATGCCGAGCAATGAAATGCTGATGCGATGGTTTGTGGCCGATCAAACGCAGATGGGCCGCTACCGGATCAAAGGCCACGGCGAAGGCGATTTTTGGGACTGGATGGCCTCTTGGTCGCGTTGCGCGGAAACGCCGGCCGATCTTGGGTTTGACGCATCGCGCTTCATTCTGCCGCCAATGAACGTGCACCGTCATGCGGCGATGGGTGACATTCGGGCACCGGCCGGCGCGCTGTTTATGGAGGATTTGAGCGCGACGAATATCCATGAGGTGAAGCGCCAAACTGCCGACGTGCGCGCGCAAGCCGTGGCGGATCTGGTCAAAGCCGAGCCGGACGAAGCGTGGGTGGTTTGGTGCGATACCGATTACGAAGCCGACGCCCTGGCAAAGCGGCTACCCGACGCGGTGGAAGTCCGCGGCTCGCATTCGGTGGAGCGCAAGGAATCCGGGTTGGCTGATTTTGCCGAAGGTCGCGTCAAAACCATCATCACCAAAGGCGCCATCTGCGGCTATGGCCTCAACTGGCAGCATTCCGCTCGAGTCGTCTTTGCCGGCCGTTCGTTCAGCTATGAATCGTTCTACCAGTCCGTCCGCCGCTGCTGGCGGTTTGGGCAGACCCGGCCCGTGGATGTGCATCTGATCGTGGCCGAAGGTGAGGATCAGATCGGCCGCGTTATCGACCGCAAGGCCGGCGATCACACAACCATGAAACGGGCGATGGCCCTCGCCATGCGCCGGGCGCTGAACGAAGCGCAACTCAAAATTCCATACAACCCAACTCATATCGGGAGCCTGCCATCATGGCTGAAATCCGCTGCTTGAACGAAGCCCACGGCGAAAATTGGACCGTCTACAACGGCGATTGCGTGGATGTGGTGCGGCAGTTGCCAGACCGCTCGGTTGATTTCTCGGTTTACTCCCCGCCGTTCTCCGGCCTCTACATCTACAACGACAGCGCGGCCGATATGGGCAATTCGTCAGACGACGAGGAGTTTATGTCGCACTACCGCTTTTTGTTGCGGGAAATGCACCGCGTCATGCGGCCTGGCCGGATCGTGGCCGTGCACTGCAAGGATTTGGTGTTCTACAAAAATGCGCGCGGCTCTGCCGGGTTGCGTGATTTCCCCGGCATGCTTATCCGCGAACATGAAGCGGCCGGCTTTAATTTCCACTCCCGCGTCACGATCTGGCGTTGCCCGGTGCGGGAGATGACCAAAACCAAAGCGCACGGCCTGCTCTACAAGCAGTTGCGCGCGGACTCGTCGTTCTCCCGCCAAGGACTGCCTGAATATTTCGTCATCTTTCGCAAATGGGCAAAGGAAGGCGACGAGGTTGACGTGCTGCCGGTGGAAAAAACCACGACGGAATATCCGCTCGATTGGTGGCAGGAAGCCGCGTCGCCGGTATGGATGAACACGCGCGAAACGGACGTTTTGAACGCCATCCGCGCGCCGGGCGACGAAAAGCACATCTGCCCTATGCCGCTCGATCTGACCGAGCGGGCAACCCGGCTGTGGTCAAATCCTGGTGACGTGGTGCTATCGCCTTTCACCGGCATCGGATCTGAAGGCGTGGTCGCGCTGCGCAACCGGCGCAAATTCGTCGGGGTGGAACTGAAAGACGCATATTTCCGACAGGCCGCGCGGCACCTCGATGTTGCGTCACGATCCTCCGGCACGCTGTTCGATTCGATCGGCACCGCCGCATGACCCTCGCTCTCCGACCCTACCAGCGGGAGGCGATCGATGCGCTCTACTCCTGGTTCAATGATAACGACGGCAACCCGCTCGTGGTCATCCCGCCCGGGGCCGGCAAGTCACTCGTCATCGCAACATTCATCCGCGAGGCATTGGAAGCGTGGCCCGACACGCGCGTGCTCGTGCTCACACATGTCAAGGAACTGATCAGCCAGAATTTTCAAGAACTGCTCGGCTTCTGGCCGGACGCGCCGGCCGGCATCCAGTCGGCCGGGCTGGGCAAACGGGATTTGCACTCGCGCATTCTGTTCGCCGGCATCCAGTCCATCCACAAGCACGCCGTCACGCTGCAACGGGTTGATCTGGTGTTGGTGGACGAGGCGCACCTGATCCCGCGCAACGCCGATACGATGTATGGCCGCTTTCTCGACCAACTCCGCCAGATCAACCCTTACATCAAAATCGTTGGTTTCACGGCCACGCCCTACCGGCTTGACAGCGGAATGCTGCACAAAGGCGAAGGCGCGGTGTTCTCTGATGTGGCTTACGACGCCGGCATCCGCGACGTGATCGAACAGGGCTATCTGACGCAGCCGATCACGCAAGACGCGTTGGCGCGAATCAACACGGACGGCATCGGCACGCGCGGCGGTGAGTTTATCGCCGGCCAACTCGCACGCGCGGCGAGTGACCCGGAAGCGGTGGAAGCCATCGCGGGCGAAATCGTGGAAGCCGGGCGGGACCGCAAGGGTTGGATCGTGTTCGGTTGCGGTGTGGAGCATTGCACCATGCTGCGTGACGCCCTGCGCGACCGTGGCGTGACCTGCGAGGCCATCTATGGCAAGGCGGCGGCGGCAGATCGTGACAGCATCATCGCGGCATTCAAGCGCCAGGAAATCCAGGCGCTCGTCTCCGTTGCGGTGCTCACGACCGGCTTTAACGCTCGGCATGTGGACCTGATCGCCATTGCCCGGCCAACAAAAAGCGTCGGGCTTTACATCCAGATGGTTGGCCGTGGCACGCGGCTATCCCCCGGCAAGACGGATTGCCTCGTGCTGGACTTTGGCGGCAACGCGCAACGGCACGGGCCGATCGATGCGCCGCGCGTGAAAGCGCCTGGCACGGGTGACGCCGACATGCCGGAGAAGCAATGCAAGGATCGCGTTATCGGTGGCTTCCAGATCACCGGATGCGATGCGTTCAACCTGATCGCGGCCGGCAAGTGCATATCCTGCGGGCAGCCGTTCGCGCGCGAAAGCAAGGTGGATCTGACCGCCAGCGCCGCGGCGATCCTGACGACGCACATCAAGCCGGAATGGTTGCCGGTGACGGATGTGATGTATCGACGCCACGAAAAGCCGGGAAAGCCGCCTTCGTTGTGCGTCACCTACCTGACGGGATTCAACGCGCATCGTGAGTGGTCCTGTTTCGAGCATACCGGCCCGGCGCGAATGCGGGCGGTGCAGTGGTGGCAGAAACGCGCGCCGGCCACGCGGGTGCCGAACACGGTTGCCGAGGCGATGGACAACCTGACCGCCCTGCGCAAGCCGACGCAAATCCTCGTCCGCAAGGCCGGCAAATACACGGAAATCGTTGGCGTGTCGTTTGAACCGATCACGCAACAGGAAGGGAGCAAAGCGCAATGAACGATCACGCCAACAAACGCGCGCCGTGGGCTGCCAAGCCGACCACGCTGCCGGCGCCTGAGCCGAAGCCGGCGCGGGTGAAGATGACGGAGGAGGAGAGGAGGGAGAAGGTGAAGGCGAGGGCCGCGGCATATTACGCGGCTAATCCGGAGAAGGTGAAGGCGAAGGCCGCGGCATATCGCGCGGCTAATCCGGAGAAGGTGATGGCGAAGGATGCGGCATATTACGCGGCTAATCCGGAGAAGGTGAAGGCGAAGGATGCGGCATATTACGCGGCTAATCCGGAGAAGGTGAAGGCGAAGGCCGCGGCATATCGCGCGGCAAATCCGGAGAAGGTGATGGCGAAGGATGCGGCACGGCGCGCGGCCAATCGTGAAGCCATCAACGAACGCCGCCGCCTTGCTCGTGCCGCCAACCGGGAAGCCATCAACGAACGCCGCCGCCTAGCTCGCGCTGCCGCCAAAGCGGCGGCCGCTGCCAACCCGCCCGCGTGAAATGGCCCGAATCACCATTGCGCTGCCGCAATCCCGCCTGCCTGCGACGCGCCTGGCATTGGGACTGGTGGAAGCCTGCACGGCACCTCAACGCGCATTTGATGATCCCGACATGCTCTCGAATTTGTCTCGAAATGATCCAGGAGCGACGAAATATGATTGACGCAAACGCAGCCGAATTGCGCGCTATGGATGCGGCCTCCGACGCGGCCGGCGAATTTATCGAAAAAACCGGGCAGACCGATATGGCGCGGTGGCAGCCAGACACATGGCAATCGTTCATCGCCACCGTATGCGGCGGATACGTCAACAGCATCATCACGCAACAAGTGGAAGTGAACGACGCGGCCGGCAAAGTGAGGGCCGGGTAATGGTCGCACTCGTATTCGACGCCACGGTCATTCCAGCCGCGCCGGAGGTAACCCTCACGTTTGGCCGCAACCGCTCGGAAATCCGGTGGAACGATCAGCGCGCCATGTCGTTCGTTGAACTGGCCGGCATGCTCTCGACGGCCACGGTCGGGCAGAAGGACGGCTCGTGCTACACGCCGGCCGTATTTAGCGGCACGGCCCGGCGCAAAGAGCAGGCGACCCGGATCGATATCGCGGTGCTGGACGCCGATTGCGGCCATTCGTTCGGTGAGATCGAACGGGCCGTCACCGCGCGGGGGTGGCGCGTCATCATCCACTCCACCTATTCGCACCTGTCCGACCAAACCGTCATATCCGCCGACGCCTATGACAAATGGGCGGCCGATCAGGGCGAAGGCGCGACGGTCGCCGCCTACATGCAGGCCAAGAAGGGCTATCTGCCGCGCGTGGTGGAATCAGCGCAGATCGTGGAAGAACTGCGGGACGGGCAATCGCGCAACTACATCATCAAGCATGCGCCATGCCCAAAGTATCGCATCATCCTGCCACTGCAAGACCCGTGGCGCGCGGCGGATTTCGACACGCAGCACATCGCCAACGCGACCTGGCGCGAGCGGATCGGGGCGCTCGCATTCGCCCTTCGCCTGCATCACGATCAGTCCTGCGTGGATACCTCCCGCCTATTCTACCTCCCGCGCATTCGTGACTCCGGGCAGAAATACGAGATGGCCTGCCTGGCCGGCACGGATTGCCCGATTTGGGAATTGCCCGAAGCGACCGAGGCGACGGACGAGGCCGGCAACCTATTCACCGCCGCGGCATCCCGACCACGCGGGCCGCAGATCGTGGACGCCGCGCACAAATGGGCGACCGATAAAACAGGCGCGCCATTCAACCTGACGGCATGGGCTGCCGAGTTCGCCGGCCGGTTTGAGGTGGTGACGGCATTGCGCGCCAAATCGCCCGGCCTGTTCGGATCGCGCCGGTCGGGCGTCAAATATCATCTCGAATGCCCGTCCTCCGCCAACCACACGACCGGCACGACGGACCGGACCGGCACCTATGCCGTCAACGCCAGCCAACTCGCCAGCGCCGGCCTGGGCGAGATGCAATCGGGCTTTGTGCTCCACTGCATGCACGCGGGCTGCGCCGGAACGGATCGGCTGGACCACATCGCCGCACTCCTCGGCCGTGGATTGCTGACCGCATCGGATCTGACCGACCCGGCCTTTCTGACCGCCGCACCGCCATTGGTTGACGTGGGGCCGATCCTCGAAAGCAAGGCCAATCGGCCGTTGAAGGACGCTGCCGAGGAAATCACGCCAAGCAACATCGCCGCCGCGTCGTATGCCGGGCTGCCGGGCGCGCTCGGGGCAATGCATGCGTGGATTTTGGCGACGTCGCCCAAGCCGCAACCCGAGTTGGCGCTCGGTGCCGTGCTGTCGTTCGCCGCCGCTGCCATCGGCCAGCGCGTCAAGCTCCAACGGTGGGGCCTGCGACCAAATATCTATGTCCTCGCCATCGCGCATTCCGGCGCGGGTAAGGATCGGCAGATCAAGGCGTGCAAGCAGATGGCACGTGAGGCCGGGCTATCTGATGACCTGATCGGCATTGAGGAAATCGCCTCCGACGCGGGCATCGTCGCATCCGTCGCCAAACATCCGCGCCAAGTCATGATGATCGATGAGGTGTCGTTCATGCTGTCGGCAACCTCCAACCGGCAGGCCGGGCCGCACATGGCGAACGTGCCGGCAACCCTGCTCAAGCTCTATTCGTCGTCCGATACCTCCTACAAATCCAAGAGCTACGCCGACAGCGACAAGGTGACAAAGATCGATCAGCCGTGCGTGTCGTTCTATGGCGCCACCACGCCGTCCGGGCTGGTGAACGCGCTGACCAGCAAGGAAATCACCTCCGGCCTGCTCTCCCGCATGGTGGTGTTTGACGCGGGCAGCCGAGACCCAAAAGGCGTTGCGCCTGGCACTGAGCCGGTGCCGGCCGAAGTGATGGACTGGCTGACGGCCTGGAATCGCGTCTCGCCAATCCAGAACCCATTGCACCGCGTTGGCGGTGAGCAACTCCTCGAACCGCGCACGGTGATGGTGACGGGCGAAGCCATCGCCATCGCTGATGCGTTTGAGGACGAGATGCACATCGAAAAGTTAAAGGCCCGGAAGCGCGGCACCGATGCGCTTTACGTGCGCGCGCGGGAAAACGCGCTGAAATTCGCACTCATCCGCGCATGCGGGGTGCTGCCGATCAAAACAGACGCCGGCCCGGCAATCGACGAAAGCGCGCTCTGCGTGGATGCGATCACGATGCGATGGGCAGTGGACCTATCCCGCGCGACCGTCCGGCATATGGACGTGTTGGCCGGCGAAATCGCCGACACGCCGTTTCAAGAGACCATGCGCGCGCTGCGGGACGTGGTTCGGCGCAGCGGCGAACGGGGCGCGACCTTGCGCGATATCGCCCGGTCCAAGCCCGGCAAGCAGCCGGAAAAGGTGCTCAAGGAGCTTGTGACCGCGCTCGTATCGGCCGGCGAAATGCAATGGGTCAGTGGCATCAAAACCAAGGGCCGCGAACGCAATGCCTACGTGCATCGGGATTTTCTCGACGCGCACAACCTGGAAAATGGAGACGACGAATGACCGAGCTGGAACGAGTGGCGCGGGCGATCGCGTTGGATTATTTTAATCAGCATTTCGGACCCAAAAAAGATGCCGTTACTTTTCGGGTGAACCAGTGTTGGCAGTATTTCGTTGAAAACGCATATCGCGCGTTGGACGCGAGCAAGCAGTCCGAGTTGGCCTATTTCTGGCTTGGAGGCGCGGGCGAATGAGCTTCGTGCCATATCCAACCGCGCGACCAAGTGCAGGCAATGCCGCGGCGCTCGAAGCCATCTTTGCGGAAATGGGCGTCAAATTCCGCGATGTGACGCCGGAGCCGGAATGCGATCTGGGCGTCACGCTCAACGACGGGCAGGCCATCGCCCTGGCTGAAATCCTCGCCAGCTACGAGGGATACAAGCGCCGGCACCTGCTGACCGGATACGCCGGAACGGGCAAGACGACGTTGATGCAAGCCGTGGTCAAGGCGCTGAAAGCCAAGCGCGTTAAGGTGGTGGTGACGGCGCCAACGCATAAGGCGGTGCAGGTGCTCGCCAAGAAGCTGGACGAGGCCGGCATCAGCAGCGTCAAGGCGATGACCATTCATGCGCTGCTTGGTCTCAAACCAACGGCGGGCGACAGCGAAAAGAGCGTCCTCAAACGCTCCGGCCGGAGCCAAGCGGGCGAATACGATGCAGTCATCATTGACGAGTGCAGCATGATCGGCAGCGACCTGCATGCGTTCCTCGACAACGACCTGCACCGGCAATGGGTGCTGTTCGTCGGCGATCCCGCGCAACTCCCGCCCGTGGGCGAAGTGGCCGCGCCGTGCTTTGCCATCGAAAACCGCTCCAACCTGGCGCAGATCGTCCGACAGGCGGAAGGCAACCCGATTCTGCAAGCGGCAACCGCACTCCGCCAGCAACAGGGCAGCGCGGTGGACTGGTCATGGTGCCGTCCGGCCGAAGCCCCACCGCACGGTGTCTATTTGGCCGGAGACGACGCAAACGAATGGATGCGCGATGCATTCACGTCCGACGAATTTCGCGCCAACAACGACGCCTTCCGTTTCATTGCCTACACCAACGCCCGCGTGCACGAAGTCAACCAGCAGGTGCGGCGATGGATTTACGGCGATACGCAAACGCCATTCGTGCCGGGCGAGCGGGTGATATGTCGCAAGCCGGTCATGCTGCCGCATGCCAACACGGCGGCATTCACGACCAACGAAGAAGCCGTGGTGGCATCCATCACGCGCGGGGTGGTGTCCTATCGGTTTGACCAGCACGAAGCCGAGGCGGGCAAGCAAGCCGTTCCCGCTTTCGTGTTCGATATGCCGGTGTGGAAGGTAGGGCTGCACCACGGCACGCATTCCGAGGTGGTGTGCGATCTGCCAATCAATCCGCAGGACGCGATAGGGCTGGATCGGCGATTGGTGTCCGAGGCGAAGGTCAATCGGTCGCGTTGGTTCGAGCGTTTTACCTGGCTGGAAAGCATCGCCGATCTCCGCTCGGTCTACGCCATGACATGCCATTCGTCGCAAGGCAGCACGTTCGATAACGTGTTTTTGGATGTGCGGGACTGTTCAAAAATTGAGATGTTCCGGCCGATGGAGATGCAGCAACTCCTATACGTCGCCGTGACCCGGCCTCGGTTTGCCCTCGTGCTGATCGGCGGTGCGCGGTGAAAATGAACGCCAGTCGCAAAATGCAAGCGGCACTTGTGGCACTTGTGTCACAACTTGTGTCATGGAAAAAAGCACAAGTGTTGCAGTTCCAGACTGCAACTTTGCCCTTCTGGCACGTTTTTCGGGATTGGCTACTTAGAGGGGGGGGAGAGAGGGGGAGAGACCCTAAAAGGGGAGAGATAGCCAGAGGGCATGACAGAAGGGACAGAAGGGAGAGAATAGATAATATATATATATATATCATATATTTATCTCTCCTTTCCTTTGTCCCAACTTGTGGCAACTTGTGTCATGGATTTTCAAAAAAATGACAGAAGTTGGGAAAACCCTCAAAATCACCATTCCGGGCAATCCGACGCCTTGGAGCCGAGCAGGCAAGGCCGGCAAGCACCATTACACCAAGCCCGCGATGGCCGCTTCGCAACGTCTCATCGCATGGAACACCATTCAACAAGTCGGCCAGATGACGCTAACCGGACCGCTGGAAGTGTCCATCGTGTTCGGCATGGCAATCCCCGCGTCATGGTCGCGTAAACGCACCCAGGAAGCCCTCGACGGCCGGACACGACCCACCGGCAAGCCGGACGTGGATAATCTCGCCAAGCAAGTCCTGGATGCGCTCAACGGGGTGCTCTGGCAGGACGACGCGCAAGTCGTCGATCTGCATGAGCGCAAAATTTACGCGGAACATCCATCAACCATCATCCAAGTGAGATCACTCGCATGAACGATTTTGCACAATCTTGCGAACCAATCGCGGATGGCGTAAAACTGACTTGCGCATCACCGCCCCCTGAATGGGACGGACCGGGGTTGGAAACATCCAACGCCCCCGAGTGCGGTAGCTATGCTCAAAATCAGGGGTTAATCAAGATGCAACACGGCGGAGCGCGAAGCGGCGCCGGTCGCAAGCCTCGGTCCCTGTTTTGCCAAGATGTTGATTTCGGCGCGCGTTGGTATGCCGTCGTGACCCATGCCCAAGCCGAGATGTGGGCGCTGCAAAATCTCGTTCGTCAAGGCTATGACGCCTATCTTCCGATGATTGAGGAAGAACGGCGCGACAAAGTTACACCAACCATCACGCGCATCGTATCCTCGGTCATGTGGCCCGGCTACGTTTTCGTGTTCGCTGATATCCGGCGGGACAACTGGCGGCCGATCGCACACACAAATGGCGTCCGATCAATACTCGGAACGCACCCAGAGCGACCAGCACCATTGCCCGTCGGATTGCTCGAAGCCATCCAAGCCAGCGCCGATGACCGGCGCATCGTGCGTTCCGCGCCATCAGCTATCGCCGAAGGATCGGCGTTGACCATCACGGCCGGACCGTTCGCCGATCACCGTGGCGTGTGCCTATGGTCCGACGCAACCCGCGTCGGTATTGCGTTGTCCCTGTTCGGTGGAGATCGTCACGTGACCGTGAGACGCTCAGCCGTGCACCTGATCGCCGCAGAGTAACAACGTGGCGCAACCGTCCGCCGTCGCCTTCTACCAGTCGGCATTCTGGCGGCGGTTGCGCAAATCGTGCCTCGTTCGGGATGGCTGGCGTTGCGTTGTGCCGGGCTGCGATGCCCGCGCAACGCACGCCGATCACATCATCACCCGACCGCCCGCGCCAACACCGACCGCCGCCGACGTGCTGACTAACCTGCGATCCCTCTGCGCTCGGCATGACGCGCAGGTCAAAGAGCAGAACGGCAAGCGCAAAAACGGCGGCGCATTCACGGTGCGGGGCGCGGACGCGGACGGATGGCCGATCGACCCGACCCGGCGGTGAAAATGGCGCAAACGACGTGTTTTTGAGACAAAAACGGCCGCGTTATGCGTCTGGCGCGCGGCTAGGGGGTGGGGGTTTGCAGAAACGCATAGATACCCTGCGGCTAACCGTGTTGGGCAACGACGCACACCGCCGCAGATAGACAAGCACCCCTTTCGCGCATGGCTGCAAGCCCTTGAAAGCGTGACGTTTTTC
>TBL_comb47_HYPODRAFT_10006875_pt1 | contig 12144 bp, 10 predicted proteins | sample TroBogypolimnion_40_FD_10682 | JGI IMG/M metagenome (IMG submission 10682) | reverse complement strand
ATATGGCGGCGGCGCAAAAATCGCCCCGCACGCACAGGCCGATGACGGCCAGTTGGAGCTGATTGTGTTGCCGCGCCAGGACGTGGCGCAAGTGCTGACGAGCCTGCCGCGCCTCTACGACGGCACGCTGCTGGAGCTGCCGGATTTATTCACGCGACGCTTCCGCAACCTGACGATCCGTCGCGCGCACGCCGCGCAAATCCACCTCGACGGCGAACTCCTCGACGCCGGCACCACCGTGAACGTCAGCGTGCTCCCGCTCGCACTGACCGTGCTCGTACCGGCGACGGAATAACTCGCGCGCTCACGTCTGCAGGAATGCTTTGATTCGTAGAAGCGACCTCCGGTCGCTTCAGATGATGCGGCTGGAAGCCGCATCTACGACGAGAAATTCGCGACTCACGTCCAGCGCGGACAGATTTTCAGGAAGTTGCAGCGGCGGCAGTGGGCTTCGTCGTCGGTGAACTCGAAGCTGTCTTCCGGCTGGGGGCGGTTGGTGGCGGGATCTTCGAGGAGGAAGCTCATCTCGTCGGCGGAGTCGCGGATGTAATCCTTCATCACGTCGAGCTTCTCCGCGTCGAGCGCGTGCTGCGTGGCGAGGCCGCCGGCCAGGTTGAATTCAATCGTCTGCACCTGCTCCGGCGTGACCTGCCATTTTTCGATCGCGTAGAGCGCGTAGCAGGCGAGCTGCACCTCGGCGCTCGGCTCGGTGGAGCGGCCGGTTTTCCAGTCGAAGATTTTCACGCCATTCGCCGTGCGCTGCGCGAAGTCGAGCTGGACGTAGACCTTGACGCCGTCGAGCACGAAGCTCGCGAGTTCTTCCATCTCCAGCCACGCGTCGGCCGGCAGCACGCAGATCTGCGCGAAAATTTCCGACGCGAAAAAAGTTTGGAGGCAGCGCACCGCGTGGTCGGCGATTTCTTTCCACTGCTCGGCGGCGATGTCCAATTCATACTCGTGCTCGAACAGCCCGCAGGTCTTGCGCGGAAATTGCTGGTAGCGGCGCGCGACCGAATCGCGGAAATCTTTGCGCATCTCTGTGAGCAGCCGCTCCTCGGCGGCGGCGGCGTCCGGCGGCTGGCCGCTATCGCGCAGCTCCGTCAGCGCCGCGTGGATCGCGCGATGCACGCGGTCGCCGGCCCACATCGCGCGCGACTGGAGACTTTTCAGGATGTAGAGCTGCCGCGTGCGCGGATTACAGTCCGGATTCCAGCCGCCCCACGAGCCGTAATACTGGAAATAATAGCGGCGCAGACAGGCGCGGAACATTTCGTCGCGCGACTTCGACCAGGAAAAATCGTTCGTCAGTGCCATGCTGCCTCACCGGAAATGTTCATAGCCCGCCGCCTTCAGGTTCAGCTTTTTTTCCGCGTCGCGCCAGACGAGCTGCCCGGCTTTCGCCGTGATGGTGCCGATGGCGGTCAGGCGTGTGCGGAATTTTTTGTGCCACGCTTTTTCCAGCGCGTCGGCCTTGCGGCGCGGCACGGTAAACAGCAGCTCGAAATCCTCGCCATCGCCGAGCGCGTGCAGCAGCGCCGCGCGTTTTTTCCAAAGGTTGGAAAGGTTGTCGGCGTATTTTCCAAAGCTTGGAAAAGGCGACGGCGAAAGTTTCCAATGCTTGGAAAAACCAGCGGTTTCCTTTTCCCCCTCGACTCCGCTCGGGGCAGGCAATCCTTGGAAAACCGCCGGCGAGATCGGAATTTTTTCGGTTTGGATGTCCGCGCCGACGCGGCTCATGTCGAGAATATGCGCGAGATCGGTGGCGAGTCCGTCGCTGATATCAATGGACGCGCTCGCCCAGCGGCCGGCGCGCAGCCACTGGCCTTCGGCGAGGCGCGGGACAAAGCGCAGGTGTTTGCCCGCGAGGCTGCCGCCGAGTGTGCCGGTGACGAAAACAACATCGCCGCTTTTCGCGCCCGAGCGCAGCAGCGCCGTGCGGCGCGGCGCGCGACCGACGGCGAAAATATGCAGCTCAAGCGCGGCGCCTTCGGTGGTGTCGCCGCCAACGATGGCGAGCTTGTGCCGGCGCGCGATCGCGGCGAGTCCCTGGTAGACGGTGCGCAGACGTGCGACGCTGGTATCGCGCGGTGCGACGAGATCAATCAGTCCCCACAACGGTTCTCCGCCCGCGGCGGCGAGATCGCTCAAGACGCGGCCGAGCGCTTTGTGTCCGATCTGTCGCGGTGGCGTGGTCGCCAGAAAATGGCGGCCTTCGAGGACGGCGTCGCTCTTGAGCAGGAAGTCGTGGCGCGCGGTGCCGGCGACGACCGCGACATCGTGGCCGATCCCGGCGCGCACATCCGTGCGCGTCGGCAGCAGGCGCGCGAGTTGCCGGATCAGTTCACGTTCGCCGAGTTGGAAAAGTTTTTTCAAGGTGCGCGTGCGGGTTTACTCCAGCCGGCCCAGAGAGTCAACGCGATCAGCGCCGTGTTGCGCGCGAGGCTCCACCAGCCGATGTGGCTGCGGCCGGGCTGCAACGTGAAGCAGCCGCAATCAATATCGAGTCTGCGCGCGAGGCTGATGGCGAGCGCGGCGGTGGCGATGCCGAGCATGATGACGAGCCACAGCATCCCCGCGCGGCGCCACGCGGGGAGCAGCAGAGCGAGCGCGGCGAAAATTTCCAGCCACGGCAACAGCAGCGCGACGGTGTTGATCAGATCGTCGGGCAGCAGATGAAACCGAAACACTACGAGTGCGAAATCATGCGGCGCGAGAATTTTAGGGAGGCCGGCGTAGAGGAAAAGCGCGGCGAGGAAAATCCGCGCGGCGAATTGCAGGCGGGCGTTCATCGCTCCACCTCCACCGTGCCGCCGCTGGCGCGCCACTCCGCCAGGCCGCCGGCGAAAAGTGTGACGTTGGTATAACCGGTCCGGCGCAGAAACAAGGCGAGCTCCAAACCTTCATCGCAATCGTTGCGGGCGCAGCAGGTAATGATCGGCTGCTCACGCGGCAGTTCGATCTGCATGGAGGTGAGCAGCTCGGACGCGGCATCGAACGGCAGCGATTGTGCGCCGGGTAAATGGCCTGCGCGAAAATCGGCGGGCGGTCGCGCGTCGAGCACGCGCGCGGCTCCGGAAGCCACCGCGTGTTGCATCGTACCGATGCCGACGAGCTTGAGGCCGGCCTGCAGCGCGCGTTGTTCCACGTGCTTGGACCACTCGCCGCGCAGCGGCAGCGGAGTGTGGCGCAGGAGATTGACGGAGACGTTGCACACGAGCGCAAGCAGGAGGATCGCGCTCATGCGGAACAAAAATGGGAGCAACGCTTTCACCGGATGAAGACGCGGATGGGCACCAGGACTTCGGGGCGCGTAGGCAGATCCGTCACGATGCGTACATTTTTTCCTTCGAGACTGCGCTGCACAGGCAGTGCGGGAAACTCGACGCGGACGGCGTTGTTGGTCGGAGTGATATTGAATTTAATTTCTTTTTGCGGCGGCTCGACGGCCAGCACGCGGAAGGTGAGGTTGCTTTCGCTGCGTAAAATAATTTCGCGCCGAACCTGATCGCCTTCGCGGCCGACGAGCAGCAACTCGGGCGGCGTCACCGCAAACGCGCCCGGCACAAACGCGGAGACGACGGAGGTGATCGTGGGCATGCGCGGGTTGCCCGTGCTGATGCGCAGGCTCGCGCGCGTCAGGCCTTCCGGCAGCGGCGGTTTGGCGGTGACGATCACGCGCGCCGTTTTGTTGCTGATGGTCGGTTCGGTCGTCACCGTGAAGGCGGGCGAATCGATTTGCGCGCTGACCGCGCCGAGCTGGTTGGTACCGGCGGCCGTCACGACGATGGCGTTCGTGGACGCGAAGCTGGCGGGCACGCGGCCGAAAAATAAAATGTGCGGCTCGATGTCCACCGGATCCACGATCACGCCCGTCATGTGGAGTGCGAAGGAGGGATTGACCGGATCGTTGGATTCGATGTAGACGGCTTTTTTTTGATCGCCCTGCCGGCCGCGTAAAACGAAACGCACGGTGATGGTCGCCTCGGCGCCGGGCGCGAGGATGCGGTCGGTGAATTTCGGGATCATGCAACCGCACGTCGGACGCAGGCTGAAAATTTGCAGCGACAGATCGCCGGTGTTGCGGATGACGAAATCGTGCTCGAGTTCGCCGCTGCTTTCGCGTTCGCCAAAATCGAAGGCCGGATTTTCGCACACCAATTTCGGCGCGGATTGCGGCGCGGCCCAAGCGGTCACGTTGAGCAGGAGGCTGGCGGCGCCCAGAAATTTCAGGATGCTTTTCATTTCGCGAACCGTCGGAGAGCATAGCGTATGGGCGTGGCACGGGCAAACGCCGAGGTGTGGTGTCACGATTTCGCGGGTGCCTTGCGGCGCAGCCAGATGTGCAGGACCGCGATGTCGGCCGGCGTGATGCCGGGGATGCGCAGCGCCTGGCCCAGCGTGGCGGGGCGGATGTGACTGAATTTTTCGCGCGCCTCGAAGCGCATCGAATGCACGTCCGCGTAGTCGAAGGCGGCCGGAATGGTTTCGCGCTCCATGCTTTCCATCCGCGCCGCTTCGCGCATTTCCCGTTGCAGATAGCCCTCGTACTTGAGGCTGTATTCCACCTGCTCGATCACCTTGTCCGACAGGTGTGGAACCGTTTGCGGCAATCCGGCGTAGCGCATGTCGGGCCGCTTCAGGATTTGCGCCAAGGTCTGTCCGTTTTCGGCATGGATGGCGTTCAGACGCTTGATTTCCTCTTCGATCTGAAGCATTTCCGCGCCAACACGCTGCAGAAACTCGCCGTTTGTTATTCCTATCTCTTTGGAAACAGATAACAAGCGGTAATTAGAATTATCTTGTCGAAACAACAGGCGACGCTCGGCGCGCGAGGTGAACATCCGGTACGGCTCGTTGGTTCCCTTGGTGACGAGGTCATCAATCAGAACACCGATGTAGGATGACGAGCGGCTGAACGTGATCGGCGACTTTCCCTGAACTTGACGGGCAGCATTGACGCCGGCGACGAAACCCTGCCCTGCCGCCTCTTCGTAGCCGGTGGTGCCGTTGATCTGACCCGCCAAGAAGAGTCCGTGAATTTTCTTGGTCTCCAGCGTCGCGAAGAGCTGCGTCGGATCGGCCATGTCGTACTCGATCGCATACGCCGGCCGCAGAAAGACGGCGCGCTCAAGGCCGGGGATGGAATGGATCATCCGTTCCTGGACCTCAAACGGAAGGCTGTTGGAGGTGCCGTTTGGATAGACTTCCTTGCAGGTTCGCCCTTCCGGCTCGATAAAGACGTGATGATTGGGATGATCTTTGAATTTGACGACCTTGTCCTCGATGGAGGGGCAATAGCGGACGCTGGTGCCCGAAATCAGACCGGAATAGAGCGAACTCTCGTGGAGATGATCCGAGATGATGCGCGAAGTTTCTTCGGTGGTGCGCGTCAACTGACAGGGAATCTGGTTGGATCCTGGTATCCACGGCATGAGTACATCGCCGGAATGTTCCACGTGGAACATTCTGGGGTCGGTCGTGGATACCTTCTCCTTATATATACGCTCGGCCTGATCCGAGAAGAAAACCGGTGATTCCATGCCGGGCTGATCTTCCATGGCCGCTTTGTCAATCGAGTCCACATGAAGTCGTGGCGGCGTCCCAGTTTTGAACCTGCACATGGAGAATCCCGCCGCTTGCATCCACTCGCTCAAGCCAGCGGAGCGTCTATCGCCGAATCTTCCGCTCGGGAAAGCCGCTTTTCCTATGAAAACACGGCCTCCGAAGAAGGTTCCAGAGGTAATCACGGCGGTTTGGCAGCCAAAAACAAGTCCATTCTCCAATCGAACGGCCGTAACGGCGTCGTTGACGACGTCCAGCGCGACGGCTTCGCCTTCGATGAGCGTCAATCCACTGGTATTGGCGATGACGGCGGCCATGCGTGCGGAATAGGAGGCTTTGTCGCATTGCACCCGGGTCGAGCGCACGGCGGGGCCCTTGCTGGTGTTCAGTACGCGAAATTGGATGCCGGTGAAGTCGGTGTTGCGCGCCATCTCGCCGCCCAGCGCGTCGAGTTCATAGACAATGTGCGATTTTGCCATGCCGCCGATGGAGGGGTTGCACGACATCTTGGCGATGGCGTAGCGGTCCATGGTTATCAGCGCGGTGGTCGCGCCCATGCGTGCGGAGGCTAGGGCTGCCTCGCATCCGGCGTGGCCGGCACCGATGACGATCACGTCGAAGTGTTTCATTTGCCAACGCAGAATTTCGAGAAGATGGCGGAGAGGATATCGTCCGTCGCCGAGTTACCGGTGATGGCCCCGACTAGGTCAATCGCCTGCCGGATATGATGCGCGGCGATCACCTGGTCGGCCGGCCCCTGAACGGAGGCCAATCCTTCCTTGAGCGCGTGTCGGGCCTTGTTCAGGATGTGGTAATGGCGCTCGGAAATCACGGATGCCGGAAGAGATTCGTAGTTAATGACAGAACCGATCAGCGTCTTCAACATGTTTATAATATATTCTATTCCAGCATAATACAAGACTGAAGCTTCAATGGTTGGTCGCCCTGCAAGCACTCGCGGGTCGGCTTTATTTCCGAGATCAATCTTGTTCAGGACGATCAGGCAGCGCTGGTCGGGAAGCTGGGCGATGTTGGCCAGATCTTCTGCGTGGACTGGTTGGGATGCATCCAACAGGTAGAGGTAGAGATCGGCTTTCTTGAGTTGGTCGCGCGTGCGGCGCACGCCTTCCTGCTCGATGCTGCACGCAGTCTCGCGCAGACCGGCAGTATCAATCAGGCGCAGCGGAATGCCATCCACGACGAACATTTCCTCGATGAAGTCGCGCGTCGTACCCGGTTCGTGTGAGACGATCGCGCGCTCCTTGCCGAGCAACGCGTTCAGCAGGCTCGATTTGCCTACGTTCGGTCGGCCCGCGATGACGACCGTCAGTCCCTCGCGCAGGCGATGTCCATCCTGCCAGCTTGCGAGCAACGCGCTGATGCTCGCGACGATGGCGGAAATTTCTTCGGCGATTTTCGGCAGGACGGTGGGTGGCAGTTCATCGTCAGGGAAATCGAGCGTGGCTTCGAGATCGGCGGCGACGCCCACCATGCGTTGATAGAGGCCGGTGAATTGGCGGCTCAAGTGACCTTCCATCTGCTCTAGCGCCAGCCGCGCGGCGCGCTCGGAGCGGGAGTGAATCAGGTCGTTAACCGATTCGGCCTGCACGAGATCCATGCGACCGTTGATGAAGGCGCGGTAGGTGAATTCGCCCGCTTCCGCGGCGCGCGCACCGGCTTGCAGCACGGCGCGCAACACCAATTTTGGTGTGACCGCGCCGCCGTGGCACTGAAATTCGACGACATCTTCGCCCGTGTAGCTGTGCGGCGCGCGCATGATCAGCAGCAGCGCCTCGTCTACAAGCTGGTTCGCCTCCATGACGCGGCCCCAGGCGATGGTGTGTGTTTCGCGCTCCGACGGCCGCGCGCCGTTGCAGTGGAAAATCTGGTCGGCGATGGCCAACGCTTGCGGGCCGGAAACCCGGATGATGGCAATGCCGCCTGTGCCGTTGGCGGTGGCGATGGCAGCGATGGTGTCGTCGGTCATCATGTGTGGCCTGCAAAAAACCGCGCGCATTGTAGCAGCAAACGGCTCGCAGACAACCCGGCGCCACGCGGTGCATCAGCGCTGGAAATTTTCCTACGCCATGAAGCGCGCGAAGAGCGTCAGTGAAAAAAAAGAAACAGCCCGGTTTTGAGACCGGGCTGTTTCGCGCTGAACTGGTTGCGCGTCAGACGTCGCAGATCCGCACGGCTTGTTCGAGCGAAGCCACTGGATCGCGCGTGGGCGTGTACTCGTGCGAGACATAACCCTGATAGCCGGTGTCCACAATCGCGCGCATGACCGCGGGATAGAAAAGTTCCTGCGTGTCATCAATCTCGTGGCGACCGGGGACGCCGGCGGTGTGGAAATGGCCGATGTACTTGATGCTTTCCTTGATCGTGGCGATCACGTCGCCTTCCTGGATCTGCATGTGATAAATGTCGTAAAGCAATTTGATGCGCTCGGAGCCGACGCGCTTGCACATCTCGACGCCCCACGCGGTGTGGTCGCACATATAGTCTTTGTGGTTGCGCTTGCTGTTGAGCAGCTCCATGACGACGTTGACCTTTTTCTCCTCGGCAAACGCGGCGATCTGCTTGAGGCCTTCGACGCAGTTGACCATGCCTTCTTCGTCACTCATGCCGGCGCGGGTGCCGGACATGCAGATGACATTCGGGAAGCCGGCGGCGGCGGTTTCTTCGATGCACTTACGCAACGCCGCGAGAATGGCAGCGTGATTTTCTTTGCGGTTGAAACCCTTGGCGATGGACATGCCTTCGTGGCGGGACAGCGAGCCGACGAGGCCGTACTTCTTCATCTTCTCCCAATCTTTCGGGCCCGTGAAATCAATGCTCTTGATGCCGAGCCGCACGCAGATCTTGCAGATTTCCTCGAAATCCTTGATGCCGCGCAGCGCGCCCATGCACAGACCCTGCTTGATGCGACCCTTGAGTTGCAGCGGCGCCGCGGCGTCGGCGGCACGGAGCTTGGTGGAGGGAGCGACGGCGAGCGCGGCCGTGGTGGCGCCCATGAGTTTGAGAACGTTACGGCGGCTGAACGACGAAGGCATCATGTTCAATTTCTCCGCGGCCGGCGGTTTGCGCCGAACCGTGGGCGCGACGCTAATCAAGCGATCACGGTTTGTCAACACGCGTCACCAACCGAGCGCGCGGACCGCCGCATAGAGCGCCGGCACCGAGGCCAGACTCAACAACGTGCTCGCAAAAATACTCGCGGCGCTCAACCGGATGTCGCCACCGAACCGCTCGGCGAACATGCTACAGCTGATCGCAACCGGCATCGCGGCGATCAGAAAAATTGTGTGACGCGCAATGTCCGTCAGCGGCAGTCCCAGGTGAACCGCGCCGTGCAGCAGCACAATCGTCACGACCGGCACGACGACGAGACGCAGCGCCACGACGCCGGCGACCGGACCGCGATGTTCCGGATCGTCCCACGCCAAACCGGCGAGCTGCGCGCCGGTGACGAGCAATGAAAGCGGAATCGTCAGACTGCCGACCATCGTCAACGCCTGCACGGCGATACCGGCCCACCAGCCCGCGCCCGCGTCGCCGGTCGCGGTGCCCCACGCGCTTGCGCCCGGCACGAGCAGTGCGACGGCGATGCCCGCGACGGTCGCGAGCAAACCGGGATTGATGGCGAGCTGCACGAGATCGCTGCGCTCGAGCTTGCCGCGGATCAGCGCCACGCTGCCGGTCCATAGAAAAATTTGCGCGCCCAGATTGAACAGCAGCACCGTGCGTACGCCTTCCGCGCCAAACAAACCTTGCACGATCGGCAGCGGCAAATAGACCCAGTTCGGCATGCCCGTCACGAACGCGAACGTGCCGCGCTGATTTTTTTCGCGGACTCCGCGCGCCGCGAGCAACCCGATGCCGCTCGCCAGCGCCATCACCACGAAGCCCAGCACGGGCACCCACAAACTCGCGCGCAGCGAGTCGCGGCTGACGGTCGAGAGCATCTGCGTGAACACCAGCGCGGGGAACGTGCCATCCACCACCAGCCGGCCCAGCGCGCTCTGAAAAGGCACGGCGAGCAGGCCGCGCCGGCACAACAGCCAGCCCGCCAGCATGACGAGAAACATCACCGCAATTTTATTGAGAACAACCCACGCGTCGCTCATGAAAAACTCCACCGTGCGGCGCGAACATAGAAGGTTTTCCCGCCGCGCGCAAATCCTCGCCGCCCCACCGCCCGCGTTTTCCGCGCCCGGGGAAAGTTTTCCAGCCGAGTCTGCGAGACGGGCAGCTTTGCTTCCAACCATTGGAAACGGAACACCCCGGTTTTTCCAATGATTGGAAAATCTCGCGCTGCGCTTTTCCAGTGGTTGGAAAAAGCAGCGTAAACTTTTCCTGGCATTGGAAACCTAAACGGCCTATGCGCTTTTCGAGGGCGGCTGTTCGCGCTGCTGCTCAACGACGGCTCCATCAATGAGGTAAAAATAAAGACCTGACCCCGCTCTCGAGGACCCAACTCGTAGGAAAATTTCGAATCTTCGACGTGCGGGGGCATCATTCGACAATTAGGTGAAATGTCCCCCGCCTTGCACGCCTTGCGGTCTCGTATTCCCGACACATATCAAGATAAAGATCGATGTTCTTGCGCAACTCTTCCTCTAGCGTATCGCGTCCACTCACGCGGATCGTTACCTCCTCAAAGATTTCGTTCAGACAGTCCCAAAATGCATCGGGATTCCGCCCGTAGTAATGAGGAAACGACAGACTCTCCTGCACCAAGTCCTGAAAGGCATCTTCCGTTCCTATGCCTTCCAATCGCCACCGAACCTCCTTCATTAGCGTGCTCCAATCATCTGAAATGTCTTGTAGTGATCGCTGGTGTAGTAGATCAGGCCATCGCTTGAGTAGAGCATACGTTCAGTGCAACGATACTCACCAGAGTAATTCAAGTCGGATGTCGGGGTCAGGTCTTTATTTTTACACAATTGACCGCCTCCTTGAGCAAACGCTGTAGCCGCAGATTGGATGGGCGGTGTTGGCTCCGTCGGTGGAGCGTCTGCGTCACCGCACAGTGCCCCACGCCAATTTCTCCCGCCATCGGAATGTGTGATGGACTTGCCATGACGGCATCTCAACAAACAAATGGCTTAGCGTCAAACTCCAAGGGAGAGGAAATGCAGTCCCGACCCCGGCCCGGGAGAGCCCGCCCCCGCCGCCGCGCTGCCCGCGTTTCCGCGCCAGGGAAAGTTTTCCAACCCTTGGAAACGGAACACCCCGCTTTTTCCAATGATTGGAAAATCTCGCGCTGCGCTTTTCCAAGGCTTGGAAAAAGCAGCATAAACTTTTCCTGGCATTGGAAACCTGAACGGCCTATGCGCTTTTCAAGGACGGCTGTGTGCTCTGCGGCTCAACGATGCTCCATCATTTGTATGAAAATACAGCTCCCTGCTCGGAGGAGGAAATCCTCGCACTCGACGCCGAGCGTTACCGTCTTCTCCGCCGCGTCCGCGGCCACCGCCAGAACGCCACACAGCAAATTGATGAAGAAAATTTTCAGGTTTTCTTGCTCCTGCCGAACCGACGACGAGAACCAGACGCGGAAGTTTTCCAATTATAGGAGACCGCCGTTCCTTGCGTGATGCCAAACGTGGCACACGCTTATCTGCCCCTAAAATGCACCAGCAAACATCTCGGACTTTTAAAAGTCCGAGATGTTTGACACTGCACCGAAATAAGCAAACGCCATCACGGGTATCGTATAAATCTTCGCTTCTACTAGCAGATAAAAAGATAATGATTATTCTTTCCGAGGTCCGTCATCAGGTGGTGTAGAAATGAAGATCGGACTTTTAAAAGTTCGAGATGTTTCGACAGAACCTCTGGTGTCGGGTTTTGGGCCTGTCCGGGTGTGTATTCAACCAAGGTTTGAGCACGAGGACGTGCCCGTAAGTTCCAAGGCTTGGAAACGCAACCGGAGGTCTTTGCCTGTCCTTAGGAATCATCCCGGACTTGCGCAAGTCCGGGATGATTTCCCGCGGGTTCGAACACACCGCGCGCCGGCTCCCGGCAGAATTCCACACTTCGCGAAGTGTGGAATTCTGTTGGGGTGTGGTGTGCCTCAGCGCATGAGTGGCGTGATTCAATTGCGCCGTCGTTCCCAAGGTTTGGAAAACAGTGCGGTTCTGTGCTAGTTTCGCGGCCCGTTGCACGGGCGCGAAGGAGTCACGATGAGCGATGTGGAAAATGTTGAAGCGCAGGAAACGCAGGACTGGCTGGAGTCGTTCAACGACCTGCTGGCGCGGTCCGGGTCGGAACGCGCGCAGCGCTTGCTGCGCGATTTGCAGACGCACGCGCAGCGCGCAGGTGTGACGACGCCGTTCTCCGCGAACACGCCCTACATCAATACGATTCCCACCGAGAAGCAGCCGCCGTATCCCGGCGACCGCGAAATGGAACGGCGCATCAAGAGCCTGATCCGCTGGAACGCGATGGCGATGGTCGTGCGCGCGAACCGGCGCGAGGACGGCATCGGCGGGCACATCTCGTCGTTCGCCAGCTCGGCGACGCTCTACGAAGTGGGTTTCAATCATTTCTTCCACGCGAAGACGGCGCAGCATCCGG
>TBL_comb47_HYPODRAFT_10006871_pt1 | contig 12146 bp, 9 predicted proteins | sample TroBogypolimnion_40_FD_10682 | JGI IMG/M metagenome (IMG submission 10682) | reverse complement strand
GGACCTTCCAATGCTATCGGTCGCCGTCGGGCAAAGCCCGCTCGCTTTTTCATTCGCTACTACTGTCGGCTGTACTTATGTGATTCAAAGCAAAACCCAACTCACCGATCCGGTGTGGCAAACGGTACAAACGCAAGCTGGCGATGGGATGACGCATGGTTTTTCTGCACCGCCGTCGGGCGCGCCCCAGACGTTTTATCGGGTTTACGTTCAGTGATGTTTTCCTGAGTCTGTGGCTTCGTTATCACAGCCGTTTTTACTTGATTTGTTAGCAAAGTTAATTATATTGCTCGGAACAGAAACAGGAGCAATCCCATTCCTAATCAACGCAACCAAACAACCATGAACAAACGAGTCCTCTTTGAAGTTTTGATGGTAATGGCTTATTTCGCCGGCTGTCTGGTATTGTTGGCCGACCGGTCCAGCAACCGGTTGGTGTGTTTGGGACTTTTGCTTATCGGGATGATCGGGGTGGTTTTTCTGGTGCGTGATTCCTTGCAGAAATCGCGTTAGCGGATTAGCCTCTTCGTTTTATGGCTACAGAATCCAAAAACATCCGGGAACTTTGTTGCCAAAAACTGAAGATTTCAGAAGACGTGTACGACCAGAAAGTTTTGCTGGCCTGTTTACCTCGCTGGTATCATTTACTTGGTTGGGTGCGCTGGCATACGAACCCGGCTTACTTTGAAACGGATGTGCAGATCGTGCAGGCTGTGGCGGAATGCCGAACGCTCGAAGAGGCGATGAAGGCCTACCGCGAACGGCAGGAAGTCACCGGCTTTCAGCGCGGCACCTTGCGGTTTCGCATAACGCGCAATCGCTTGGAGCGCTTTATTCGAAAAATTTTGCAACTACCGCCGACCCCGAAAAAAAATCGGCGAAGCCGTCCGCGGAAAATCTTCCGCCCGCCTAAAAATCACCTTTCTGATTAAGGCAAAACGTGACCGGGGTGGCTGCATTTCGGAGATTCATTGACCGGCCCCAAAGTGTAAATTCCACCCTGCGGACAGCGCGGGAGTTTTTCCTTGATTAGGTACGGCGCAAGATCCGTCGCCGTTGGCACGGCATCTGACTGTTTGTTTTTTTCCAAAGCCCATTGTTGTTTTGCCGCGTCAATCTGTCGGAGATTATTAATACAGCCATTTCGTTGCGCCGCCACTTTGGCCTGGGCCATGGCCGGCAGCGCCACTGCGGCGGCGACGGCGGGTACGACAACCACCGGCAAAAGTGCCAGGTTGGCAAAACTCTGGCTGCTGTTTCCCACCGTCAGCGAACCTTGCGGCGTGTTCACGGCCACCGAGTAGGCGAATGCCGGCTGCGTTTGAAAAAGGGATTGCACCCATTTGGACTGCGCGTTGGCACCGGCTTGGCCGAGGGAACCGCTCATGGCCTGCCGCTGAACTTCGTAGAGGATGCGACCGAAACGTTCGCTCATGAAAGTGAATTGGTTACCCTGTTCCGGCATCGCGCGGGCGAGGCGCTTGAATTCTTCTGTGCCTTTGAGTCCGGCTTGTTTGCCGCTTTTCACGGCCAGCGAGTCGTTGATGAGCGTGTCTGAGGAGGCGATGAACAAGTAGCCGCCGCTGCTCGCCGTGCTGGGGCGCAACATGCCGACAAACGGAATCGGCACCGGCATCGTCCGCAATTTTAACCCGGTCTGATCGACGCGGATGACTTGCGGGTTGGCTTTCAGTTCCTGATCGAGCCGGTTGAAAATGGTGTCGTCATTCACTTTGAGGACGAGCAGCAGGCCGGGTTCGGGAATGGTCATGGCCGCGCCAGGCAGGGGAATCGGGATGGTGTTCGATTCGTTTAGGGTGAGGACAAAACCCAGTTCGCCGCCAACGGAGTGCAGCACATCATCCCATTTCAATTTGGTTTTCTTTTCAAATTCGCCGGGCAGTTTTTGCAGAAAATCCTGCGCTTCGGGGAAACCAGATTTCGCCACCTCATCCTGCACGACCGTCCAGACGAGCGGCAAATCAAGATCTGAAAAACCGGCGAGCGCGGTGTTCGCGGGCAGCATGTCCAGTCCCGTCAACGCGTGCGGTTGCTGGCCGCAGAGTTTCCACAGGAAGCCGTTGCCGGCACCGGCGTAATGATGCAGCAACATTTTGTTGTGATACATGCCTTTCTCAATTTCCACCGAGCTTAACCCCAGACCGGTGATGTCTTCCACGCCGCTGTCCTGTACGAGATGATTGGCGATGTCAAAAGCCTTGTTCACGTACCCCAAATTTTCGGCGGAGAGATCGGGCATCGCGGTAAAATTCGTCCGCCAGTTCGCCAACGTCGTGGACAGATGTTCCAGCCACTGCGCCGTGCCGAGATAAAGATAGAAATCGCCGCCCGGATCCAATTGCGCCGTGACTTCGGCGAAGCTCGTTTTTTCCGCGGACACCGTGGCGGGAGGCGTCGCCGGTGTGCCGCTGGGTGGAACCGTATTTTTGCCGCAGCCGGAACTTAGCAGCGCTACGGCGCCGAACAAAATCATCGTCACCAAAGATATGCCGGAGAGCGGGGAGGTTTTTTTCATATAAGTAGTAAGGTTGAACTTAATGTGAGCTGGATTTGCCCCAGCCAAACAGGTTTCGGCCAAAGGTAAAGCGAAAAAACGCCACCACTTCGGTCGCGCTCGCCGCCGGCGGGGCGGCAAAGTAGAACTTGAAAACCCCGGCGGACGGCTCATAGTGAACTTCATGAAATCCTTTTCCCGGCGTTTCCCTTCCGCCGGTTTCACGCTGATTGCGCTGCTGGTCATCGTCGCCGTAGTGGCCTTGCTGGCGGCGATACTGCTGCCTTGGCTAGCCGGGGCCCATGACCGTTCGCGGCGAATTCAATGTGTCAACAATCTCAAACAGTGCGGTCTCGCCTTTCGCATTTGGGAAGGCGATAACAACGACCGGTATCCGATGGATGTGCCCGTAACCAATGGCGGCACGAAGGAATGCACCACCGGCGCGGAAACCTACCGGCATTTCAAAGTCATGTCCAATGAATTGAGCACCCCAAAAATTCTCGTCTGCCCGAACGATGACCGCGCGGCGGCCGCCGATTTTGTTCACTTGAACAATTCCCACGTCAGTTATTTCGTCGGTCTGGATGCCAAGGAAACTGATCCACAAATGTTACTCGCCGGTGACCGGAATATCACCGGCGGCGGCGCTCCGGAAAAGGGCGTTCTCAAACTCGTCCCCGGTGAGCCGGTCGCGTGGACCAGTGCGATCCACAACCATGCTGGCAACGTCGGTCTGGCGGACGGTAGCGTGCAGCAATTCACCAGTTCCGGCCTGTTCACGGCGTTAAAAAACTCCGGCAGCCCGACTAATACTTGGCGGCTGGCGCTGCCGGAATAATTCCGGCCCGGGCTCCCCGCCGTCGGGCGATGTTACTTTTGCTTTGAAATTCGCCCGTTTCACCGTCACAATCCGCCTTCGCTTTTCTCGGCTGGCCGGCACTGCCGCGCCGCCGCGATTGTACGGGGCGGCACCGTTAAGTCGCCCGGCCATTTTAATTTTTACATGAAACGCACGCATCATTGCAACGAACTGCGCCCGGCGCACATCGGTCAAACCGTCACGCTGTCCGGCTGGGTCCATTCCCGCCGCGATCTCGGCGGCCTCATCTTCATTGACATCCGCGACCGCGAAGGCCGCACGCAGACGGTTTTCGATCCATCGGAAATTTCTCCAGAAATTCTTACGCTGGATTTTTTTGATAGGGCGCAGAAGTTGCGGAGTGAATGCGTTGTCAGCGTTACTGGGAAAGTTCGTCAACGCCCAATCGGTACGAACAATGATAAAATTCCAACTGGCCAAATTGAAGTTATTGTTACCAATTTGGAAGTGTTGAACATGGCGGAAGTGCTGCCGTTCCCGGTGGACGATCCGGAAATCGCCAACAAGGTGAACGAGGAATTGCGCCTGCAATATCGCTACCTCGATTTGCGCCGGCCGGAAATGGCGCGCAATCTCAAAGTGCGCAGCAAAGTCGCCATCGCCACGCGCAGCTACATGGACGAACAGGGTTTCCTCGAAGTCGAGACGCCGACGCTGTTCAAGTCCACACCCGAAGGTGCGCGCGAATTTCTGGTGCCGAACCGCCGCGAAGCCGGCACGTTTTACGCGCTGCCGCAGTCGCCGCAGCAGTTCAAACAGATTCTCATGGTGGCCGGCGTGGAAAAGTATTTTCAACTCGCGCGCTGCTATCGCGACGAAGATTTGCGCGCCGACCGCCAGCCGGAATTCACGCAGGTGGACATCGAGATGAGCTTCATTGACCGCGAAGATATTTATGCGCTCATCGAAGGTCTGATCAAGCGCGTCTGGAAGACGGCATTGAATGTGGACGTGCCCACGCCGTTCAAGCGCATCAGCTTTGAAGAAGCCTTGAACCGCTTCGGCATTGACAAGCCCGACACGCGCTTCGGCATGGAACTGGTGGACATGACGGACGATTTCCGCGCGAGCACCTTCAAAGTATTCAGCGGCACCATCGCCAACGGCGGCGTCGTGAAGGCGCTCAACGCCAAAGGTCTCGCCGGTGCGACGCAAGGCCAGATCGAGACGATGACCGAATACGCCAAGAGCTTTGGCGCGAAAGGTCTGGCGTTTATCAAGGTAGAAAAAGGCGAATGGAAATCGCCCATCGTGAAGTTTTTTAGCGAGGTGGAAAAGGCGGCGCTCACCACCAAGCTGCAAATTCAGGAAGGCGATTTGATTTTGTTCGCTGCCGATCAATGGCTGAACGCCTGCGAAATTCTCGGCAAGATTCGATTGTATTGCGCCGACGTTTTGAAAGGGCAGGGGAAGCTGGTGATTCCAGCGGACCAGTTTAATTTCCTCTGGGTCATCGAGTTTCCGCTGCTTGGTTTTGACCGTGAGAACAACCGCTGGTATTCCAGCCATCATCCGTTCACCGCGCCGGTAGCCGATGATATTCCGCTGCTCAAAACTGACCCAAAGAAAGTTCGCGGCCAGCATTACGACATCGTCGTGAACGGCGTGGAACTCGGCGGCGGCTCGATTCGTATTCATCAACCGGATGTGCAGAAGACCATCTTCGAGGAACTGCTCGCCATTCCGCCGGAAGAAACCAAACTGCGTTTCGGTTACATGCTCGATGCTTTCCGCTACGGCGCTCCGCCGCACGGCGGCATCGCGCTGGGCTTTGACCGGCTCATCGCCATTCTCTGCGGCACACCGAGCATTCGCGATGTCATCGCCTTTCCGAAAACGGCAAAGGGCACCTGTCTGATGACCGATTCGCCGAGCCATGTATCGCCCAAGCAACTGCGGGAGCTTTATATTGACGTGAAGGTAAAGCCGTCCCAGCCGGCACCGCCGGCCGGTGCGCCGGTTTGATTTCCAATCCGAATGGAAGATTGTCAGAGTGAGGAGCGAAAAATTCAGCGCTTCGCACTTTGACCTGCTTCTTACTTAAACGTGAGGCGAGAAAACCCAATTGATCAGCACCTACTATCAGTCGGGCAACCGATGGCTCATGGGCAACAACCCCACCAACCAAATTCTCTTAAAACCATCATTATGGGGCTTGCAGGTGATTGGCCCGGCGTTCACGCGTGGTCAGGTTTTCTGGCCGCGCGATCGTTTTGCTTGGACCGTGGACCTTAAAGAATGGTTGCAATCTCACTTTATTCCATGACTCAACCAAGCAATGATCGCTTTGCCTACGAGCGTTTGCTCTGGCAGCAAAAAGTGGCGCGCGTCGCCGGCGTGGATGAGGCCGGGCGCGGTCCGCTCGCGGGACCGGTCGTGGCCGCGGCGGTCATTTTGCCGCCGCAATGGGGCGAGACCGGTTTGCCCGCCGCCCTTGCCGGCTTGAATGATTCCAAGCAACTTACCGAAACGCAGCGCGAACAATTTTTCACCTTCCTCACCCAGTGCGGGGAAATCGAATTCGGCATCGCCGCGGTCAGTGCCGAGGTGATTGACGCCATCAACATTTTGCAAGCCACGCATCGCGCCATGAATGCGGCGCTGGCGCAATTAACGCCGCTGCCGCCGCACGCGTTGGTGGATGGCCGTCCCGTGAAAACCTTGTGCGTACCCCAAACCGCCATCGTCAAGGGCGATGCGCGGAGCTATTCCATCGCCGCCGCGAGCGTCCTCGCCAAAGTAACGCGCGACCGCCAGATGCGGGAGTATGACCGGCAATTTCCCGCGTATGGTTTCGCCGTGCACAAGGGCTACGGCACGGCCAAACACTTGGCCGCCATCGCGCAACACGGCGCGTCCGCCATTCATCGCCGGACGTTTGCCCCGCTGAAGCCGGCGGACCCAAAACTTTTTTAGCCCAGCGGAGCATCCTTGCGGCGGAACCTTTTGCCTTGCGACAAAAGTTATTCCGGTTTATTTACTGCCAACCCTTGAGACCAACTGTCGCCCATACCTTTTGTCGGCGCATCCGTCCCGCTTGGGCGGAAGCATTCGGTTGCGAACTGCGGTTCGCAAAAAACCGCCGGCAAAATGGACGGCTTTGAAAGCAAATTAAAAACCCATGAAAACAAAATCCGTAATCCTCCTGCTGCTGTGGCTGACAGCCCTGTTGCCGGTCCACGCCACGACATTGCTCGACGATACTTTTGCCGACGGCACTCGCACCAACCAAAACCTGCCCACGGACGCGGCCTGGTACGTTTCCACCAGCGGGTCCTGGACGACTATGCCGGGCGCTCTCTCCGTGGCGATGAGCAGCAGCGCGGTTTTGGGCGTGAGTTATTTTGGGGCGAATGCGAGCAGTCCCGTCGCGCTGTCGGTCGGGGACATTTTGACGGTCACCGTGAAATTCACCTTCAACGGCGTGGCGGTAGCCAATACTTCCGGCGGCTTGCGGCTCGGACTGTTTGATTTTGCGGATTCGACCTTGTCGCCGAAGTGGGCAGTGAATGATTTGTCCGGCAATAGTGTTTTGGGCAACGGCGTACAAGGCTATGCTTTGTTTCAGACTTTGGGCACCACGTTCAACAACAGCTCGCCGATCAACCTTCTCAAACGGACCACGCCGAGCGACGCCTCGTTGCTCGGCACGAGCGGCGATTACACCACGCTCGGCAGCGGACCGGGCAGCACGAACGGTTTTGGCGGCTTCGTGAGCGGTGCGCCCTATCAGTTGCAGCTTTCCGTGCTGCGTTCCAACGCCACCACGCTTGTCCTCTCCGCCGTCTGGCAGAATGCGACCAACCCGGCGGCCAGCTTGGCGTGGTCCGTGACCGATACGAACGCCACGAGTTTTAATTTCGATGGCCTTGGTTTTCGCCCCGCCTCCGCCGCCACCACGGCGACGAGTATTGCGATCAACGAGTTGAAAGTGGATTATCTCAGTGCTGGCTCACCGCCCAGCGTGAGTTTTTCCTCGGCGGATGTTGCCGCCTATGTCGGGCAGAATGCTAATTTCAGTATGGTAGCCGGCGGCAGTGCGCCGCTGTATTATCAATGGTTTTTTAACACCAACACCGCTCTCGCCGGCGCGACCAATGCCGCACTGGCTTTGACCGGCGTGCAACTGACGAATTCCGGCGCGTATTTCTGCCGCGTGATGAATGCTTTCGGCGCTGACACCAGCGCAGTGGCCCAACTCACCGTGACATTGCCGCTCGCCCCGACGATTGCCGCGCAACCGCAAGACATCACCGTGACGCCCGGAGCCGCCGCGAGCTTCAGCGTTAGCGCCACCGGCTCGGCTCCGTTGAATTACCAATGGTATTTCAATAACAACATCCTCCTTCCCGGCGCGAACAATCCGTCGCTCACGGTGAACAACGTGCAAGCGACCAACGTTGGCACTTACTCAGTAGTCGTCAACAATCTCGCCGGTTCAACCACCAGCTCCAACGCAGTGCTGACGCTGAATACCAATCCCGTCGCCCCGGCCTTTGTTTCGCAACCGGCGGCGGCCATTGTCGTGGCGGGATCCCCGGTGAATTTCACTGCGAATATTTCCGGTTCGGCACCGATTTATTTTCAATGGTTCAAAAACGGGACCGCGATTCCGGGCGCGACCGCGTCGTTATTGACGTTGACCAATGTGCAAAATGCGGACGCCGGCAGTTATTCGCTCGTCGCGTCCAATCTGGTCGGCACCGCCACAAGCGCTGCTGCGACTCTGACCATCACCATTGCCTCGGCTTTGCCGAACTCGGCGTTCAACTTGACCGGCTTCGCCAACGGCACGACCGGCGGCGGCGTGGTGGCTGAAACCAATGCCGCGTATGTTAAAGTGACCAACGCCCTCGACTTGGCGAACGCGCTGATTTCCGCCTACAAAACCGCAGGTTCGGTAAAGATTATCGAGATCACTACGAACTTGAATCTCGGCTGGAATGAAATCGGTAGCACCGTGCAAAACCTCGCCTCCACGCCGTTTCGCGCGCACAATTCGGCGCTATTGCATCCGGCCTTGCTCGCCTCTGGCGTCAGTTTAATTGACATCCATCCCCGCACCGGACTGACGATTTTTTCCGCCGCCGGCGCAACCATCAAGCACGCCACGTTCAATGTGAAAGGCTGCACGAACATCATCATCCGCAATTTGAAATTTGACGAAATGTGGGAATGGGACGAAGCCACCAAGGGGCAATATGACAAGAACGATTGGGATTTCATTGACCTCGGCAACGGTGGCGCGGTGAGCAATATCTGGGTGGATCACTGCACCTTCACCAAATCCTACGATGGCATACTCGACACAAAAGCGGGCAGTTCGGCCATCACCATTTCCTGGTGTAAATATACCGGCGACGATGGCGCCACGAATGCGAACAGTTTTGTCTGGCAGCAAATCAACGCGCTCGAATCCAACCGGACTGCGTATCCGTTTTACAATTTTCTTCGCAACAATGGTTTTAGCTCCACCGAGATTGCGACAATTATTCAAGGCCACGATAAGACGCATCTCGCCGGCGCGAACAATCTCGATCCCAACAACGCCACGATTTCGATGACGTTTCATCACCTGTGGCTCAACAACGTGTGGGACCGCTGCGTTCCCCGTCTGCGCGCCGGCAATGTGCATGATTACAATCTCTACGCCGACGACACGCTGGCTTATGCCGCCAAAAACTTGCGCAACCTGCGCGCGGCGGCGATGAGCACAAACAATCAAAACACGCTGAACAACACGTATGATTTTAACCCGCCGCTCAATGGTGCCATCGCTACCGAGAACGGCGCGCTGCTAGTCGAAAAATCGGTTTACATTGACTGCCTCACGCCGTTGCGCAACAACCAGACCGATCCGAGCAATCCTGCCTACACGGGGAAAGTTTTGGCGCTCGACACCATTTACCAATTGAACGGTGCCTATTTTCGCGGCAACAGCACGGACCCCGGCGGCACCAACACTCTGGGCCCCGTGCAGGCGCCGATCATTCCCTTTTCGTGGAATTTGACCGGCGGCACGCTGCCGTACACTTACACGGCCGATGATCCGGGGCAGTTGCCAACCATTCTTGCCGCCGGGGCCGGCGCCGGCACGGTCAATTGGAATAAAACCAATTGGCTGCTCACCACCTACGCGCCGACAGCGCCGACGCTTACTGCTCAACCGCAAAACCAATCCGTCGCAACCGGCGGTAGCGTGACTTTCGGCGCGGTCGCCAATGGCAGCGCGCCTCTATTTTATCAGTGGTATTTCCACACCAATCAACCAATCATAGCCGGCACCAATTCGACGCTCATTTTGGCGAATGTACAAAACACCAACGCCGGCAGCTATTTGGTGATCGTCACCAATTCCGCCGGGTCGGTGACCAGTGCCGTCGCCCAACTCACATTGCTCCAGCCTGCGGTCGCGCCGCAAATTAGTTTCGTTAGCCAGTCTGGCGGCATTTTTGGATTCCAAGTCGCCGGCAGCAGCGGACAAAATTACTCCGTGCAAGTCTCCACAAACCTGACCGACTGGGCGTCGGTGTTCACCACGAATCCGGCATTCGGAAATTTTTTCTGGAACGAAGCCGGCATGGAAAAATATTCCCAACGTTTTTACCGGATTTTGCAAGGTCCTTGATTCTACGGCACTGCACGACACGGTTTTCAGAACCAACATGAACTGGCTGTCCAAACTGCGACAATATTTTTCGCACTCGCCGGAGCCGGAGCATCTGCGGCGCGGTCGGCAGGGCGAATTGGCGGCAAAAAAATATTTGCAGCAAGCGGGCCTGAAATTTCTGACCGCCAACTTCCGCACGCCGCAGGGCGAAATTGATTTGATCTTTCGCGACGGCGCCGGGCTGGTGTTCGTCGAAGTCAAAACGCGTTCGTCAGAAACTTGGACACGCCCGGCGGCGGCGGTAAATGCGCGCAAGCGCCGCTTGCTCTCGCAGACGGCGTTGGTGTATTTGCACCGGCTGAAAAATCCGCGCGTAACGGTGCGCTTTGATATTGTCGAAGTGCTTTTGGCGAACGGCGCGGTCGGAGAAATCCGGCACCTGCCCAACGCCTTTGCGCTGAGCCGGCCGTACCGGTATGGCTGAAATTTGCTTGAACTTGCCGGGAAACCGGCGAAGTTGGGCGCGGACTTATGGTGGATGTGCTGCTCATTATCTTGAAAGCCGGGCTCTCATTGCTGGGGCTGGGCTTTGGCGGTTGGCTGTTTTACCGCACGCTCAAGCGCAGCGATGAACCGCAGAAAATTCTGGCCAAGGAAATCTTCACTGTATTGCTGGTCGCCGGCGAAGTGTATTTGATCCATCGCATGAACGGCCATATGAGCGAGGGCGGCATTCTGGGAAATTTCGCTCCGGCTTTTGTCATCAGCACGAGCGTGGCCGCCGTGGGAATTATTTTGTCCATCGTCTGGACGCCGCAAATTAGCGCCTTTATGGTCAGCCCGCTCACCAATCTGCTCGATGGCGGCGGCGAGCCGCCGGAGCCGAAGCCCGTTTATTCCGCCGCGCTGGCCAAGCGAAAATTCAACCGCCCGCTGGAAGCCATCGTTCTCATTCGCGAGCAATTGGCAAAATTTCCCGACGACTTTGAGGGCATCCTACTGCTTGCGAATATCCAAGCCGAAGACATGCACGACCTTGCCGGCGCCGAGCTGACGTTGAATCACTTCTGCGATAAGCCGACGGCACCCGCGCGACAGGTCGTCGCTGCGCTATCGCAGCTTGCGGATTGGCATCTGAAAAAAGCGGCCGATGGGGATGCCGCCCGCGCCGCGTTACAAAAAATTCTGGAGCGGTTTCCCAACACCCCTTTCGCTCTCGGCGCCGAACAGCGGCTCGCGCATCTCGGCGAAGCGGAAAAAATCCTGCTGGCGCAGCACGATCGCCAGGCTCTGCCGCTGCCGGAAGGCGTGGATAATATTGGCTTGCTCGACTCCACGGAATTGTTGCAACCGCAGGAAATCGAGCCAGGCCGTCTCGCCGCCGCATATTTGAAACAGCTCGAAGCGCATCCGCACGACGCGGAGATTCGCGAAAAGCTGGCGCTGATTTATGCCAAAGATTTTCGCCGGCTTGACCTCGCCACGATGGAATTGGAACAACTTATCCGCGAACCTCGGCACAAGCCCAAGCAGGTCGCTCATTGGCTGAATCAGTTGGCCAATTGCCAAATCCAACTCGGTGCCGATGTGGACACCGTGCGCACCACGCTGGAACAAATCGTGGAACGCTTTCCCAATCTGCCCGTCGCCGAAGTGGCCCAACGCCGGCTGGCCCGCATCCGGTGTGAATTCAAAGGCCAGGAAAAAACGGCGGCAGTCAAACTGGGCATTTACGAACAAAACGTCGGCCTCAAATATGGCCGGCCGCGCACCTGAAATTATCGCGCCGCGCTGACGAAACCGAACTGCGCCCGCTCAATCCATCCCGCCTCCGTCGCCGTGCGGATGAATAAATAATTTCCTCGTGCCCGCACCATCCGCGCCGCTTCGCCGGCCGGCAACGTTGCCACCGATTCACTCGTCTCCGTCGGCGTCAGGCGTAGCGGGGCATTTTTTTTCAGCACAAAACCCAATTGCGTCCGGCTCACCACGCCGACATTGGCCGTCAGGCCGAACAAAAAAACGCCGAACGCCAACGCCGCCAGCGATTGTTGCCAGCCAGATTTTCGTCTGCCAAAAATACGCGGCAGCACCAGCAAACCCACCGCCAGCCACAAACTCGCGCCCGCCAGCCACAC
>TBL_comb47_HYPODRAFT_10006870_pt1 | contig 12147 bp, 9 predicted proteins | sample TroBogypolimnion_40_FD_10682 | JGI IMG/M metagenome (IMG submission 10682) | reverse complement strand
ATAACTGGACAGAACAGCAAAAGTATTCGCATGAAATTATCGAGATCACCGACAAATCCCAAATCGCTGCCCAGTATGTTCAAATCAAAACAGCTTGATCCCATCGCGGAGATTAAACATCCAGTCAAAATACAGATGCTTCCCAGCATAATTATGCTCTTTCTATCGGATAGACGATGTTTTCTTAATAAAATAACCGCCGCTGTGACTGGCAGAATGAGACCCAATGCGATGACATAAACCCAAAGAATACCATACTCGACGGCAAAAGTTAAAAAACTGTTGACCATAGTACGGTATTGCAGTGTTGATTCAACCGGCTGGTAAAATGTCGTATAAATCATGCCAGACATGCCGGAGCCAACTCCGTCCGGATTGTCAACCAACATTTTCAATCCGCCCTGAAACAGTGTCATCCGGTTTGTTATTGCCCTGTCTGGAGTTGGGATAGAGTTGACGCAGCGCGTCATAACGCCGCAACTGATGGCCACAATACCAAGTATCACTATTGCAATTACAGCAAATTTATTCCTCGGAAAGAAATGCGGCAGTCGCAACGGGTGTTCCGGATGAATAAAATAATTTTTCAGAAACAGAAAAATCAGTCCTTCAATCAGGACGGCAACAATTCCGGTTCTGGAATAAGTTAAAATCAAAAAGGAATATAACAAAATCTCTGAGATAATCGCCGGATAAATAGTCGCTTTGTTTTTCAGGAAGACCCTTATGCTCCAACAAACCGGAAGCAGACAGGCAATCAGTGCCGCTGCATGATTTGGATTGAAAAAACCGAACCCGTATCTAATCATTCCATGATAAGTAAATTCCATACAGTACCTTCAATCCGATTGGCCGGTTTTCCAGCATTCCGCCAAATTTAATGAAAAGAAGTTATTCCTGTACTCCTGTTCAATATCTGTGGCATTTCTAGAAGCTGCCGGATAATATTTCATGGTCTGGTCGTCACCCACATAAACAGCTTTCCACTGTCCATTTGAAATATCCTCAAAAAATATTTCCGCCAACTTTAAACTTCCGGCGTTAAGTTCATGTTCCCCTGGATAACTTTTCCAGATAACCTTAAAGCCTTTCTCCCTAGCGTCGCGAACAAACTTTGAACTAAGCAGGAAGCGGCCTTCGTCACTTTCACCGCAAGTGATTAGTGCCGGACATGAAACGGCAACAGTTTCAGGCTTGAACCACACCCCGCAGGCATGAGTGCCCCAAGCTTCAACGATTTCCGGCTTCCAATGGTAAAATAAGTTGGCACATTGGCCTCCTGCCGAATAGCCGTAATAGAATAATTTTATATCGCGTTTCAAACCGAATTTTTGCCGCACCAATTTCAGTGCTTCGAACATAGCATCTCCTGACCATTTTTCAGGCTCCCAATAATTATCATTCTTGAACGACGGTGAAATCAGGAAAATTCCATACTGGTCAGCCATGTGGTTGAAATGATAAGTATTGATGGTTTTTCCGCCGTCCCAGTTGCGTCCACCGAACAGTACCATGATCCGGCTGTCAGGAGTATATTTTGCAGGTTGCCGCACTTTCCATTCAAGTTGACGGTTGGTCGATGCGGAAGTTTTAACAGTCAATGTCAGCAATTCCTCCGACTGCCCCGACCAGGCAGAGATCATAAATAAAAGAAAGAATATTTTCGCTGTTATAATTTTGTTCATTTAGGTATGGCTTCTTTGCCCCAAGCCAGTGCCAGTTCACGAGTATAAAATTCCACACGGTCTTCCGGGTCTATATTCTTGACAACGCGGCTGTCGGCGGGCCAGAACTTACCTTCCTGGTCATCGCCGACATACAGCAGTTTCTTGTTTCTTGAGCTGACGGTGTTGAGACCGGTTTGCAAGTCTCCGAGGTTCTGCTCATGATAATAGGTCAGAAACTCGCGAGCCAAATCAGAAGACTCTTTCGGCACTTCATGCGGCAGATTAGGATAGGATTTCCATAAAATATTCAATCCCAATTTTCTGGATTCAGACACAAAATGGCGGGTCAGAATATAACGACCAATGTCAGCGTCGCCGCAAGTCACCAATCCCGGACAGTTCTGCATTCGCTTAGTTGGAGTGTGAAATACCCCGCAGGCGTGGGAAACCCAGGCGGTACAGGCTTCCGGCTTCCAAGCTGGAAACAGATTAGAGCATTGCGAACCGCCGGAATAACCATAATACATAATCTTCTTATCACAGATATTGTATTTTTTCTTAATGAGTTTCAAACCATTGAATAGGGCATTGCCTGACCATCTGTCTGGCTCCCAATATTTATCATCCTTGAATCCCGGTCCAACCAAAAAAACGTCATTCTGGTCTGCCCACTGGGCAAAGCCATATCCCCCCGACGCTTCGCCTTTTCCCGAACAATTACGTCCGCCAAAAATCACCAACACTCGGTAAAATTGCTTCGATAGGGGATTATAATTGGCGGGAACCCGATAATAAATGTCAACTGATTTATTATTCGGTGCAAACGTTTTCACATTGACGCTTTGAACATCGGCGACCGCTCCGGGCATCACTGAAACAAACAAAAATTGTGCTAAAAAAATGAATAATAACAATTTTCTTTGCAACATTCTTTAAATTTCCCTCTTTTTTTCACTTGACAAAATCATAATATACACTATTTTCTGAAAATAGAAAATTGCATAATAAAATTTTCCAAAGAATAACAAATATTTATAAAACAAGAGGAGTATTCTATGCGTTTTATCACAAGGTCTCTATTGTCGGTACTGGCTGTGTTCATGGCATTTTCAGCGGGAGCTTACGAAAAAATCAACTGGCAAAGCAAAGCGCTGACCGCCGGGAAAGCCAATCTTACCACTGATGGATTCATAGTTTCCCGCACACTTGACAGTGCCAACTTTTCGCCGGAATTCCAGATGCCGATTGAATTGGTTTACGATTCCGCCAATACTAAATTCAGTATTTTCGGCTGTGCATGGCGCTGCCCGCAACTTGAATCCAAACTCTTCCCAAAGCCAGACGGCGCAGACTGGATCACCCCCTGGGGCGAGAAAATCACTTTCTTTAACAAGCAGCATAAAAACAACGAACACATGATTGAGTTGTATAAGGAGTTGATGCAGGGCTCCGGCTGTTTCACGCCTTACGCCGACTTTGAGGCCGAAGGCTCCAAAAACGGCAATTGGGTCGTCACCGGCAAGGACACCAAAGCCGGCTGGAGTTTCGAATACTCTAACGGCCGCCTGTTGAAAATCACCGCTCCCACTGGCCGGTTCCTGCAATTTCAGTACAACCAGGACAAACTTGTTTCCGTTGCGGAAAACAATATCGCGCTAATTTTCCTCAACTACAGCCAGAATGCGTTGACACCGGACAAACTCACCGTCAACGGGGTAGATTTCACCATGACCTATTCTATGCAGTCAAATCTGTGGCTGGATAAGAATAAACTCGAACCCGCAGTCCACGTCAATAACCAGATGCTCTCCTCGGTTATTCGCGACGACCTAAACCCGATTGTTTTCAGCTATGATGCCGATGGCTATCTGGCCGGAATCACCCAAGGCTCTTTTGCCGAAAAATTCGCTGTTCAGCATGAAACCGAACAGGAACGACATGCCTTCATCAAGAAAATCCAAGAAATGAAGGAAAAGAAACAGAATACCGTTTATGTCATTCCCGACAAACTGGCTGGGCGCATCCTGAAAGATGAATTGTACACTTACAGCTATCCGGAAAAGAACGTTGTTGTTCTGCACGATAAAGCCGGACGGCAGGCCACTTATAATTATAGTGGGCTGCGCGGCATTCTGAAAGTCAATGATTTCGCTGGACTGGAAACCTCCACCTACTTTTTCCGCCGCTATGACGTTTCATATAACGGCAAAATCCGCCAAGTTGTTGATGCGAAAGACCGCGTCGTGCTGAACTGCCGTTATGACAAAACTACTGGCGAACTTTCCCGCGTCCGCGACATAGCGGACAACGAAACCTTCTATTCATATGACAGAAGCGGTCTCTTGGCTTCCGTGTCACGCTCGGTGCCGGGCGGCAAACAGCCGCTGTTGCGGATTAACTATGACTCAAGGGGTAATCCCGTTGAATACCTGCGTCTGGATGCTGAAGGCAAACCGGTCACCACCACCAAGCTCAGCTATAACAGCAATCGTGACCTTACTGCCGTGGACAACGGAGAACAAAGCATGAATTTCAGTTACAACAGTTTTGGCAGACCAACTCAGGCTTCCGACATTCTAGGGCGTACCGCGAAATTTGAATATGACAAATACAACCGCCTAAAAGCCGCGACTGCTCCGAACAGCATCCGCACTGTTTATGCCTACACTCCGGGAGGGATGATCTCGGAAATCAAACGTTTCGCGTCGCTGGACGAAAAAGAACTGCTCTCCTTACTTAAGATTAGCTATGACGCTGACGGCCGCGCAGTTTCCTATGCCGACGCTCAGGGCCACGTGAAGAAATTCGAACATGACAGCATGGGCCGCGTGATCGTTGAATATTTCCCGGATAATACCGCCGTAAAATATTCCTATTCAGTATTGGGACAGTTGCATAAAGTCACCGACCAGAACCAGAATCCGATAGAGTTTGAATGGACTAAGTTTGGCAACATCGGCGAAAAGAAAACCGCTGAAAATCAGGGTACCAATTACAATTATGACAAATACGGCTTGCTTCAGTCCGTCATCAGCAAGTTGAAGAACAGCAAAACTATTGACCGTGAAATCAAATACGCCTACGACGCTTTCGACCGTGTAACTGCCATAGACTATGGGAAAGGACAGGTCAAGACTTTTAAATATGACACTTGGGGTAAAATCCTGCAAGCTACCCAGACCGAAAACAAGAAAGTTTCTACCGCCGAATTCCAGTACGATCAGTTCGACCGTCTGGTTAAAAAGACAGTCACCACCGCCGGAGCGGCTGGTAATTCCGTTGCCAGCTGTACTAACTATGAATATACTTACGACCGCTACGGTAAGCATACTGAACGATTAATCACTTTTAACGACGGGCAAAAGCGCAAATCAGAATGGATATACGACAAATACGGACGCTTGACCGCGATGAACGATGAGGGCAAGACCGTAAGCTACACTTACGACAATCAGTCCAGAATCTCCGTGCGCAAAGCCGACAACATCCATGTTTACTATACCTACACCCGATTCGGACAGTTAGAATCTAAGTCCTTAGGTTCGCCGTTCGCGCTCGCCAGCGACAGTAAACCTATCGCTTATATCAAATATTTCTACAATCCTGATGGTCAGATTACCGCCAGAGACGTTAATGGCAATAAGCAGAATTACAAATACGACCTGAAAGGCCAGTTGCTGGAAGTAGTTGACGCAACCGGCAAAGCCGTTGAACAGTACGTTTACGATGCTGCCGGAAACATTTTGACCAAAACAATTGACGGCAAGATTACGACTTACAAATACGACAAAGCCAATCAGTTGGTCAACAGTACCGATGCAACAGGTAAAATCACCAATTACGACTATGATGCCGCTGGACGTTTGACCAAAGAAGGGGATAAATCCTACGCCTACGGCTGGCTGAATAAAGTAGTCAACATCTCCGAAAACGGCAAGTTATCTGCAAGTTTTGAATATGGAATAGACAACCAGTTGTTTTCAAGTACCGATGCAACCGGCAAATCAGAATCATTTGTATGGGATGGTCTGGCACTAATTAAACGTGATTCCACCAACTTTGTAAACGAATCTGCCGTCACTGGCGGCAACCCCATTCTAGCATTCGGCAAAGGCAATTCAAAAGTACTTTTTGAGGATATGCTTGGTAATACACTTGGTTCGGTAGAAAAGGGCAAATTTGAAAGCATTGAACGCACTGCTTTTGGCGAACAACTTTCGCACTCCAGCACTTCAGAACTTTCCAACGTTCCCTCCGACTTTTTCACCGGCAAACCGCAAATTGAAGGGCTCGGATATACGTTTATGTTCCGTAATTACCGCGCTGACCAAGGTAAATGGCAGACCAGTGACCCGATGGGTTATCCCGATGGCTGGAATAACCTGGCGTATGTGAATAACGGGGTAAATAGTTGTATTGATAGATTTGGCGCAGATATTATCAATCTTGTTGATCCTAATGGTGCTATGGGAGAAGGACATTCTGCTTGGATTATTGGAAATGGTACAAGCTACACTGCATATGATTATCGGCCAGGACATAGTTCCATTACAACTGTTACCAGTGTTGCTGCCGCAATTGATACCTTAAATAGCTATAGAACGCCTGGACACCAATATACAGAAGCACAAACGATAACCACTAGTCCAAGCGACGATACTGTCGCAAACTGGTCAGCTACAATGTATATGTATACTAGTTATTCATTAACAAGCCATAATTGCTATCAATTAGGTATTCAAGTCGTCAATGACATAAATCGGACAAATAACACAAATTATACTATTTCAAATTCAGCGGTTCCGAATACCGCTTTTAATGAAAACCAAAATAATGGATGGCAACCAACTGCGGTCATAGAATAATTTTAATAGGAGGATATTTTTATGAAAACATTATTCCTAATGTTATTGTTACTTATGTCACAATTTGTTTTTTGCGATCAGTTCAATTACAGCAGTGATGATTCAATCTGCCTAGCAAACAAATTTATTAATAAACTACGTGAGGATACCCCATTTCTATATGAGGATGAAGTCACATTTTTTGGCAATTTTTCGTTATATAGTTATGTCATTCTGCATAAATTGGGATATGTTGACGAGCAAGGGGAATGGATTAAGCCCAAGCCAAAATATTCATATTTATGTGAATTGATCCGGATCAATTCACATTTTATTCTGTTAAAACAAACTTATACACAATATTATTTTGCCGGAGGCTCAAAGACTGTTGGCAAAGATGGGTTATATGATAATTCTTCTTATGCATATATTGGATATGTTCAAGAGCAACATGATTATTCGAGTGCGGATCTTGTTAGTAATGCAAAAAGTTTAATCATCCGCTATAACAAGCCTAGGAAGAGTCTTGATTTCCCAATGCTTATAGATGGAACCCCTTTTTTAAAATATTTAGGATTTATTTCTGATTCCAAGGGAGTTCCTGAATTAGGGAAAGATGAGTTGGATAAATTGGTTAAACATATCTCCGTAATAGACAAATAGAGAGAGGGGAACTATGCCGAATAATGCTTTATGCTAATAACATTGACAGTAAAAAAAGAGTAAATATGATAAAATTCGTAAATTTATGGAAACTGTTCACCTTTTTCTGTGTATTTTATCTGACGATTAGTCCAATACAGGCCTTGGAATGCATGGTAAGCATATCTCTGATCGGTAGTTTCAATGACCAATGGAATAATGTCCCGCCAGGGCGGACTCCGTTACTGTCCACAATCAACAACGTTGTCAAAAAACAATATTTTTATGTCTATGTCCTTTGGGAAAAATTTGCAGTCAAAAATGGGCAACCCGCAATATGGTTCGATATTCAGGCTACCCGTCCTGACGGAAAGAACTATTTTGAACAGAAAACCCTTAAAGGATTGCCGGACAATGTAAAGTATACGGAAAGTAAATCTATTTTTATGTCTCCGAATTATTTTAAGATTTGCTTTGAGAATGATGATCCCATCGGCAAATATGTTTTCAAAATCATTGCGCATGACAATTTCGGCAATTGTTCGGCAACGTCCGAATGTGCGGTGAATTTGGTTGCCGCTCCGGAAAAATATGAAGCTTTGGACTTTTGGGCTAAAGCAAATCAAGACATTGTTACATCCTATTACCGTAATCCTCAGCCGCAAAAACTGATTCCACTGTTTCTCGGCTTCTGTAAAGCCGAACCGGAAATGCAGAAAAAAAACCGCAATTATTCATCAATGAACATGCTAATGTTTTTCTACCGGACATTTGACGCTAACCAATATCTGCTGCCAGAATTGGCAAAACAGGCAAACACACTTGGACAACCAGACAAAAATTACGCAGTTTACCTTCTTTACTACTTGAACGAAAAAGACAAGCATCTGATAGAATCAATCGGACCGGATGCCGTCGCATTCGCTGGAAATTTGTCAAAAGTTTCAAATCCGTTTATTATTGAGAAAATTACTCATCCAATTCAGGAAGATATGCTATGGACAAGCTTTTTCGCCACTGGAGAATTCGCCCCGATCAAAATGCTGGCTGATACCATGAATAACATGAGTAGCGGAATTACGCCGGAGCAGTATAAAAATCTCCCAGCTAAAACGCAGGAAGACAGCAAAAAACTGCTGAACGGGGCTATCGGCAGCGCCGCCATGTGGTCATTAACCGAAAATGCCAAAACTCATCCGCTGGTATTTTATTATTGCGAAACATTGTTTCAGCGCGATAACTCTGACAAATTCATAAAGTCATGCCTAGCCCAGGTACTGAATAATGCCTCGAAAGGCTTATCACAATCACAGCCTCCCAAGAAGCAATAAACGTAGTTGCACTTGCATGATAAATTATAAAAAAGATTTAAAATCATATTTTATTGAAATAAGTAATTGTAAAAATAATAAAACAACTCCGTCTCGGCCAACCCGAAAACGGAGTTGGTTCGTGAAGGTTATGCCGCTGAAGATTTTTCTTCAACGGGACGTTGTTCTTTTTTTTCTAGTTCCTGCCAGGCCTTTGGATCGGGAAGTGCTTCGACAGCTTCGGAGAAAGTTTTCTCCAAGTCAAACCCGACAATTTGAGCGAGTACTTCGGCTTCAGCCCATTTGGCTTCGACCGGGCCGGATTGACCTTGCTTCAACTCACTGACGAGATTGCTGGTCAACTTCTTCCAGGCTTCCGCATCAAGGGTTTCTTCATCAACCAGCGGATAGGAAGCAATGCCTTCTTTAGTTCCATCTTTGCCCCAGTTGCCTCTGAAGACGGAATCCACGCCAAGACAGGCTATAAGTTTGAAAATCGTATTCCGGTCAGGAATTTGATATTCAAATTTCTCCAGATATGCAATCAAACTGTCAATGCAATGCCGCTGCCGTTGACGATGCTTGCGCTCTTTGCGTTCAGCAAGCGTGCTTGGCTGCTTCTCTTCCGTCGTTTCCGGCTCAGTTCCGGCTGCGGAATTCGCACGGTCTTCCTGTTGCTTCCGGTAATAATCCTCTATTTTGACATGAATACTATTTCCGGCTTGTGGGCCGCAGACAATGAATGCTCTCTGTCCGCCATTCTTTTTTGAAACCTGAGTCCAGGCGTGAGGCGGATAGACCTCCTCGACATCCAGTGGAAACCCTTCAGGATATTCCCGCGACTGCGAAATATGCAATGTCTCCGGTTCATCCTGCCTGATTTTTTCGACTTTCTCAGCGATAAACGCATGGAGCTTTTCCAGATAAAACTGCCGGTTCTGACATCTGGCTTTGCCGTAATCGTTCATGTCGTCGAACAGGAACCCGTTATTCTTCCGGTCAATGCAGGCCGGACATTCGCCGCACCCCTGATAACTGCTATCCTCATTCCAAGGGGCATTTTTCAAAAGGAACGTGAATTCTTCATCTAACATCTTGCTGAACTTCGCCAATGGGATTTTCTCGTCGGTATTGCGACGATCAAAATACTCGAATACCGCCAGTTGAATGTCTTCGGAATACTTGGCGATAATCTCGTAATGACCAAGCGTAAAGTTAGGGAATCTGTTTTCTTTTGTCGCTGTTCTCCAACATTCGGCAAGTTCTTTCAAACGAATCCTGGCAGCAATCCACTGTGGCGAATGGCTTAAATGCGTCGCCAGTTCCGCAATGCCGAATTTCTCCGATAGCTTGGCGAGTTTTTCAATCTGTTCCGCCAGCGTCAGGTTGGTTCTTTCGTCATTTTCGGCAAACGCAATCAATTCCGCGTCTCCTTCGATAAACGAAACTTCTGACGGAACTGTAAATTCAGTTTTGCCGATAATCTGTGTCATGGCGACAAAACTTTTGCGCCCGACGACGACCTTATACTTGTAACTTTCGTGTTCAATAGGCTGGATTTTAATCGAATGAATCAAGCCGACGCCGTTGATGCTGGCGGCTCTATCCTGGATTTCCTGCTCCGAAGTGTTGCGGTCAAATTCACAGAGGATTTCTTCAGCTTTAATGACGTTCATGGTTAACGTTTCCTTTTTGTTAGATGCTTTACTTGTTGTTGGTTTCGTGGTTTTCGTCGAACTTTTTAGTGCATTCTTTTTCATCTTAACTAATTCCTTCTTGTTGTTTGTTATTTTTCAGAAACTAAAACACCCGTACACTCTCGAATTCTATATCACCTCCTTAATAATGACTTTTGATTACTTTCCGACGGATATCAGCAAGTAATCGGCTTAATTCGTCTTTCTCATAGCTTGAGAGTTCATCCTTGTCGCAGATTCCTTTAAAATCATCTCTGGACTTGCCGTTGTATTTGATGGAGACTTCACGTCCAACCCAGGTGTAGATGTCCGCCCATTCGCTGTGCAAAGGACTTTCCAACGACGCTGTCATCAATACGGCGACTGCTTCCGGGTATCCTGCCCAAACACCTAGTTCGTGCCGATTATGCTCATCGCAGATGATTTCAAGCCGTTCCTGATAGATGGCAAGCTTGAGCCAGTGCGGAATAGCATCATGCCAGAGTGAGGCTGAAGAGATGATTGGTGCGCCGAAGTATTGTTTATGCTCCTTACGCAATCCAGTCAATTCCAGCAACGCTGAAATCACTTTCGGCGACATTCCGGTTTTCAGCATGATTTTTATCATTGTCTGAGTATTTTCCGTAATGCCGTCGCCGGAGTTATCCACTTCGCCAATTATCTCGAACAGGTTCAACTGGATTTTTTCAGAAATTGCAAGCATCACTTACCGCCATGTATTCGGTTACTGCCAATGCCTCAAGGTTTCGCACCGGCACAATGAACCCGCACTTTGTACATTGATAACGGTCAACCTGGCCGTCGAGAGTTTCTGCATTCGAATGATCGTAATCGGGTTCATACTTGCCGTTTGTAACGGTTATCTTGCAGATCGGCGTCGAGGTAATCACTTCAATCATGATTTCTTCAAGTACGTCGTTGCCGCATTTCGGACATTTGAATTTCAATATCTTTTCCATTTTGGCCTCCAGTTTTAAAAAACGAAAAAGGCGCAATCCGGTTTAATGGACGCGCCTTTTTCACTTGGTTGGGGTTTGTTGTTATTCAGTTGGAATATTTGCGGACATATCGCACATAAGCGCAATTGCGGATTCCAGCGTGACTTCGTCGTTAATCACCGCCCAGTACAAATTCTCGTCGAACTCATACAATTTGGCCTCCATCTCATCGCTGCCGAATCTGTTTTCACCATTCCTGCTCATTTTCATCCTCCAGTTCTTTCAGGAAGTTGCGGCAGCAACTATGGCCGGAGCGTTTCAAGTCGAACTTGGTGCCGTCCTGACCACACTCCGGACATTCCAGCCATTCTGGGAACTCAATAACTTCAATGTCAACTTCCGGCCACGCGACAGCGCTGCTATTCATTTTCAGCGTCTTCTTTAACGCCGAGAATGTAATCGCAGGCTCTCTGGGCAGCGCCGGCAGCAAGGATCACCATCCTTTTGTCGTCGCGCAACTTAGATAACCAGTTAGCGATATATGCCGCCGAATTGTTAATGACCATATTTTCAATCCCAGCCTCGGCGCAGAGAAAGGCCGCACCCATTTCCGCAATCAGTTCTTCCTGCGAATACTGTTCGGAACTGAATGATACCCGTTCTGCAATGCCTTTGCGATTGAGCCGTGATTTGTGACCGGTAGCGTGAACCATTTCATGGAACAGCGTCGAATAGGTTGCCTCATCGGATTCAAAGGAATCTACCGGCGGCATTTTGATGGTGTCTATCGACGGATAATAACACGCCATTGAACCGTTATGCTCCATGTATGGTTTCGTCGGCATTCCCTCAAAGATTTTTTCTGCTCTTTTGATCGGGTTAAATTTGCGCCGGGAAATTTCCGGGATGTATTTCTCGTCAATGCCGTAACATTGTGCGATGTTGAAAACATAGTAATAGCGCAGCATTGGAACCCGTTTGGGGCGGCCACTGTTATCGAGGACAGGCTTTCCTTTTTCATCTACTGCCTCGAACCATTTGTAGAAAAC
>TBL_comb47_HYPODRAFT_10006869_pt1 | contig 12150 bp, 15 predicted proteins | sample TroBogypolimnion_40_FD_10682 | JGI IMG/M metagenome (IMG submission 10682) | reverse complement strand
AAAAATGAAAATAATATAAATAAAGAAAATCATGAACAAAATATAGAAAATGAAAATATTGAAAAAAATAAGAAAAGAAAAAATATTACTGAAATTGTTGAAAAAAAGAATAAGAAAAATAAGATAGATGATATAATAGATGATATAATAGATAATAATGAAAAAAATAAAAGCCGCTCTCTAAGTCCGATGAATAGCGAAGATGAAAATGAAGCCAAAAATGAATACGAAGATAAGAATAAAATTGATGAAGTTGGTTTTTTTGATAGTTTTGATAATGATTTTAAAGAAGAAGAATTAGAACCAAAAAAAAAAGATGATTTATTTTATATTGATTATTATATTATTTTTGATAATCCTCCTTTTGACAATCCTGATAATTGTTGTTCAGAAGATGGATGTGATACAAATAAATTACAAGATGAAGAGCAAAGTGATGCAGAAGATGATGCACAAGATGATGCACAAGATGATGCACAAGATGATGCACAAGATGAAGCACAAGATGATGAACTATGTAATACAAAAAAAAATAATAAAACCCCAAATAAATACACAAAATTTGATAAAGAAGACAATGAATTATTTAATAATTATTATAGAGATGGTTTTATAAAAGAAATTAATCCAAATAATAATATAGAGAAAGTTTTTCAAAATATTATTGGAAATTTAAATAAAAAAATATCTGATAGAAAAAATGGTAAAATTGATAAATCACCTAAAAATAAAGATAAAAAAGATTTCTATAGTTATTTTAAAGAATCGCCTGTCTTATTACCAATAGATAAAGAAATCAAAGATTTGAAAGATTTAATTGAACTTGGAAAAACATATGATCCTAAAGATAAAAATAGATATGTTATTAATTTACGAGCATTAAATAAATGCGTAGAACCTCTACAAAATTTAGAATCAATGATTGGAATGAAAAATATTAAAGAAATGATTATTGATATTATATTTTTCAGATTACAAAACATAGAAGATAATAAAGAAGAGTTATGGCATTTAGTTATACAAGGAACTCCAGGTTCTGGAAAAACAGAAGTCTCAAAAATTATCGGTAAATTATATTATTCGCTTGGAATTGTAAAAGAAGATAAATTTACACAGGTTCGTCGTTCAGATTTGATTGGAAAATATTTAGGACATACTGCGAAAATGACTCAAGAAGTGTTTAATAATGCAAAAAATGGGGTACTTTTTATTGACGAAGCATATAGTTTGGGAAATCCTGATAATAAAGATAGTTTTGCAAAAGAATGTATTGATACAATTAATCAAAATTTAACGGAAAACAGGGATACTGTAGTTTTTATTGCAGGATATAAAGAACAATTGGAAGAATCATTTTTTAGTTATAATCCTGGATTAAACCGACGATTTAAAATAAGGATGAATGTGGATAAATATAATCCAACTGATTTAAGGAGTATTTTTATAAAAAAAATAAAGGAAAATAATTGGTCTATATTAAATGATGATTGTGAAAATGAAATTCCACTAAAATTTTTTGAAGAAAATTCAGACATGTTTAAATATAATGGAGGAGATATGGAAAACTTATGGCATCTTACAAAAATAGTACATGCGCGAAGAATTTTTGGTAAATCAAATGATTTGGTTAAAAAAATATCAAAAGTTGATTTGGATAATGCTTTTAAAAAATATTCTGAAAATGAGGAGTTTAAAGGAAGAGCAGATGATTTGAGTAAATATGTATTTAATACAATGTACTGTTAGTCCGCGTGCGGACTAACAGTAGATAATTTTATTTGATTATTTTATAATCAAATAAAACAATGTACTGTTAGCGGGGAACCTAGGTTCCCTGCGGGCGCTTGCGCACCACGACGCATCCCCTCCTAGTGGGATGGGCCTAAAGGCCCATATATTAATATTGTCTGCTCCGCAAATCAAACATACTTTTATAATTAAAATCTTTATAAAATATATAAAAATTTTAATTATAAATTTAAATTATAAAAACATATTAGATTTGCGGAGAGTGTTAAATGATAAATAGGGGCCGTTCAGGCCCCTTAGGAGGTACGTGTAAGAACCATAGGTTCCTCACGCTAGATGACTGAAAAATTAATTTCCTCATCATCATTCATATTTCCAACACCTTCTGAAAAAATAAGTTCTTCATCAACTTTATTATCCGCAGTTTCAACCATATATCCATTACTAATTAAGTAACTAATATCATTTGCATTATAATTATATAATATATCTCCTTTATTAACTTCAAAATCACGAAGTGATATTTTAACATAAGAATCTCTTGTTATCCATCCAAATTTTCTCGCGCTATTCGGTAAATGAACAGATATTTCAGTTGGATTTATTCCTTCAGAATTAATAATTTTGCATTTAAATCTACTGTCACCAAGGATTGTAGTAATTTTTGCAATATGTGAGTTTTCATCTTCTGTTGGTAAGGGAGTATCCTTTGCTTTACCAAAAGAAGTACTATTTTTCTGTTTTTTAGCTTTGTTTCCACCTTTAGTATTTTTGGGCATTTTGTTTTTATTTCGTTTTTATATTGATTTCTAATTAATCTAATAAATATATATTATATTATTTATTATTTCTATAAATCAGTTTATAAATTTATTATTAAACTAATTTATTAATAAATTTTTTTCTATTTTAAATAGTAAGAGAATGTTATTATCAAATTATCAAATAACAGAAGTTATAATAGGAACTTTTATATTCCCTATGTTTTATTTTTTGTATCTTTATTTTGCATCAATTGATATTGTTTGGTGGGATATAATTTGGTGTACAATATCTTTAGGAATTATATTATTATTTAGGAATTTTTATATTAATTATAATATTTTACAATCACAAAATTTATCATCTAATAATATATTATATTAAATAAAGAGATATGGAATTTATTAAAGTTTTTATAATTACACAGTTAGTATTTTTATTATTTCAATTTGTATATCCATTAAAATTAGAAACTTATCAATATACGGAACTTGTATTAGGCTCATTTTTAATGATAGTATTTTTTGGATTATTTGGATTTGCATTAACATTAGATATGGAAATGATTAATAGGATGTCACTTTTTGCAACATTGTTTGCAATTTGGTTTTATATTACTAAGAAATTATCAAATTCGATTAATAGTGATGCAAATGGGGTTATTTACTTCTAAAAGTGGGGAACTTCAGAGGCATCGCAAAGCGACTGTCGTAAGGTTCCCTCGCGGAGTCTTGTGCAAGCTCCAGACTCCGCCAGAAATCATGCGCAAGCTCCCACAACCTTCGGTAAGTCTGGCGTACCCTCCTAATAGATGGACCTAATGGTCCATATTTTAATATAGTTTGCTCCGCACATCAAATATATTTTTTGGTTTTTTAATGAATATTTTATTAAGAAATTAATCTAATCATATATTAATGAGATTTTATTACTTATCTTCTTTACAAAAATTAGACATATCCATCCTTACTTTTATGTTTTGTTTATTTATTGGATTTTTACGACCATTATTATTAAATATTGAATTTAACAGTAGAGATATAATAGCAATGACACTTATATTTTTTGCATGGTATGGAACTACTTTATTATTAACAAATGCATTTACATATGAGAAAAATTATTATAAATTAACAAATATTTAACAAAATCAGGTATATAAAATATATTTTTAATATGTATATTATAAATAATAAATATATTATAAATTAAAAAATGTTAGAATTTTATGAGATTGATTTAGAAATACATAAAAATATTCCGATTAAGAAACCAACATTTATTGATATAGATATAGGAGAATATATATTTAGAACAGAAAAAAAATCTAAAATAAAAAAAGTTACTTTTAATGATATAATTTATATACATTTAATACCATATTATAATGAAATAATAAAATCAAATGATGATATATGGTGGAATGATAATGATTTTTTAAATGCATCTCATGATGCATCAGAAAAAATTAAAAATTTATTAAATATTCATCCTTTTATGACATATAAACAGGCAAAAAAGATATTATATAGTCCTATATGTTATGATAAAAATAATTTTGATGCAAAAAATTTATAATAAGTTAAATATATATAAATAATATCATATATTATTTATATAACGATGCTTATTCAAAATATATTATCTTATGAAGATTTTGAATCTTATTTGACTCGCTATAAAAATATTGTTGTTAATATTTCAGCAACTTGGTGTAGACCATGTATGCAAATTAAACCACAAATTGAAAAATTTGTTAGTGTTGTTGACAATTCTCAAATTATTTATTTAAAATTAGATAATGCAATTTATGATGAGTTTCCAAAATTTAATGATTATTTTAACCTTAAGAAAATACCTTATTTTGCACTAATTTCTGAAGGAAAGATTGTAGATTCATTTATATCAGGTGATTTTATATTTGTTTCTAAAAAGATTCATGATTTTCAATCGAATCATAGTGATTTTAAAATAAACAATGATTTCTAATTAATTTTTATGAGTCTGGATCGTGCAAAAGACTCCAATATTTTTTATAAATTTTAATATAATATTTTAGTTTTTTATTTGTTAAAAAGTTAAAATATTTTTCTTGATAGATTATAACGAGGTATGGATTCTGAAGATAAAAATAATAAGAATCAAAAGAAAAATTCTAAGAAAGGTCCAAAAAAAGGAAATAAGAAAGATATTCAATCAGATATTGAATACTATGAATATGAAAAAGGGGGAGATACTCATATATATAATTATAAGAATTATGAATATTTCTCAAATAAAGAAAAAACAGATTTTGAAAATAAGTTTTCGAATCCACGAAATAAATCACAAACTAAATTTTTATCTTATTTAAAAAATAAAGATTCTAGAATTATTATTGCATCCGGTCCAGCTGGTACGGGTAAAACTTTATTTGGTATTGAACAAGGAGTTCGAAATTATATATTAGGTAATTTTGAAAAGATTATTTTTACACGCCCAGTTGTATCAGTTGATGAAGATATTGGATTTTTACCAGGAACTCTTGAAGAAAAGATGGCTCCATGGATTCGACCAATATATGATATATTATATAATTTTATTTCTCCCAAGGAAGTAGAACATTTGATTGCTGAAAAAATTATTGAAATTTCTCCTCTCGGATTTATGAGAGGGCGAACTTTTAAAAACTGCTGGATAGTTGCTGATGAAATGCAAAATAGTACTATTTCACAAATGAAAATGTTATTAACACGAATTGGTGAAAATAGTCGATTAATTATAACGGGTGATTTAGACCAAAATGATAGAAAAGACCAAATAAATGGGCTCGATGATTTTTTAAGTAAATTTAAAGGTCGTCGGTCAGATAGTATTAATAGTGTTGAATTTGACAAAGCTGATATAGAACGAGAAAATGTTGTACGAGAAGTTTTGGAAATATATCAAACAAATAATGTTCCTTATAGTTATAGCCAAGAAGAATAAGTGGGGAACCTCATGGCGCTGTAAACAGCGACCGGAACGGACCCTATTTATTATGCTCCGCAAATCAAATAAGTCAGACTTACCGAAGGTTGTGGGAGCTTGCGCATGATTTCTGGTGGACTTACCGAAGGTTGTGGAGCTTGCATAAGACTTTATTTAGAAGAAAAGAACCTATAATATCTTCTTCTAAAAAAATTGAAATATATATTTTAAGATGAATATATAATATATAAAAAGTAAATAAACACTAAATATTCTCTCTATATAAATTTAAAATGGAATCAGATATGACTTGTCCTATATGTGACAGACAAGATAAAGACGAAGATTTTTATGAATGCACAGTATGTTGTGAGAATATTTGTGAATCATGTTTTACTTCATTGGATGATTTAATATGTTATGATTGCGAATCTTAATAATTTATTAGATTTTACAGCGGCTCCCAGAAGGGCTTGTCCCGGATGCGGAGCCGCTGGACTTGCTGCAGGCTGATGGAGCTTGCGAAAGACTCCATATTTTTATAATTTTTTCTTTTTTCTTATTTTTTTATTTTTATGCTTCTTTTTTATATTTTTTCTTTTTATTTTTCCAATTTGTTGTTGATATACATAATTTAGTTTTATAAATCCGCATAAAATTAAAATAAAATTTATATACACGTGTGCACTATAAATAATTATTTTTGAAGTTTTTATTTTAGTATAAAAAAATAAAAATTCATAATAATCTTCTTTATTTTCATTTTCTAGTTCTTTTGCATGTCTATCTAAAAACCAATCAATTATAGGATATATCATACATTTATTGAAAATATACCATTGATATAATGTTATTACTAGCATAAATAATAAAATATTTAGCATAATTATATTTTCTGAAAATAATAATAAATAAACAATATAAAAAGGGATAATTTCATGTAAAAATAATATTAGATATCCACAAATTTTTTTAAGTATCATATGTCTCTCTAATTTTATTATATAATAAATTAAAAAAAAATGATATATAAAACCTAAATTTATATATTATAAAAATATAAATCAAATATATCGTAATTTCAAAAATGATAGATAATAAGCCATTGCCTGATTTTTTATACACAATTTTTTTGAGAAGCCCTCTTAATTTATTTGATGAATTTATTGAAGAATGTAAAAAATGGTATGAACAACCTGCTCATACATTCACGGAAATGCGAAATCGAGATAATAAAAAAGTACGAGGAGATATTTTTGAAGAATTTTGTGTATTATATTTGAAACATATTTCTGGAAATCAAAATGTGTGGTTATTAAAAGATGTTCCGCAAAATATTTTAGAACAATTAAAATTAAAAAGAAAAGATATGGGTATTGATATTGTTGTTGAAAATAATGGATTATTTCAAGCTGTTCAGTGCAAATATAAGAAACATCTTACTATAAAAAAGAACGTTTTATCATGGAAAACTTTATCAACTTTTTATGCAATGTGTTTAAGAACTGGTCCATGGAATAAATACATTATTATGACGAATTGTGATTATACTCGACATCAAGGAATAAAAACGGAAAAAGACATTTCGATATGTTTGAAAACTTTACAAAATATAAGTAAAGATAATTGGTTGAAAATGTGTAATGTTGCAGCGGCTTCGCATCCGGGATATTCGATATCGGAAGACCAAAGGGATGGAAATATCCAAGCCCTCCTGGGAACCGCTGTAAAAAAAACTAAATCTAATAAACAACTAAAAATCACTAACGAACAATTACGAAACATTAGAATCTCATTTTTTGATAAAAAAGAACATATTGGGAGTCTTGCGCAAGCTCCAGACTCCGCCAGAAATCATGCGCAAGCTCCCGATTTCTAGCGAAAATAAAAATATTAAAAAACAAAAAATAATATTATATTATTATAATGGACTGTGATATATTAATAATAGGCGCCGGATTAGCAGGTAGTTCTGCAGCATATCATTTATCAAAACTTCCAAATAAAAAAAATATTCAAAAAATTTATGTTATTGATTCCGGTAATATAGGATTAGGTGATACAAAAGGTATTAAAATACCAGAACACGCAGTTTTATCAACAAATTGTAATAAATCAAATTTAGAATTAGTTAAAAATCGTTTATTTAGTTTTGCAAAATCAAGTGGTACTGCAGTTTTCCCACACCCAGTATCATGTATTAAAATGATGGTTACTATATATTCTTGTTCTTCTAAAGAATTTATTAAACATCATGGATTTGAAGGAGCTAAAAATTATTTACAATTATCTTATGAAGGAATAGAATTACAAAAAAATTTAGCTAAAAAAGTTTTGGATGATATAGATAATCAACTATGTCAAAAAGGTTCTTTATATTTAGCAACTAAAGATAATATAACAGAATTAGAAGAAGAATATAAATTATTATCTGAATTAGGAGCTAAAGATATAGAATTATGGGGTCGCAAAGAAACTAAAAAAATTGCAGGTGCAGATTTTTATAGAGCTATTTTTTTCTCACATGATGCAATTATAGATTCTACAGCTTATTCTAAAGGATTATTAAAAGAAGCTGTAAAAACAGGGAAAGTTACAGTTTTTGAGAATCATTCACCCTTAATAAAAGTAGATACAATAAATAATCTTGCACACTGTAGTTTTAAAGATGGTCAAATTATAAAAAGTAAATATGCTATTATAGCAACGGGTGGTTTATTTACTGAATGTGGATTAGCAGGAATATTAAAACCTTGTTGGTCATATTTACTTTCTATTAAAGAACCTAATAATAAATTAGAATATCCTAATTCCCCAAATTTTTTTACATGGGAATCAAAACAAGATTGGTGTTTTACCAAAGGATATTTACGTTTAAGTTGAAAAGATGAATATTCTGCTTTTAAACCTCCTCGAATTAAAGAACGAAATGAATCATTGTTTAATTGGGCACTAAAAAAATATCCCTATTTGGATAAAAATAATATACAAAATAATAATAAACAAAAAGAAAATATAGATTTTAGATACGGAGTTTATAGCGAAACCCCTGATTATTCTCCATTAGTTGGAATACCTCATCCAAAATCACGTATTTGTTATTTATTAGGTTGTAATGCAGCCGGTCAATCATCGTTATCATATGCAGCAAGTCTTATTCCAGGATTATTAGGATATGAAAAATTAAATAAAGAGCAAAAAGAAAAAATGAAAATATTAGATATTAAACGATTTGTTTTTTTACCAATTGTACAGGGATAATTATAAATTATTGTTTTATTTTTAATATTTTTAAGGACTTCCAAAATCAATATTTGGAAACATTTTTTGCAAATTATCATCAATAAAATCTAAATAAAATCCCTTTAATGTAGGACAATTTTCAATAAAATGAATAATACCTTTCTTAGTCATTTTTGGACACTCTGCAACATCAAGATATTCTAAATTCTTGCAAGTATTCATAATAACAAATAGTACTTCATCGTCAATTTCATTAGAAAAAACGATAGTAATATCAGTTAATTTATTAGATTTACTGAAAAAATTTAATAAATTTTCTTTTGAAATTAGATTACGAAAAAAAGATAAATTAACAACTGTTAAATTTTCACATTTTTCAGCTAATTTATACAAAATAGTACCCTTTATATTTTTAGATCCTGCAATATTTAGTTCATTCAAATTTGGAGATGTTTCTGATAAATTTTCTATTTCTACGTCAGTAATATCTTGACGAAAAGATAAATCATGTTTTATGTAAGAATAATGAAGGTATTCGGTCATTTTTTTTATAAAATAATAGATTATTTAAGTTTAGCTAATTAAATAATCAATTTTTATTCAGCGGCTCCTAGGAAGGCTTGGATATCTCTGTACCATTTGTATCGCTAGCGGTCTTCCGATATCGAGTATCCATGATGCGGAGCTCCTAGACTTACCGAAGGTTGTTGGAGCTTGTGAAAGATTCTACAATAATTATTATATTTTGGAATGACCATTTTGCATAAAATTCATTATGTTAGAAGAAAGTTTACTTAAAAATGAAGGTTTATCATAGAGTATTTCACAAGCTCCAACAACCTTCGGTAAGTCCAGCGGCTCCGCATCATGGATATTCGATATCGGAAGACCAAAGGGATAGAGATATCCAAGCCCTACTGGGAGCCACTGTATTTTATCTTCTTCTAATTGTTCTTCTAATTGTTCTTCTACATCTTCTTCCATAATATCACTATTTTCAACGGGACTCAGAAGAGATTGTTCGGATGCGGACCCATTGTAATTAGGATCGACGAAGGGTTGGATGTTTCCATCATAATTATTATTTTCCAAATTTTTTATAATTCTTGAAACGCTATATTTAGTCCATAATTTTCCTCGCTTCAATATATTAAAATCGTTTAATATATTTGCTATGTCGGGTGCTCTTAAATAACCATAATATATTTTATCTTCAAATTCTATTTCTGAATCCATATTTTTATCATAATAATATAATTTTGCATCTAAATCATTCGATAATTCTCGTAGCAATGTATATAAAGGTTCTAAATAAGAGCCAAAAGCTAGCATTGCAATTAATTTTATAACAGCTTGTTCATGTTCATCAAGTTTTTTTACGGAGATTGGGTATTCTGATAGCGCACCCACATATTTGTCTTTAACTAAATGATAACCATATGGTGGAACACCAATATAAGATCCGTGTTTTTTCTTCAAATACATCATTGATTTCATACGAGATGTAAAAATTTGACTTTCAGTATAAGCATCTAAAATATAAGATAAAAATAGTTTTAATTCAGGATTATTATTTGTTGAAATATTATGACGTGCAGAATGGCATATAATTTTTTTATCTAAACATTCCATTACAAAACATGTTCCATCAGATGGTGACCGTGATAATCTGGATGGATCTGCAACAATAATATTCATATTAGAATATATATTATCTTCAAGAATATTATTAATTTTCATTTTTGAAATATTATGGCCTGGAATAGTATCATATAAAACTTCAGTTACATTAAAATTATTTTTCTGAGCATATTCCATGCATAATCCTAATTGAGTTGAATGTCCATGAAGATTATCTTCGTTCTGTTTTTTACTACTACAACGAATATAAATAATAGCATCTATAATAGCATCTTTAGAATGATCATTTGTTTTCATATTTTGTAATAAATTATCTAGATTATCAATATCAAAATGAACATTTTTTTTTGAAATCACTTTTTCAACGGCTCCCAGAAGGGATGGAGATATCCAAGCCCTACTGGGAGCCGCTGAACTTTTTTTCACAGTTTTTTTCGAATATTTTGCATTTTTTTTAATATTTAAATTTATATTCTTAGAAGACATAATTATATATTTATATATTTAGTTTTTAAGTATATATTAGTCAAATAAATAATCAATTTAAAAACAAAATTACACATTAGATATGTTAAATATGTCTGAAAATAAAACTGATAAAAATATAAAAATTATTGATTATTATTTGTATAATATAGATATTCAAATATTGAGAATTTTAAATAAAAATGAAGGAATGTTTATTCATTATTATGAAATATATAATGAACTTATTTTAAATATGGATATTTACGAAGATACAATGAATGATTTTAACTACATTTTTATTTTTTATTTAGTTCGAATGCATACAATAAGTGAAAAAGTATTTATTCATATCCAAGAAAATGATGGAATAAAACCTATATATTATTTATGTATAAATAAATATAATTATGACGAAAATGATGATGGAGTCTTTCGCAAGCTCCACCAGCCTGCAGCAAGTCCGCCAGAAATCATACACAAGCTCCCGATTTCTGGTGGAGTCTTTCGCAAGCTCCAGACTCCAGCGGCTCCGCATCCGGGACAAGCCCTCCTGGGAGCCGCTGAAGAAACATATAATTTTAAAAATATGATGAATAAAGAAATAGATTTACCATCTTCATACGAAGCATTATCTTATTTTATTGATAATGGTATAAGAAAATATATGAATCATATTGATTATAACGGAAATAATATAATTCATATTTTAGCTATAAATTCTGATGTTGCACGATTGTCAAAAATATTATATAGATATCAACATTTGTTTTTGGAAATAAATGATTATTATGAAACACCAATTGATTTAATTACAGATATTAAAATTTCTAATTTATTTACACGATTATTATTGGAATCAAGTTGTTATAAAAATAATGAAATTGAAATACTTAAAAATGATAATAATCAAATGAAAATTTATATTTTATTATTTGTTTTATCATATGGAATATTTTATATTATGTCAAATTTTATTTATAATATTTTTATTATTGGTTTTAATTAGATAAGACCCAGGTTCACTTCTAATAAAAACATAATTCCTGATTATCTTCTTCAAATAATAAATTATGAATGCAATTAAGCCTACGCATTAATGACGATTCACCTTTTGTTTTTTTAGAATATATATGAATTTTCTTTTCTAACGATAGAGCTTTGCTTTTAGTTAAGTTCTGTATAGTTCCATATACGGACCATGTTCCAGAACATTTATTCATGGTAGTATATTTAGCACCTCCTGCAAGTAAGCCATTATGTTGTTTTAATCGGCGTTCTAAATTATTGGTTATACCTACGTAGGTACAGTTATTTAGAGGATTGGTTAAGAGATAAACT
>TBL_comb47_HYPODRAFT_10006866_pt1 | contig 12152 bp, 10 predicted proteins | sample TroBogypolimnion_40_FD_10682 | JGI IMG/M metagenome (IMG submission 10682) | reverse complement strand
CGCGCACCACCGGGCGCTCGGGGCGCAGGGAACGGGAACGGTGGGCGGCGACCAGCTCGTCGTCGATCATGGCCCGGAGGTCGGCGTCTTCCAGGCGCTCGATCTTGGCGACCTCGTGGCTGGTGCGGAAGCCGTCGAAGAAGTGCAGGAACGGCACCCGGGAACGCAGGCTGGCGGCCTGGGCGATGAGGGCGAAATCGTGGGCTTCCTGGACCGAATTGGAGGCCATCATGGCGAAGCCGGTCTGGCGGCAGGACATGACGTCGGAGTGGTCGCCGAAGATGGAGATGCCGTTGTGGCCGATGGCCCGGGCGGAGACGTGCATGGTGAAGGCTGTCAACTCGCCGGCGATCTTGCCCATATTGGGGATCATCAGCAGCAGGCCCTGGCTGGCGGTGAAGGTGGTGGTCAGCGCGCCGGCCTGGAGCGAGCCGTGCACGGCGCCGGCGGCGCCGCCTTCGGACTGCATCTCGGCCACCAGGGGCACGGTGCCCCAGATGTTCTTCCTGCCCTGGGCGGACCATTCGTCGGACCACTCACCCATGTTGGAGGACGGGGTGATGGGGTAGATGGCGATCACTTCGTTGATGCGGTGGGCGACCGAGGCGGCGGCCTCGTTGCCGTCCAGGGTGACCATGGGACGGGGGGACATGGGATGACTCCTTGTGGCTATCGGACGGTTTTCGGAAACAGGCCAGCCCAGGCCGATTGCAAGATCCCCATCCTTTTCATCCCCGTTCATCCCCGTTCATCCCCGGCAAAATAAATATTTACAATTTGCCGGGGCGACTGATTGGGATGAACAAGGGCAGGGCGCTTTGAACCCCGGCAAAAAAAATCAGCCGGGGATGAACGGGGATGAACGGGGATGAAAACTGGATAAAAAAACAACAGGCTTCTTCCATCCCGGCTGAATTCGCAAGAACGGTTCTAGCTGGTCCGGAGCGAGTCCTGGTGCGCCTTGGCCATCTCGGCCATGCTGGTGAACCGGAAATCGTAGTCGGGCATGTGTTCGGGCGGGTGGGTGGCGCCGGTGCCCTTCTTGCCGGACCGGCGGTGGATCCAGGCGGAGGCCAGGCCCATCTTGTTGGCGGGCAGGTGGTCGTGGAAGAGGCTTTCGGCGGTGTGCAGGATCTCGTGCTTCTGGATGCCGTCCTTGGCCAGCTCGGCGATCATGTACTCGAAATTGCGCAGGTCCGGCTTGTAGGAGCCGATGTCCTGGGCGGTGAACACGTAGTCGAACTCCACCTGCAGCCGGGCCCGGCTGGCCTTGAAGCTCTCCCGGTCGACGTTGGAGAGGATCACCAGCTTGTAGAACTTCTTGAGGTACTGGAGCGCCGCGGCGGAATCCACGAAGGCCGGCCAGTCCTTGACCGAACGGCCGTAGGCCAGGGCCTCTTCGGCGCGGGGCGTGACGCCCCACTCCCGGGCGATCCGCCCGTGGACCAGGGTGAGCAGCTCCCAGTACGGCTTGTCCGGGGTTTCGGCCTCCTGGGCCGCCTCGTGCCGGGCGTGGGCCTCGAGCACCTGGTCCCGGGTGAAGGACTTGCCGGACCGGGCCACCAGGGGCTTGAGGGCCTCGCTGATGCCTTTCTCCCAGTCGATGAGGGTTCCGTAGCAATCGAAGGACAGTACCTTGAATTCCGTTAGCTGCATTTCAAACTCCTATCAGCAGTCAGCATGCTGGTTCCTTGGGGGGGCAGGGCAGGGCGAGGGCTTCCAGTTCCGGCCCGAAGGCCTCCCAGACGCGCTGTTTGAGGTTGCGGACGAAGTCCCGGGTGACGAAGGCGGGCAGCCGGACCGCGGGATTGGGGTGCTCGAAGACCTGGGGGGGCAGGGTGTACTCGGCGTCGGTGTAGCCCTGGCGCCATTCCAGGGCCAGCCCGCGCAGGTAGATGGTCCGGACCGCCCGTTCCAGCTGCTCCGCGCCGAGCTCCAGGCCGGTGGCGGCCTGGACGGCCCGGGCGATCACTTCGTTGCTGATCCAGATCCCGGTGAACTTGCACAGGCCGATGGCGTCGAAGCCCACCTGCAGGAGCCCGAGCCGGGTGATGACCTCGGTCCACTGCTCGAGCGTGGTCCTGCCTTCCTTGGCCAGCAGCATCTGGGTCTGCATGGACATGTGCCCGCCGGCGATGGCGAACAGGTAGCCCGGGTTGGTCTCGGGCAGGAAGGCGGGCAGTTCCAGGCCCTTGACGTGCATGGCGTAGGCGGTCTCGCCGAGGCCGCGCGAAAGCCGCTTCACCCCGCGGCCGATGCCGGCCAGCCGGCCTTCGCCGGTCATCACGATCAGTTCGCGGATGGCGTCGTACTGGCCGAAGGTGGCGCCGTTGAAGAGGGCCCGGTCCGGGTGCCGCCCGTTGTAGTCCAGGACGTAGGCGACCGTGACGGCGACGGAGATGGCGTCCAGGCCCAGGTTGTCGGCCAGCTTGACCAGCAGCGCGGTCTGGCGGCCGTCGTGGATGCCGAGGTTGCTGCCCAGGAGGTTGAGGGGTTCGTAGTCGAACTTGGCGATGAAGGTCTTGCCGCCGTCCGGGTCCCGGGAGAACACGTTGTTGTGGCAGCGGATGCCGCAGCGGTAGCAGGCTTCGGAGCGGATCTCCAGGTCCTGCTCCACGTTCGACCGGAACATGCGTTCCACATCGGCGTGGCCGGTGGGCCTGAAGTTGTTCTCCGGCGCCGCCTGGAAGGCCTGCATGACCTCGAGGTTGGCCCAGGTGCCGCCGCCTCCGCCCTGGCGGACCGGCTGGTAGCGGGTGGATCCGCCCGCCTTGGGCTTGACCAGGTCCCGGTTCACGTCCCGCATGGCCGGGGTGACGGAGGGCATCCGGTCCTGGCCGGTAGCCACCAGGCCGATGAGGTTCTTGTAGCCCATGAGGCTGCCCATGCCGCCGCGGCCGGCGAAGCGGCACTTGTCTTCGCCCGATTTCAGCTGGTTCTCGGTGCTCAGGGCCACGGCGCCCATGTAGACCGAATCGTAGTGCTCGCCGCCGGGGCCGATCACCGCGAAGTGGCCGTCCGGGTGCTCCCGGTGCAGGGCCATGATCTTCTGGTGGGTGTCCAGCCCCAGCAGGTGCCCGGCGGGCTCGAAGCTGACCGCCGGGCCATCGGGGCCCTGGGCGAACACCACGCAGACCGGGGTCGCGGAACGGTTTTCGAACACCACGTCGTCGATCCCGGCCCACTTCAGCCGGGCGCCGAACTTGTCGCTGCCCGCCGCCCACATGGCCGCGGGCAGGCCCAGGTCCGAGTGCTTCAGCGGGCTGTAGCCGGAGAAATAGGTCCGCAGCCCGGTCATGACCGCGGTGCCGGTCAGCAGGCCGGTGTTCACGATGAGCGGGTTCTCCGGGCTGTAGGCGTCGGTGACGGTGCGTTCCGCCAGGAGCTGGAGGGAGCGGCCGATGCCGCCCAGCACGTCCTCGACGGACCGGCAGCGGAGCGTTTCCAGGCGGACGGTCCGGTCGGCCAGATCGATGGTGCAGCGCACGAACGTCACCGATTCGGGACGGAACGGGGCCGGCTCAGCGTGGTCCATATCAGCCTCCGCCGACGGGTGGGAACAGGTGGACGGCGTCGCCTTCGTGCAGCACGTCGTCCAGCCCGGCATGGCGCTCGTTCACCAGCAGGATGCCCGGGGCCGGCAGGCCGAGCTCCGCGACGACCTCGCGGACCCTGGCCTCGCCCCGGACGTCCAGCGCCTTCTCCTGGAAACGTCCGGTCCGGAACGACGCGAACAGCTTGACCATGATCCGCATGCTACTTGAAAACCTCCAAGGCCTGGTTGAAATCGGCGATCAGGTCGTCGGGGTTCTCGATGCCCACCGACACCCGCATCAGGCCGAAGGTGATGCCCATCCTCAGGCGGTCCGCTTCCGGCACGCCGTGATGGGAGGACATGACCGGGTGGGAGAGGGTGGTGCGGTAGCCGCCCAGGGTCATGGCGTAGTGGGCCAGGTTCAGCTTGCGCATGAACGCGTTGATCAGCTTGCGGTCGTCGGGCATCACGAAGCTGAGCATGCCGCCGCAGCCGTGCCTGAGGATCCGCTTGGCCAGCTCGTGCTGGGGGTGGCTGGCCAGGCTGGGGTGGTGCACCCGGAGCACGTGGGGGTTGGCTTCCAGCGCCGCGGCGAGCCTGGCGGCGTTGTCCATCTGCTTTTCGACCCGCAGGTCCATGGTCCGGATCCCCCGCTGGACCAGCCAGGCGGTGAACGGGTCCCCGGTGGTGCCCAGCAGGACCTGGAGCTCGTAGACCTTCTGGATGAGGGCTTCGGAACCGGTGGCCGAGCCCGCCACGGCGTCGCTGTGGCCGTTGGCGAACTTGGTCAGGCTGTTGATGCTGACGTCGGCCCCCACCGTCAGCGGCTTCATGCTGACCGAGGTGGTGAAGGTGTTGTCCACCACCAGCATGGCCTTGCGCCGGTGGGCCATGGCGGCGACCGCCTCGATGTCGATGACGGTGATCATGGGGTTGGAGATGGTCTCGGTGTACAGGACCTTGGTGTTGGGCCTGAACCCGGCCTCGATGGCGGCGTGGTCGGTGAAGTCGACCAGGGTCACCTCGATCCCGTAGTGGGGGAACATGTTGTTGAACAGGGTGATGCACTCGCCGTAGAGGGTGCTGTCGGCCAGCAGGTGGTCGCCGCTGCCCAGCATGGAGAGCAGGACGGTGGAGATGGCGGCCATGCCGGAACTGAAGATGAGCGAACGCTCCCCCTGCTCCAGGTAGGTCATGAGCTCGGCCAGGGCGGCGCGGTTGGGGTTCCGGGTCCGCTGGTAGGTGTAGCCCTTGACCGCGTAGGTCGCTTCCAGGTCGTCCAGGTCCTCGACGTTGAAGGCGGTGGTGAGGTAGATGGGGGCGGTCTCCGGGGTGTCCCGGCGGCCCTGGAGGTAGGCGCCCTGGTGCAGGATGCCGGTTTCCCGGGTGTACTTGGGGTCGTTCATCGTCCCACCTTCTTCATGGACTGCTCGAAGTCCTCGATGATGTCCTCGACGTTCTCCAGGCCGATGGAGACCCGCAGCAGACCGTCGGAGAGGCCGGAAGCGTCGCGCTCGGCCTTGGTCATGGCCCCGTGGGAGGTCTTAGTGTCGCTCACCGTGGTGGTGAAGGCGCCCAGGCTGGGGACCAGCTTGATCATCTTGAAGTTGCGGATCACGTCGTTGACGTTCTTTTCGCTGCCCAGATCGATGCTCAGCATTCCGCCGTAGAGTCCGCGGCTGAAGATCTCGCTGGCCACCTTGTGGGCGGGCGAGGAGGCCAGGCCGGGGTAGAGGGTATGGGCGACCTGCTTGTGGCCCTGGAAATACTCGGCCGCCTGCATGGCGTTGCGGCTGTGCTGGGCAATCCGGATCTCCAGGGTGCGCAGGCTGCGGATCAGCAGCCAGGCGTCGAAGGGGCTCATGATCGGACCGTAGGAGTGGCCCACGTCGGTGATGTGGTCGATGAGGGATTTCTTGTTGGCGACGATGACGCCGGCCAGGATGTCGCTGTGTCCGCACATGAACTTGGTGGCGCTGTAGACCACCATGTCGGCGCCGAGGGTCAGGGGCCGGCATACGGCCGGGGTGGCGAAGGTGTTGTCGACGATCAGCAGGCAGTCGTGGGCATGGGCGCTGGCCGCGATCTTGCGGATATCGAGCACGTCGATGGTCGGGTTGGCGATCGTCTCCATGTAGACGATCCGGGTGTTGGGCTTGAAATACTTCTCGATGTCGTCGTTGGCGAAGTCGACGAAGCTCACTTCGACGCCGAACTTGTCCCGCAGTTCGGCCCGGAAGAACTTGAAGCTGGTGCCGAAGATGACCTTGTTGGCGATGATGTGGTCGCCGGCCTTGATGTTGGACATGACCGCCATGGAGATGGCGCCCATGCCGGAACTGTAGACCTGGGAATCGGCGCCTTCGTCGATGGCGGTCAGGATCTCCCGCAGGCAGTCGTTGGTGGGGTTGCTGGTGCGGCCGTACAGGTAGCCCTCCTTTTCCCCGGAGCCGACCGCCGCGAGGGTTTCGGCGTCGTCGAAGCAGTAGGCTGCGTTCATGTAGAGCGGGGCCACCTTGGGCATGGAGGTGCTGGGCATGGTGATCTTCGACCCCGCGTGGGTCAGGGTTGTCATGAGGCCTTTTTTCATGGTGTTCCTTTCAGGTGCTTGCCGGTTCAATGCGGCCGGGGGCCGCGAGGGGTGCTGAGCTTCGTTTTCGGAAAGGGGGTGGGGCGGGGTGGAGGTGCCCCGCGGGCCATGGGCTCGCGCCCGCGGCCCACGGGGCGCCGGGTTCAGGCTAGTCGACGTTGGTGAAGCGCTTCAGGTATCTGATCTGGTTGTTCTTGACGGTTTCCACGACGCAGGGCTTGTTGATCGGGTTGTGGGTCGCGGCGTCGATGCTCAGGTTGCCGGTGAGGACCGGAACGTTCTTCATCTTCTCGAGCTGGGCGATGATCTTGGCCGGCTCGGTGCTCTTGGCGGTGGTGATGGCCCAGGTGAAGGCGCGCATGGCGTCCACGGCCATGACGCAGTTGGGCAGGATCGGCTCGGCGCCGTACTGCTTCTTGTATTCGGCGATCCAGGTCTTGATGGTGGGATCTTCCAGGCTGGTAAGGTTGGTGAAGAAGCAGCCTTCGGCGGCGGCGCCGGCCAGCGGCAGCAGGTCGGGGGTGTCGCAGCTGTCGTCGCTGACGAAGACGGCCTTGATGCCCAGGCCGCGGGCCTGCTTCATGACCATGGCCGCCTGGGTCATGTCGGTGGGCAGGTAGATGAACTCGGGATTGGTGGTCTTGATCTTGCCGAGGATGGCGCGGAAGTCCATCTCGCCGGAACGGTAGCCTTCCCTGGCCACGACGGTGCCGCCGAACTTGCCGAAGGCTTCCTTGAAGTACTGGTCCAGGCCCTGGGAGTAGTCCGAGCCCACATCGAAGATGATGGCGCCCTTCTTGAGCTTCAGGTCGGAGGTGATGAACTTGGCCGCAACAGAACCCTGGAAGGGATCGATGAAGCAGGCCCGGAACGCGGTGTGGATGGGCTTCTTGGTGTCGTAGTTGAAGGTCACCTTGGGGTTGGTGGCGGAGGTGGCCATCATGGGGATGCCGGCCGCTTCGGTCACGGCGGTCATGGCGATGCTGGCGCCGCTGGAACCGGCGCCGATGATGGCGACGACGCCGTCACCGATCATGCGCTTGGTGACGTTCACGGCTTCCAGCTGGTCGCCCTTGTAGTCGTAGGCGATCAGCTGCACCTGACGGCCGAGGATGCCGCCCGAGGCGTTGATCTTCGCCACTTCGGTCTTCAGGGCGTTGTTTTCGGGGATGCCCCAGGGCGCGTTGCTGCCGGTGAGGGTGACGACCTGGCCGATCTTGATCGGGTCGGCGGCGCGGCCGGGGCTGCCGGCGAGGGCCAGGATGGGGATGAGGGCCAGACTGAGGGCCTTGTTCATGTCTTTCTCCTTGGAAGGGGTGGTGGGGGTGGTGCTGAGTGGGTCAGTGCCTGACGCCCAGGTAGGCTTGCTTCACCATGGGGTCCCGCAGCAGGTCCTGCCCGGGACCGGAAAGGATGCTCCGCCCGGTCTCGATGACGTAGGCGTAGTCGGAGATGGCCAGGGCCTTGAAGGCGTTCTGTTCGGTCATGAAGATGGTCGTGCCCTGCTCGCGCACCTGCAGGATGGTGTTGAACACCAGCTGGATCATGAGCGGCGCCAGGCCCAGGGAGGGCTCGTCCAGCATCAGGATCTTGGGCCGGCCCATGAGGCCCCGGGCGATGGCCACCATCTGCTGCTCGCCGCCCGACAAGGTGCCGGCGTACTGCTTGATCCGGGTGCGCATGATGGGGAAGAGATCGAGCATCTTCTCCATGTCCTCGGCCACGCCGTGCTTGTCCTTCCTCAGGTAGGCCCCCATGATCAGGTTCTCCTTGACCGTGAGGTTGGCGTAGAGCCGCCGGCGCTCGGGCACCAGGCCGATGCCCTGGGCCAGCACCTGGCTGGCCTCGTTGCGCAGCGGCTGGCCGTCGACCGTGATGGTGCCGCTCTTGGCCTTGAGGATCCTGGCGATGGTCATCATCAGGGTGGATTTGCCGGCGCCGTTGGCGCCCACCATGGAAACGATGTGGCCCTTCTGGACATCGAGGGAGAGATCCCGCAGCGCGTGGATCTGTCCGTAGAACACATTGAGATCCTTGATCTTAAGCACGTTGGTAGTCCTCACCAAGGTAGGCTTCCAGGACGGCCGGATGATTCTGGATCTCGTCCGGGGTGCCTTCCGCCAGTTTTTCGCCGAAGTTCATGACGACGATGTGGTCGCACAGCTCCATGACCACGTCCATGTGGTGCTCGATCAGGAGGACGGTGAGATCGAACTGCACCTTCACCTTGCGCACCAGGTCGGCCAGGCCGAGGGATTCCTCGGGGTTCATGCCGGCGGCGGGCTCGTCCAGCAGCAGCAGCCGGGGCTCCAGGGCCAGGGCCCGGGCGATCTCGAGCTTGCGCTGCAGGCCGTAGGGCAGGCTGTCGGCCCGGTCATGGGGCCGGTCCGCCAGACCCACGATGTCCAGGAACTCCAGCGCTTTCCGGCGCAGGTCCTTCTCCTTGCGGCGCACCGCCAGGCCGCGCACCAGGGCGCCGAAGATGTGGTAGTCGGTGTTCTTCAGGTCCAGGGCGATGACGATGTTCTCCAGCAGGGAGAGGTTCTTGAACAGCCGGATGTTCTGGAAGGTCCGGGTGATCCCGGCCTTGACCACGTAGTCGGGCTGCCGGCCGCCGATGGGCTGGCCCTGGAACAGGATCTCGCCGCCGGTGGGCTTGTAGACGCCGGTCACGAGGTTGAAGATCGTGGTCTTGCCGGCGCCGTTGGGACCGATGAGGCCCTTGATCGTGCCTTCCTCGACGTTGAAGGAGAGGTCGTTGCAGGCGACGATGCCGCCGAAAAATTTGGTCAGGTTCTTGGTTTCAAGGATGTTGGCCATCAGGACAGCGCTCCCTTCGAATCCACGATGTTCTTGGGCTTGTTCCGGCGGAACAGCCCGGCGATGCCCTTGAAGGTGATTTCCTTGTAGCCGAGGATGCCCTGGGGGCGGAGCACCATGATGGCGACCAGGACCGCGCCGTAGGTCACCATGCGCCACATGTTGGCCAGGCGAAGGGCCTCGGGGATGGTGGCGAACAGCAGCGCGGCCAGGATCGGCCCGCTGATGCTGCCCATGCCGCCGGTCACCACGGCGATCACCAGCATCGAGGACTGGGAGCCGGTGAACAGGCTCGGCTGGATGAAGCCGAGATAGTGCGCGAACAGCCCGCCGGCGATGCCCGCCAGCACCGCGCTGAAGAACAGCGAGCGCAGCTGCACGTGGAACAGGTTGATGCCCATCATCTCGGCGGCCATGTAGTCTTCCCGCGCCGCCACGGCCATGCGCCCGTACTTGGAGAAGACGAAGTTGGCGGTGACCGCCACCACCAGCACGGTGATGATGGTGACGTTCCAGATGTTGGCGTAGGTGGTGATGCCCGGCAGGCCGCGGGCGCCCTGGGTGATGTCCATGTTCTCCAGGATCATCTTGAAGGCTTCCCCGAAGCCCAGGGTGGCGATGGCGAAGTAGTCGCTGCGGAGCTTGGCCCGCAGGGTGGGGATGCCGATCACCAGGCTCAGGAGTCCGGCCACCAGGCCGCCCAGGGCCAGGGCCAGGTAGAAGTCGACGCCGTAGAAGTGGGTCAGGATGGCCGCGGTGTAGGCGCCGGCGGCGATGAAGGCCGCGTGCCCCAGGGAGAACAGGCCGGTGAACCCGGTGAAGACGGTCACGCCCAGCACGGCGATGATGTTGATCATGGCCAGGACGAGAATTCCTTGAATGTAGAACCACATGATCTTCGACTCCTCAGACTTTCTCTTCGAGGTTCTTGCCCATGAGACCCAGGGGCAGGAAGATGAGCAGCACGATCAGGAAGGAGAAGCTGAACACGTCCCGGTAGGTGCTGGATACGTAGACGCTCACCAGGGATTCCAGGACGCCGAGGATGATGCCGCCGATGACGGCCCCCGGCAGGCTGCCCAGCCCGCCGATCACGGCCGCGATGAAGGCCTTGTTGGTGATGTTGCCCATGGTCGGGTAGACCATGTACTTCATGCCGAAGAAGGTGCCGGAGATGCCGGCCAGGAAGCCGGAGAGGACGAACACCAGGCCGATGGTCCAGCTCAGGTTGACGCCGTTGATCTGGGCCACGGTGTTGTCGTAGGACACGGCCCGGATGCCGATGCCGAGCCGGGTGTGGTTGATGAAGTAGTTCAGGGCGTAGATGGCGGTGAAGGAGAAGACGATGGCGAACAGGTCGAGGATCCCGATGGAGGCGCCCCATACCTCGAACACCTGGGTCTGGAACACTTCGGGGAAGGAGTAGTAGTGCGCCCCGATGAGCACGTAGACCATGTTCTCCAGGAAGATGGCGGTGCCCATGGCGCTGATCATGAGGAACAGGGAAGGGGCCTTGCGCTTTCGCAGGGGGGCGTAGGCGATCCGCTCGTTCATCACGCAGAGGGCGGCGCCGCCGAACATGGAGAGGATCAGGGCCAGCCAGAACGGACAGCCGAACTTGGTCAGGCTGTAGTAGCCGATGTATGATCCATACATGATGATGGTGCCGTAGGCCCAGTTGCTGAAGCCCATGATGCTGAACACCAGGGAATAACCCACCGCCATGAGGGCGTAGATGCCCCCGATGGCTAAACCGGTCACTAGCGTTTGAAGTAACATGTCCAGTCGCACTCCTTAAGACAAAATTCCGCTTGTTCCCCGAGGCGGGGAAGTTCATTGCCGGCGTTCTGTTGTGGCTGGATCCAGGGCGGCCAGCCGTCTCGTTCGAAAAGGGAAAGTTCAAGTAGCGAAGATACGAAAGTATAAAATTTCGAACGAGAATTTTTCACTGAAGGCTTTTGACGAAACGGCAGAAAATTCCGAAAACGGGGCCGGGACGATGCGATCGGGAAAAGCAGTGGCTGCGCCCTTCGGCTCGACCCCGTCGCGCGAATAGGTCCATGCGGATTGCTAATCCTGGGCATTGCCCGTTGACTTCGGCGGCATAAATCCATACAACTTGGGCATGTCGATCGCACGCCGGACCCCTGCTTCCACCGTTGGCCTTGCCGGCCCGGCGGAGCTCCCGTCCCTGCCTCCCGGTTCCGTCCTGCTGGTACTGGCAGTCCTTTCCTTCGGGGCGGGGTGACATCGGTTTACGACCTGAACCACCTGCCGCCCCGCACCCCCAAGGTCGCGGGGCTTTTTCTTGCCACCCACGCTCCACCTCCTGATCGGAACCCACCTTGCAACAGACCGGCGCCACCATCCTCTGGGAATGCCTTCAGCGCGAAGGCGTGGAAGTCATCTTCGGCTACCCCGGCGGGGCCATCCTGCCCGCCTACCACGCCATGGCCAACTCCTCCGTGCACCACGTGCTGGCCCGGCACGAGCAGGGCGCGGCGCACATGGCCGACGGCTACGCCCGGGCCTCGGGCCGGGTGGGGGTGGCGCTGGTCACCTCCGGCCCCGGGGCCACCAACCTGGTCACCGGGCTGGCCACGGCCATGATGGATTCGGTGCCGCTGGTGGCCATCACCGGCCAGGTGTCCTCCGCCCTGCTGGGCTCCGACGCGTTCCAGGAGGTGGACGTCACCGGCGTGACGTTGCCCATCACCAAGCACAACTACCTGATCCAGCGCCCGGAGCAGATCGCGCCCACCATCCGCGAGGCCTTCGCCCTGGCCAAGAGCGGCCGGCCCGGGCCGGTGCTGGTGGACATCACCAAGGACGCCCAGCTGGCCATGGCCGAGCTGGACTGGGAGGCCGCCGCGCCCACAAGGCACCTGCGCCACCTGCCGCCCGAAGTGCCCAAGGCCCAGCTGGACCAGGCCCTGGCCATGATCCAGGCCAGCCACCGCCCGGTCATCCTGGCCGGGCACGGGGTGATCCTCTCCGGGGCCGCCGCCGCGCTGCTGCAGTTCGCCGAGAAGGCGCGGATCCCGGTGGCCTCCACCCTCCTGGGCCTGGGCGGCTTTCCCGCGGGGCACCCGCTGTTCCTGGGCTTCATGGGCATGCACGGCTCGCCCTGGACCAACCTGGCCATCCAGGAGGCCGATCTGATCCTGGCCTTCGGCATGCGCTTCGACGACCGGGTCACCGGCGACC
>TBL_comb47_HYPODRAFT_10006865_pt1 | contig 12153 bp, 9 predicted proteins | sample TroBogypolimnion_40_FD_10682 | JGI IMG/M metagenome (IMG submission 10682) | reverse complement strand
GGGGCCTCCGCTCTGTACCAGGACCGCTGCCGGGAATTTCTCGCCAACCCGCCCGAGGCCGGCTGGGACGGCGTGTTCGTGGCGCACAGCAAGTAACTGCCGGCCTGGCGCTGCCGCCAGCCGCCGCTCACTACCTTCACACTAGCCGCATAAGGAGACCTATGCATCTGCGTGTTCTCGGCTGCTCCGGCGCCGAATTCCCCGGCCACCACCCGTCGTCCTTCCTGTTGGATGGCCTGCTCCTGCTGGACGCGGGGACTATCGGCGCGGTGCTCACCGAAGAGGAACAGCTGGGAATCAGGGACATCCTCATCACCCATCCCCATCTGGACCACATTCGGGGCATCCCGCTTCTGGCCGACAACATCATCCTGAAAGGGAGCCGCAACAGCGTCAATCTCGCCAGCACCGGTGAGATTCTCGCCGCTGTCCGCACCCACCTGCTAAACGGGGTGATCTGGCCCGATTTCACCAGGATACCGAGCCCGGAGCAGCCGGTGCTGCGCTGCTCGGAGATTTTCCCGGAGCGGGAGTTTTCGCTGTCAGGTTTCAGCGTCACGGCCTTCCGGGTGAACCATTCCGTGCCGGCCGTGGGGTACCGGGTCACCAAGGACGGCCGCTCTTTGCTGTACACCGGCGACACGGGCCCGACCGAGCGGATCTGGGAGCTGGCGGGGGACCTTGCGGCCCTGCTGGTGGAAGTCTCCTTCCCCAACGACATGGAGCAGATGGCGCTTTTGACCTGCCATCTGACCCCGCGCCTGCTGGAGCGCGAGCTGGCCAAAATGGCGAGCCTTCCCCCCCAGATACTGATCACCCACTTGAAGCCCCAGTACTACGACAGGATAAGGGGCGAGCTGGCCGGGATACCGGGCGTGAAGATTATGCAAGACGGTGACGTCTATGAGCTGTAGGACGGCGGCATGCTGAAAAGACTCGCGGACCGGCTGATCACGATGGTGGTTTTCCTCTACGATCTGGCCGAGATGATCGTGCTCGCCTTCAGAAACGGCGCCGCGACCCTGCGGCACGGCAGCCGCCCGATTCTCAGCGTTTACCTGCGCCAGGTGTATTTCACCGGGCTGGAGGCTTTCAACATAATCCTGATCATTTCGCTGCTGATCGGTACCGTCGCCATCACCCAGATCATCAGTATCGCCGGCAGCGGCAGCCTGTCGCTGCTCGGCAAGGTCATGGTCTGGACCATCGTCCGGGAACTGGGCCCCCTGTTGACCTCGATCATCGTCATTGCCAGGAGCGGCACGGCGATCACCGCCGAAATCAGCCAGATGAAAATAGGCGGGGAGCTCGACTACCTGGCGTCACTGGGGATCCCGGCCGACACCTACCTGATCATGCCGAGAATTTTGGGTGTCGCCTCCTCGGTCCTGGTGCTGACCGTCTACTTCGAGTTCGCCGCGGTGCTCGGGGGGTATTCCGTCGCCTCGCTCGGCTGGCACATGCCCTGGGAGCAGTACGCCCAGGGAATCTTTTCGGTACTCACCCTCACCGAGTTGGTCGGCTCGCTCGCCAAGAGCGTCCTCTTTGGCCTTTGCATCGCCGCCGTTTGCTGCCGCCAGGGCCTCAATGTCGGGCGCAGCGTCACCCAGATCCCCCAGGCCGCCACCCGGGCGGTCATGCAGAGCCTGTGCGTCCTTTTCGTGATCGACGGCATCGTCGCGCTGCTGCTGGGGCTTTCGAGAGGACTCTGGACATGAACCATGCGGTGCACTTCGAGCAGGTGAACGCGGACGACCTGACACGGGAGGTTTCCTTTGCCCTCCCCCCTGGCGCCCTCGCCCTGCTGGTCACCTCCAGGCGCGAGGAGAGCGACCGGCTGGTACGTCTGCTGCTCGGGCTTTCCCGGCCGCAAGCCGGGCGGCTCTCCGTCCTTGGCGAAGAGGTCGGAGCGCTGTCGGAAAAAGCCCTGGTCGCCTTGAGAAAGAGCCTCTCGGTGGTCTTTTCCAGCGGCGGGCTGGTCTCGAACCTCAAGGTGTGGGAAAACCTGGTGCTGCCGCTGGAATACCACTTTGCCTGCACCCCGTCCGAGATCCAGGAAAAAGGGGAGGCGGCCCTGCGCCGGGTGGGCTATTGCGGGGGGATGATGGAACTCCCCGGGCACCTGTCGCTTTGCCAGAAGAGGCAGGTGGGGCTCGCCCGGGCGATGCTCAGCGAACCCCGGCTGATGATCTTCGACGCCATGCTGGACGGACTGCAAGACGACGAGAAAGCCTGCCTGACCCCCGCGGCCCTGGAGTTCCATCGGGAGCAGGGCGGCAGGACGTCGCTGTTTATTACCTCAAACCCGGAGTCGGTCAGGGACATTCCCTTTGACCTCCGTGTCGTGCTGAAGGAGGGAGCGTTACATGCCGAATGAGGTGGATCCGCGTTTCAGGAACCTGAAGAAAAAGCTCGGCATTTTTGCCACGGCCGCGGTCGCCGTGGTTGCCGTCGTCGTATTGCTGATCGGAAAGGAGAACGACCTGTTCACCCAGCAGTACGAGCTGAGCTTCACCGTGGACAAGGGGACCGGCTTTACCCGCGGCATGCCGGTCAAGCTTTCCGGCTTCAGGATCGGGAGGGTGCGCTCCATCTCTTTGAACGAGGCGGCCAAGGTGGATGTCGTGCTGCAGATCGGCACGGCCTATCAAAAATGGATCAGGAAGGATTCCAGCGCCAAACTGGTCAAGGAAGGGCTGGTCGGGGACGCCATCGTGGAGATCAGCGCCGGATCTCCCTCTCAGGCGAAGCTGCAGGACCGTGACCGCCTGGCCTATGTCAAGACCAAGGCTCTCGACGAGATGGCCGACGAAATCGCGCAAAACGTCAAACCTGTCCTGCTGGAGGTGAGCAACATCATCAGCTACCTGAACGACCCCAAGGGGGACATCAAGCAGTCCATGAAAAACATCAACCTGCTGGCGCAGCACCTGGACTCCACCCGGGGCAAGGCCGACTCCCTGCTGGTGCGGGTCGAGGGGGAGGTGGGGACCGTGTCCAACAAGCTCTCCAGCGTACTCGACAAGACCGGATCCAGCGTGGACAGCGCCTCCCGGAACCTCGCCAGCGTCCTCGATGACACCTCGTCAACGGTTAAAAGGGCAAACGCCTCACTGACCAAGATCGACGAAAAACTGCCGAGCCTCCTGGCACACGCGGACGCTTCGCTGGGTAACCTGGAGAAGGTCAGCTTCGACCTGAAAAAGGCGGAGGAAAATGTGCTGCCGAAGGTCCCCGCGCTGGTGAAAAAAACCGACGCCGCGCTTGGCGGAGCCAACAGCGTGCTCAACGCGGCCAAAGGAATCTGGCCCCTGAGCAACCACCTGGCGGTGCCGCAGGAAAACCAGTTCGTACCGGGGGACAGCCATGACTGAAAGCCGTACTGCAGCAGGTCGGACCGCCGCGGGTCTGTTGCTGGCCCTGCTTGCCGTCTGCGGAGGGGGCTGCTCGGGCAGCGCCGCGAGGGGGCTGTCGCAAACGAGGCTGCAGGCCATGAGCTATAACCAGCGCGGCGTGGAAGAACAGGCTGCGGGGAACCAGGAGGCGGCCCTGTCCGAGTTCCAGGAGGCGCTCAGGCTGCAGGGCTCTATCGAGAATGTCGAAGGGATGACTGTTGCCTTGATAAACATCGCCAGAACGTGCAGGCTCAAGGGGGATCTTCCCGGGGCCCAGGCCGCGATAGACCGGGGCGCTTCCCTGCTGCCGGACTCCTCGCCCCTCGCCTCCGAGCTCTTTTTCGAAAGAGCAAAAATAGCGCTGGCCAAGGGTGACCTTCCCGCCGCGAAAGCCTCGGCCCTGCGGGGCGCGGCGAGTGAGCAGGGGAGTAATCTCGGGCGCCGTCTGAACCTGGTCGCGGACATACTGCAGAGGCAGGGGGCCGGGGAGCAGGCGCTGGCGCAGGCCGATAGGGCTCTGAAGGCGAACCGGGAGGCGGGGTCGGTGGCCGAGGAGGCCAATTCGCTGCGCCTTTTGGGGGAGATTCAGCTTGCCATGGGGGCGCACCGGGAGGCGCTCGCCAGTTATCACGCCGCGCTGCTGCTGGACAAGGATCTCGGCCTGGGAAGGAGGGTCGCCGCCGATCTGCGCGGGATCGGTTCCGTGACGGCGCAAAAGGGTGATGCGGCGGGCGCGATCGGGTTTTACCAGCGGGCGCTGGAGGTTGGCCGCAACCTCGGCGACCTGGAATTCGCGGCCCGGGACATGGCGACGCTCTCGGAATTGTACCGGAAGGTCGGCGACGCACCGCGGGCGGCGCAAATCGAAGAGGCGCGCGGGGCGCTGCTAAAGGGGGGCGCCCTCCGGGGTCCCTAAGAGCAGGCAGCAGGACAGTTTCATCAGGTCCAAAGGGAAAAAATGGAATCGACAGACAACATGGTTCAGGGACTCTTTGAACTGAATAAAATCGGCATCGCCCTGTCAAAACAGGTCGATATCAATAGCCTGCTCCAGACGATTCTGGAAGCGGCCAAGCGCATTACCAATGCCGATGCGGGCACCCTCTATCTGCACGACCCGGAACAGCATGTGCTGCGCTTCGAGATCGTGCTCAACGATACCTTGTGCAGCATGTCCAAATGCACGACAATGAGTTTTCCCGAGATCGGGCTCTATGACGAGGACGGCAAACCCAACCACAACAACGTGGTGAGCCACACCGCCCTTTGCGGTGAGACAGTCAACATCCCCGACGCCTACGCGGTCCAGGATTTCGACTTTTCCGGCACCAAAAAAATCGACGCCATGACGGGATACCGTTCCCAATCGTTTCTCACCGTGCCAATGTGCGATCACGAGGGGCAGGTCATTGGAGTGCTCCAGCTCATCAATGCCATGGGGCGGGAAACCAATGCCGTGGAGCCTTTTTCGCAAAACAGCCAGCAACTGCTGGAGTCGCTGGCCTCGCAGGCCGCCATAGCCCTCAGTAACCGCCGCCTCATCGTGCAGCTGGAAGCGCTCTTCGAATCGTTCATACGCATGATCAACACGGCGATTGACGACAAGTCGCCCTATACCGGCGGTCATTGCGTCCGCGTGCCGGCATTGACCATGATGCTCGCCGAGGCCGTCGGAGTCACGGACCACGGCCCGCTGCGGGACTTTGTGCTGACCGACAAGCTGCGGCGCGAATTATCCATTGCCGGCTTGCTGCACGACTGCGGCAAAATAACCACCCCGGTGCACGTGGTCGATAAGGCGACCAAGCTGGAAACCATTTTCGACCGCATACGCCTGGTGGACACCCGGTTCGAGATACTCAAGCGCGATGCGGAGATCGCCCTGCTGCGCGAAGCCGGCCGGCCTGATCGGGAGGCCGGCAGCGAGGCCACCGCGCGCGAGAACTACCACGCCTATCTGGAGCAACTCGATGCGGACCGCGAATTTCTGCGCCACTGCAATATAGGCGGCGAATCCATGTCGGATGAGGCGGTCGAGAGGGTGCAGCGCATTGCCAACTATCAATGGCGCGATCCCGAAGGGAGGGTCGGCAACTTCCTTGATCAAAACGAGGTGGAGAACCTGACCATACGCTTTGGCACCCTGACGGGGGCCGAGCGCGAGATCATCAACCATCATATCGACATTACCATCAAGATGCTGGAATCGGTGGCCTGGCCCGAGTCGCTCAAGAACGTCACCGGCCATGCGGGCGGGCATCACGAGCGCATGGATGGCAAGGGGTACCCGCGGGGCCTCACCAGGGAGCAAATGTCGGTGCAGGCCCGCATGCTGGGCCTGAGCGACATTTTCGAGGCGCTTACCGCCAAGGACAGGCCCTACAAAAAAGGCAAGACGCTCAGCGAAGCTCTTGCCATCCTCGGTAAATTCAAGCTTTCGGGACATATCGACCCGGACCTGTTCGATATCTTCATCCGTGAGAAGGTTTACCTCGACTACGCCAGGAAATTCCTCGCCCCCGAGCAGATAGACGAGGTGGACCTGAGTAAGATTCCCGGCGCCGAGAGCGCTCTCGCCAAACGCTAAAGCCTCCTTCCTAACCCGCCACCCGGTTCAGAAGCGGCTGCGCCAATCCCTTGGCGCAGCCCTTCCTCCTCACTCCGCCTTCGCCTCCTTTGCTCCGCCGGGGGTGCTGCCACCCACGGCCTGACCGCGCACCCGGAAAACGAAGTCGTTGGTGAGAACGTCTTCCCAGCGCCAACCCAGCGCGGTGGACCGGCTGTCGTCCGGTCCGCCGAAGCGCTTGCCGGGCGTATAGAACCAGTTCATGATCGCCTCGCCCGAGTGGCGCAGCACGACCCAGTATTTTCCCGGCTGGAGCGGCTGGGTGTCGGAGGGCATGGAGAAATCTATCCAGCGGTAACCGGGCGCTCTCTTGATCTGCTCCAAGGAGACCAGGACGGACCGCACACCGGTCAGGCTCGGCTTACCCTTGTCGTCCGCCACCAGGTCGAGGAAGACCATGCCGTCGCCGCCGAACTTCTTCATGGCGAGGGAGATCACGTTCACCCGCATGGGGTGCTCCACGGTGAAGGCCTGCGCGAAGACCGTCCGGGAGGTGGCATATTCCGCGGTCTCGCGCTCGAAACTCCGGGTCCCGGTGTCGCCTTTCACCTGGTAGACTTCCAGCAAGGCGGGGAATTCCGTGTTGCCCAGTTCGATTGTGCTACCCGGTTTCGGGGCGGCCTTTGCCGGAGCGGGCGCTGGCTTGGGGAGCTTCGCGGGAGCTGGCTTCGCCACTGCCGGCGCCGGTTTGGCCGGTTTATCCGCATCGGGCGCAGTCGGCTTCGCGAGCTTCGGCAAGGCGGGCAGCACGACGGGCGGCGTCGGGGCGACCGGAGCCGGGGTAGGCAACGGCCGCGGCGCCGTAACTAGCGGCTTGGGCAGCGGCGTGGGCGGGGTCGGCAAAGGCGCCGGCATAGGCGCCGGCAGCGGCGTCGGCAAAGGCGTCGGTGTCGGCGCAACAACGACTGGCGTGGGCTTGGGAACTGGCAGCGGCGTCGGTGTCGGCAGCGGCGCCACAACGACCGGCGCGGGCTTGGGAACTGGCAGGGGGACCGGAACAATCGGCAGCGGCGGCGGTTCCGAGGGTTGCGGCCGCGCGGGTGCCCCGGTGGCGTCTGTTGCGGCGCTCACCATGTAGCGCTTGTCCGGCTGCACGCCCGTGGAACGCAGGTGCAGGTTGATCTGGTCGTCACTGAAGCGCGCATCGAGCGAATCGGAGAACTGCGGCAGGATCGGGCTTCCCTGCCAGAACTCCTTGATGTCGCCCGCATCGAGGCCGTGGCCGTACTTGATGTGCCTGGTGGAGGTGAAAAAACGCGACTGCTGGGGGTCGCAGGGGAGCCAGCCGAGGTCGGGGAAGTAGACCTCGATCCAGGCATGCAGTCCCTCTCCCATCCCTTGCACCAGGGACGAACCGTTGTCGTCCAGGGGGATCTTCCACTTGTCCTTCAGGGTAAGGCCGACGACCAGCCGCGCCGGGATGCCCGAAGCGCGCATGAGCGCCAGGGCCAGATGGGCGTAGTTCTGGCAGTTCCCCTTGCCGGTCTCCAGGCCGTACAGGGCGTCGTATTTCGGGGGGGTGTACTGGTAGGTGATGGCGTCGGAAACATGGTTCAGGATGGCGTTCACCGCGCCGTACTCGGTGGTTTCTCCGGAGGTGAGGCTGCCGGCCAGTTCCACGATACGCGGCGAAGTGCTCTGCACCAGTGCCGTATCCTTCAGGTAGACCCGCAGTTCCTCGGGGACGCTGCTCCCGGGAAAGGGGGCATAGCTGCGGCGCGGCGAGAGCCCGGAGTGCATCGCCGAGGTAAAGGAAATTTTGATCCTGGTGTCCCCGGTGAGCTGCTTCCAGGTAACCTTTCGGAAGTGGTTGCCGAATTTGTCCGTCTCGTCCTTGGTCGAATCGGCAGGCGGCACGCACTCGGTGCTGAAGCCGCTGACCTGCTGGCCGGTTCCCTCCCCCCCGCCATCGGTGGGGATGGGGAACTGGTAGCTCAGGGAGTTGAGCGGCTTGTCCAGGGAAAAGGTCACATTCTTGTGGACCGTGACGGTCCCGTTCAGATCCCCCTCCACCACCAGGGTTTTCCCCCAAGCCTTGCCGCTGATGACGGCCGACAACAAGACCAATGCGAGCGCGGTTTTCCGATTCATGTCGTTCCTTTTTAGAAAATGGGTTGTGGTATCCTACCTGCGGGTCGCCAAGGGAAAATCCGGAATGGTCCGGGGCTTTGCCGTGGTGGGGGTCTGCCTCCCCTCGGTCAGCTCCTTGACCCGCTCGGAGATCCAGAGGTCGAGGCTCGTTATGGAGATATTGCCCTTGCCGGTGTAGTCCGCCTTGCCCGCCAACCCCTCGACGAGAGCCTTGGTGAAGGCGCCGTTTTTCCAGGACTCGTCCTCGATGGAGGACTGCTGGCCGGTCGAGGAGGTGAAGACGACCACCCCGTTCTCGGCGCTGGCAAGCTCGTTCACCACCCCGTCCACCGCAGCCGCCGCCTTGCTCCCCCCCATGACGTCGCCGGCGTGGCAGGTGTCGACGAAGAGCACCGCCTTGCCGGGAAGGGCCATCAGGGTGTTGCGGATCTCGCTGAAGACGACCGCGGTTCCGGCGAGCTTGCCGGGGTCGCCGTTAACCGGCAGGAAGTAGTAGGTCCCGTTGGGCTCTGTGACGCCGTGCCCGGAAAGAAAGAGGACCGCGGTGTCCCGGCCGGTCGCTTCCTTGCGCAGCCAGTTGAGCCCTTCGAGGACGGCGTCGCGTCCCGCGGCCGCGTCGGTCAGGACCCTGACTTTCACGTCCCCGTACATGCCACCCCTTTGGCGCTGCATGATGGTGCTGAAGTCCAGGGCGTCCTTGGCGGCGAAATCGAGCTGCAGTTCCTTGTCGGGGTAGTTCCCCACCCCGACGGCGAGAATGAAGAGGCGCGGCAGGATGGATATTTCCTCCACCGGCTCCGGCGTGCTGCGGCTGACCCGGACCGTCGCCGGCTCACTCGCGGCGTAACGGTTCTCGGCGATGACGGCGATTTCGCTCTCTCCGGGAGGCAGCGGGACGGTCACCTGCTGCAGTTCTCCCTGGGCCTTCCCGGTCTCCTTGAAGGGGACCGGGCGTCCGTTCACCAGCACCCGCACCCCGGTGACCGGCTCGCCGGAGGGGGAGCGGACCGCGAAGGAGACCAGCGCCTCGGCGGCCTCGACGCTGCTGCGCTCCGCAGGGGCTTTGATGGCGACCACCGGCGGCAGCAAGGCGGCAAGGGACCTGGTCTCGCCGGTCCTGCCGGCGGCGGCGTCCGCCAGGCGAACCGCCTCGGCCTCGTCGCCCGCGGAAAGGACCCGCGCGATGACGTCCGGGCGGAGGTAGGCGGCGCGGAAGCGCGCCAGCGGGAAGAAGTCGGCGGCCTGGTCGGCCCCGTGGTTCAGGTGCCAGCCGGCCAGATCCTCACCGCCCTGAGATGCGTCGTAAAAGCCCGAGGGGGTCCAAAGGAGCCAGCGCTTGCGGTCACGGTGGGGGAAAAGGGCGAGCAGTTCCTTGCCGTCGGAGGCGCGAAACCAGCGCACGGTGCCGTCGCCGAAGGCCGCCACCACGAGCTTCCCGTCCTGGGCCACGTTGAGCCCCCAGGCGATCCCCGGGGCGGGTACCGTCCAGAGGCTGCGCCCGGAGCGGTCATAGCGGCGCAGGTTCCAATCGGTGCCGAGCACGAGCCCGCTCCCGCCGGGGATGAGGGCCATGCTGCGGGTCGTCTCGAAACGGTTCAGCTGGATCGGCACCCCGTTCAAGAGGGGCGCCATGCCGTTGAGCCAATTCTCCACGACCATCCCTTCGTCGGCCAGCCGCGGCAAGGTGAGCGGCGCCGCCGGGGGGCGGGAGGCTCCCTCCAGCAGGCGGTCCTTGAGCGAGAAACGCGACCGGGCCGCCCCGGCGGTGCCGGAGCCGAACTGCACGTTGGTCCCGTCGGCGGAGACCCGAAAGTCGGGCTGGGTGTCGCGGAAATCGTTGCCGTCGGCCAACCGGTGCCAAAAGAGCTCGCCGCTGCGGGCGACGGCACCCAACTCGGGGGCAGCCCCGGCGAAGGCGACCGCGCCGTCAGGCAGGGCCGCGAGCCCCAGGATGTCGCCTGCGGCGACGGCCAGGTCGCTGGCGGCGCCCAGGCCATTGTTACCCCAGCGCCGCAGCAGGTAGCCGTCCTTGCCACGGCAGCTTCCCGCGGCATAAAGCTCCCCGGTCGAGCCCCAGGCCACGGAGGAAAGTGCGCCGTCGCTAAGCCCCGCAGTCGAGGGGGCGCGCAGAAAGCCGAGATCCTTGGCCGAGAAAAGCTCCACATGCGGGGAGGTGACGCTCCCGACGGCGATGCTGCCGCCATCGGGGGAAAAGGCGACTCCGTAGGGGAGTTCTCCGCTTTTGAGCGGTTTGCGGGCCACCGGGTTGAACTGCGCGTCATAGATCCGGACGAAACCGTCCCATGAGGTGGTGGCGAGGCGGCCGTCGCCGGAGAAGGCGAGTCCGTAAGCGTCGCCGCCGTAGTCCCTGTCGACCAGGGCGGGCTTCCAACCGGCGGTGCGCAGGACAAAGAGCCCGCCTCTGCCGCCCAGGGTGACCGCGAGATAGGCGCCGTCCCGGGAAAAACAAAGGCCCTTGACGACTTCCGGGAAACCGCTCAGCCGCTTGGTGAGCGCCCCGGTGGCGCGGTCGAACAGGTAGACCGAGCTCTTGGCATCCCGGTCCCAGCCGGTCCAGCCCCCGGCGGCGATGGTGGCCCCGTCGGAGCTGATGGAGACGGCGTTCAGCTTCCCCTCGTGACCGGTTCCGATGGGCGGGCGGATCACCCGGACGGGGGTGACGGCGCTCCCTTTCCCGTCCCTCTCCCAGATCCGGAGCGTCTTGTCATCCGAGGCGCTGACGATGAGGCGTCCGGTCCGGTCCGCCGCGAGGGACCGGAGCATCGCCGTGTGCATCCCGGTTTCCAGGCGCAGCACGGGCGGGTCGGGCTGCTCCGAGGCATGAGCGGCGCTGAACAACATCGCGATTGCAGCAACCATGATGATTTTCTTGATCATGCGTCTCGGTTCCCTTTCTGGACGGTTGCCGGCCGGAGTAGCCGCGGGGTATGGTCCTTCATCTTTGGTACACGAGAGCCGGCAGGCTCCGGGTGGTGCAGAAATAAAAGGCCCTGATTTTCACAGGGCCTCGTATCTTCAGCCGTTTACTACCTGACTATTGCAGTACGAAAGCCACCTTCGCGCCCGCCATGAAGTTCCCCTTCTGGTTGGCCGAGAAGATCGTGACCGCGTCCTCGTCGGTCACCTGCAGGTCGGAAGGGTTCATGGTGCCGGAGGCTTTGATGACCAGCGGGTGCTTCACGCCGCGGGACTCCAGGGCTGCCTTGGCCTTCTCGACGCTGTTGGTGTATTCTCCGCACCCCTGCTCGATGAGGATCTTCTGGCTCACCTTGGCCGGGTCGTAGAGCACCTCGCCCTTGAGCGAGAAGACGCGGTTGATGAGGGCGGGGCGGAAGGCCTGCTCTTTGGCGTCGATGATCAGGCCGTCGTAGGCCTGGTCAAGGGAGACCGCTGCCGCCCTGAAGACGGGCTTGTCGGTGGCCAGTTCCTTTTTGAGCTGCGGGTCCTTGTTCATCTTGTCGTAGATGGCGGAAGCGAAGCCCTTGGGGCCGTGCAGGCCGATCTTCACCAGGGTTACCGCGGTGTCTTCCTTGGCGTTGTATTCCTGGTACACCACCTGCATCCCCTTGACAAAGCCGGCGACTGCCGTCCGGACGATGCTGGACTGAGCCATGCCGTCCTTCACGCTGCTTTCACCTACCAGTGCGAAACCCTCCAGGTACTCGGTCAGCGCCTTCTGCGCCATGACCTTGGCGGCTTCCTTGGCCATCATGCCCCGCTGGGCCGGCGTCTTGTGGTCGGGATTGCCAACCCCCTCGCCGTAGAACAGGAGCGCCTCCTGGCCGAAGGCCGCCGCGTCGTCGCGCTGCCCGTTGGGGCTGCCGGTCAGGGAAAGGTTGTTGTCTTTGAGCCACTTGTTGGTCTTCTCGAACGTGGCGTCGACCTGGACGGTGTCGGCGAGGGCGTTGCCCGCCAGGGCGGCGAGCAGCGTGCATGCTAAGAGCAGTCGTTTCATGGTTGCATCCTCCTGGAATCAATCAAGTTTGAGGGGGAGGGGGACTTCGCTCCGGCACGGGCCGA
>TBL_comb47_HYPODRAFT_10006864_pt1 | contig 12154 bp, 5 predicted proteins | sample TroBogypolimnion_40_FD_10682 | JGI IMG/M metagenome (IMG submission 10682) | reverse complement strand
TGACCACGCGGCGCTCTGGGATCGGGCGCTTAGCGATGGCGAGATCGTCGCCCTCAGCGGCGGCCCGGCCGTGGTGGGGCCGCAACAGGCCGCCTTCGCGCAATACACTCCGCCACCGCGCCAGCCCTCGACTTGGGATCTTGTGAACCAGTCACGCGAGTTAACCAAAAAGTTCCAAAACGATCCGAACCGTCCGCGCTACCATTTCATGCCTCCTGAGGAAGGCGATATCATGCCAGGCGATCCCAATGGAGCGATCTGGTGGAAGGGCCGCTATCACCTTTGCTACATTTTTCAACGTCAGCAGCCCACCGAACCAAAAATCGTCCACTGTTGGGGACACGCGTCCAGCATTGACCTTGTCCACTGGGAACATCATCAAACCGCACTGGATGTCGCCCCCAACGATCCGGACCGTGGCATTTTCTCGGGTGCCGCCCTAGTCACCAAGGAGGGTGTGCCGCTTATCATTTACCATGGTGTGGACGCCGGCAATTGCATTGCCCTGGCGCAGGACGACGGGTTGATCAATTGGAAAAAATCGCCGGCAAATCCAATCGTGCGAATGCCGAAACCGGGCGAGCCGGATTATGGCAAATACGACTCGTGGGATCCCCACGCGTGGCTTGAAGGCGACACCTACTATGCCATCTTCGGCGGCAACCCCAACACCGGGACTCACCCGACAATTTTCAAAGGCCCGGAAATGACGCAACTTCACTATGTAGCACCCTTTCTCGACAACGATCGTTGGAGCCAACCGGGTGAAGATGTCTCCTGCCCCGACTTCTTCCGGCTCGGGAATAAGAACATGCTGCTTTGCATCAGTCACATGCGCGGTGCGCGCTATTTCCTGGGCCGCTGGGAAAACGAGCATTTCATCGCCGAATCGTATGGCCGAATGAACTGGCCCGGGGGAGCTATGTTTGCGCCGGAAACACTACGCGACGACAAGGGCCGCCGGATTGTATGGGCCTGGTGCATGGACGAACGCCCGCAGGCGACCCGAATCGCCAGTGGCTGGAGCGGTGTGATGACCCTCCCTCGCGTGCTCTCTCTCGACCCAAATGGCGTTCTCCAGATCGAACCCGTGGAGGAACTGAAACAACTTCGTTTTAATCCGCGCGCACATCAGAATATCACGGTCAATCCTGGGGTAGAACTTCCGATGGACGATATTCGGGGCGACAGCATGGAACTTGCGATTGAAATGCAGCCGGAAGGTGCGCATGAATTTGGCGTCAAAGTCCGCCGCACCCCGGATGGTGCGGAGGAAACGGCGATCAGTTACAATCCGCAGTCGGGTGTGCTGAAGGTTGATCTGGGTAAATCCACCCTCGATCCGGCCATTCGTTACCGCAGTTGGTGTCTTTTCAGGCCCGAGGACGCCGCAGATGCCACCCGCCGCGTGCTCAATCAAGAAGCACCCCTTGTGTTGAAACCCGGCGAACCACTGCGGTTACGCATATTCCTCGACCGTTCGATGATGGAGGTGTTTGCCAATGGCCGCCAGTGCCTGACGCAACGCCTGTGGCCGATGCGGGCCGACGCACTCGGCGTCTCGCTCTTCAGCCGTGGCGGAAAAACTATCGTGAAGTCAATCGAAGCCTGGGAAATGGCAGCGTCCAAGCCGTATTAAAATTAACGACAAACCCGTTAATTGAATACACAAGATTTACGAACGAGCCAGCAGGATGACGGCAAGTGATTAGTCACTCCCCCGAATGAGGGAGGATGGCTCAGTTGTTTGAAGGGCGAAAAATGGTAAATTGTGCATACAAACAAAACAAATAGCCCAAGATATGCATCAGCCAATGAAAAAGATAACGTCTGCGAGTTCCGATGGCACCCTGACCGAATCAAAACCCAGGTTTCTGACAAGTATTCAGCGCGCCTGGGCGTTTCACACGGTCCAAGCCTTCACGTTGATTGAGTTATTGGTCGTCATCGCCATCATCGCGATATTGGCGGCCTTGTTGTTGCCAGCACTGAGTAGCGCAAAAGAACAGGGGCGCAAAACGGTATGTGTAAACAACCAACATCAAATTGGGATCGCTACCCTCATGTATGTGGACTCTAATGATCAAAAAATGCCACCCGGCATGATTAACGCACCCGGAGTGAATGCGAATGGCTATTTGACGTGGGACCAATTGATCCTGCCTTATGGTATAAGCACCAATTCGCTTAAATGCCCAACTCAGCCGCAGAAAGCAGGCGGCAGTTCTCGACATTACTGGGTGAATGCAAATGTTGATGACCGCAACGAGGCTTATGGGTCTCCAAATCAAACCGGCGTCATGTTGTATGGCTCTTCGATCAAGCAATCGGCAATTCAAAATCCATCCGATACCATCGCGCTGACAGAAATTCGTTTGCAGACAGCGGCTTATGCTGCCGGTGGCGTATCTGTTCCGGGTGGAGCCTGGGGATCAGTGATCCTCGCGAAGGAGGACACCAGCATTTTACAATATATCCATGGGAAACGAGAGGTGCTGGCTTTTTGCGATAGTCATGTGGAGTCTCTGAACTCCAACTTAGTATTACAGGCGAACCTCTCGAAGTTCTACCGGGACAAGTCACAGGTGCCGCCGTGAAAAGGCATCCCATGCCGCCTTTGAAAAGATGCAGTAGCCATGATTGGTTCGGCACGCCCGCCAAAATTACGGCGCAGTGCAGTAAGCTATGCACCAACCGATGAACAAGTTTACTTCAGCGACGCCCGCAAAACTCCGCTCCGCCCGAACCGGGCAATGCCCGCGATTCCTTCCAAGCGTTCAGCGTGCTTGGGCGCTTCGCAAGATTCGGGCTTTTACACTGATTGAGTTATTGGTCGTCATCGCCATCATCGCGATTTTGGCGGCCATGTTGTTGCCAGCGTTCAGTTCCGCCAAGGAAAAGGCCAAAGCCATAAATTGCCTGACCAACCTGAAGCAGATTCCCATTCCGAGGAACTTGCGCCCAGATGCCGCCAGATTATCACACGCCCCGGACCAGGCCGCTCAAACGAAAATTTGCCCCTCCGGATTTTCGTCCTGTCCGGGCAACTGACAGGCAACAATCACCAGAAGAAACTGTCATACAAACTGTCAGTAATGGCCCCCGCTTTTGGCCAAAAATAAGATAAATTTCCCGCAATTTGGCTGGAATTTCCCAACAAATCCGGTATATTCCCTGTATTCGGATCAGTGCAACAGAATTACCTTTTCTTTACCACTTATATTTTTTGCGGGAGTAAGGTTGGAATCAGCGGCCAACCGATGGAGCCGGCGTTTGGTCAGCGGCGGGGAAAGTGACCAAAGATGACCAAACGTGACCAAAGATAACCGAAATTTAAATTTTGAGAGTATCCAGATTGCCGGGTGGAGCCGGGCAAGCTCCACCCAAGCAACCCGGAACGGTGGCGCGACAAAATCCCAATGTCAAAGAACAGCCACGCATACCCCGCAGATAACCCCACCCGCCGCGGGCAGGGTTCAATACAATAGTTGTATTTTATATTGCATATACAATTATGTCCAGCGAAATTATTATCAACCGGAAAACCGCAATTCGACCACCAAGGCACAAGGACACCAAGGCGGGATGCCAACCCTTCACCCAACAGGGGACGCCGACGGCGCCCCGAGACAAAATGGTTGAGATTTCCACGTTTAGGTCGGGCAACGGGAGGAAGGCGGAATTCCAAAATGAGCCACGGTCTGCGCCTCCGTGGCTTGACGTTTTTGCGTTAACAATCTCAACTACGGGACACGGAATGAACCCTTGCGCAAAGCAAAAAGGGCGGCCATGGCTGGCCGCCCTTGAACAGAGAGATTTTATCTCAAGGGGCGATGGCCCGCCAAGCCGGACTCCAAATCACGTCGTTCAGCAGAGGTTCCCCCTCCGGGCCGGCGGAAGCCACGGCTTTTCCGTTGGGAGCAATCGTGGAAATATAGGATGTCCTGAAATACTGGGAATGGCCGTCAAAGAAATTGATGATGCCGCCCTTGCTGTGACGCCAGGCAAAACTATTTTGGCGGTCGGCTGGATTGACGGAGTTGAATTGAGGGGAGCCATTGACTACTTCGGTGGCCGGATCAAAAACCTGATCAAACATGAACACCGTGGCCGACGGATTGCGCAAACTGGTCATTTTCGGCTGGGCCACCAAGACGCCGCCGATTTTGACATTTGAAGTGGAAGTTGCAGACCGCGCCAAGTCAATATTCATGGCATAACTAAAATATCCCTGACCACCACCCGCACCCGAGACAAGCTGCTGGGAAACATCGCTCATGTAGGCAGCGGGACATTCCCAAATCTTGCTGGAACTGAGAAGATTCAGGTTGGGGGGGGGATTGAAATTCCATGGCGGCCACTTATACATGCTGCCGCCGACCTGGGTTGCGTAAGTCGTCAGCGGTTTCTCGCCAAGCAACGGCGGCAATACATTGAACCATGCGTAGGGGTCATTGGGGGTCCCATCATTGGCGTAGGCAGAACCGGCGGTCGGATAACTGCCGGAAGATGGCATGCCATCATATGGAATCTTGTCGTTATTGTCCCCGGCATACATTTGGACAGATAATCCCCACTGTCTCAGGCTGGAAAGGCAGGAAGCCTGCTGGGCCTTTTGCTTGGCCTTGGCCAGCGCGGGCAGCAGCATCGCCGCCAGAATGGCGATGATGGCGATGACTACCAGCAATTCAATCAAAGTGAAGGCCCGCTTGGTATGGCTTGCCATTGACAGATTACATCTCAATTGTTTCATGGTCATATTGCGGCTGTGAACCGACAGTTTCATTTCCTCTTTCCTTTGCTAGAACCATAGATTGTAACAAAATAATTGCAAGGCTAAATGAGAGTTTTTCCAACTCCGAACGGAACTCGTTTCATGACAAAAACGTCATCGTGGCCTTTGCCCCGCTGCCCGGGAAAGACAGGGAGTTTTCGAAATAATCCGGATGTTTCGTGCCAGGCCACGCGGTGCGGGTTGAGACAGCCCGCGGTCCGGCGGCCGTTTGCCATTGAACTATCGGCCGGGTTCCGCATCATCGGGGCGGCATGAAGGCGCATTTTTCCCAATCCAAGCTCCGCGGTTGGATCGCGGCGGCTTTGGGCTTGATCACGCTGGCGCTTTACCTGCCGGTGCTGCAGGCCAATTTCGTCGAGTATGACGACCAGCAATACGTGACCGACAATCCGCTGGTGCAGGCGGGCCTGACCTGGCGGGGATTGGTGTGGGCATTCGGTTTTCACGCGGGCAACTGGCATCCGTTGGCGTGGCTGTCGCACATGCTGGACTGCCAGCTTTACGCGGCCCGGCCCTGGGGGCATCACCTGACCAGCGTCCTGCTGCACGTGGCCACCACGCTGCTGCTGTTTCTGGTGCTGGACCGGATGACCAAGGCCCCCTGGCGCAGTGCGGCGGTGGCGGCGCTCTTTGCGTGGCATCCGCTCCATGTGGAATCCGTGGCGTGGGTGGCCGAACGGAAAGACGTGCTGTGCGCCTTCTTCTGGATGGTCACGCTCGGGTGCCATGTCCGGTATGCGGCAAAACCCTCGCCCGCGCGTTATCTGCTGACGCTCGGTTCCTTCGTCCTCTGCCTGATGGCCAAACCGATGGCGGTGACGCTGCCGTTTGTGCTGCTGCTGCTGGATTATTGGCCGCTGAAACGGATGGCGGATGGCAAAAAGCTACTACTGGAGAAAGTTCCATTTTTCGCATTGTCGGCCATCGCCTGTGGACTAACGCTGCGGGCGCAACAAATCGCCATCGTCTCCACCGAGGGGCTGACGCTGTCGCATCGGCTCATTCACACGCTGGTGGCCTACAACCACTATCTGTGCGCGATGTTCTGGCCGCACGACCTGGCGGTTTATTACCCATATGTCATCGATCTCGATCCGGGGACGGAGGTTTTTGCGCTGCTCGTGATGGGGTTCATCACCGCGCTGGCCGCGATCGAATGGCGGCGGCGGCCCTATGTGACAATCGGCTGGCTGTGGTATCTGGGCACGCTGGTGCCGGTCATCGGCCTGGTGCAGGTGGGCGATCAGGCCTGGGCCGACCGCTACACGTATCTGCCGTTGATCGGTTTGTTTGTGGCGGTCGTCTGGTTCGCCAGCGAAACGATCCAGCGCCGGCTAGTTTTGCAAGGCCTGGCGGTGATGGCCGGCGCGGCGATGATCGTGACCACCTCCTGGCAATTGAGTTACTGGAAAAACACCTGGACGCTCTTTGACCATGCCAACCGGGTGACGCAGGAGAATTACATGGCCGTGACCGTGCTGGCCAGCCAACTTGCCCAGCAGGGCAAACTGGAGGAGGCGATGCAGTATTATTACGTGGCGTTGAACTATAAACCCACTTTTCCCGAGGCCCATTTCTTCCTCGGCAACGCCTTCGACCAGGCCGGGCGGCCGGAGGAAGCCGTGATGGAATACCAAAAAGCCCTCTGGTTCAAACCCACGCAGGAACAGACGCATATCTTCCTCGGCATCGTCCTCGGCAAACAAAAAAATTATGAGGCGGCCATCACCAACTATCTGGCGGCGCTTGAACTGAACCCCGATTCCGCCGTCACCCATAACAACCTTGCGCGGATATACCACACGCAGGGCCGGTTCGACGAGGCCATTGAGCATTACACGGCCGCGCTGAAAATTAATCCCAAGCTGGCCCTGGGACATAACAATCTGGGGATCTTACTACTGGAAAAAGGCCAGCTCACCGACGGCACGGCGCAGTTGCGCGAGGCGATGCGGCTGAATCCGACCAATGCCGAGACCCAGTTCAACCTGGCCCTGGCCCTCAATCAGCAGCAAGCGTGGAGCGAAGCGGTCGGACTGTTGCAAAAGACCGCGGCCGGCTATCAGGCCGATCCCAAGGCGCACTTTGAATATGCCCGGGCGCTCTACCACTTGAAAAAGACGCGCCAGGCCATGAGTGAATACGCCGCCGCCCTGCTGATCCAGCCGGATTACCCCGACGCTCTCGATGGGCTTGCCTGGATTCTCTCCACCGACCCCAAGCCGGATTTTCGCAACGGAACCGAAGCCGTCAAAATGGCCGACCGTGCCTGCGAATTGACCGGCCGGCAGGACCCGGTGAAACTCAAAACCCTCGCCGCCGCCTACGCGGAAGCGGGCCGGTTTGATGAGGCCAACAAAACCATTCAAACCGCCCAAGACCTGGCGGCAAAAATGAACCGCCCGGAACTGGCGGGCGAGTGTGCGGCCATGCTCGAATATTTTAAACAGTCCAAACCGTGGCGGGAGTGATTTTGGGTGGCAGGAATGCCGCGCTGCGACGGACGGCCACCACGACGCAGCGCCCAAACCAGGTAGGGTCGTTGCGCTGCGCCGACCCCGCCCGCGCATTCCCGTTTTTTGCGGGCGGTTTGGATGGGGGATTCTTTTTTTCCGGAGCGCCGGCGGAGAACAAGTGACGCTCGGGATATTGCCGAGGCCACAGGTCTATCCCCGTGCTGCGGATTGAGACAATCCGCGCTCCGCCGGTGGGCGGCATTTCCCCGGACCGCGGGTTGTCCCAACCCGCAGCCCACGACCGGGCACGAGGTGTTGGGATGATTTTTTAAACGGGTCTGGCTGGTGGTTGGGGGAGGGATTCCACTGGCTGAAGCGGGGCAGCGCCAGCGGGACAGCGCAGGGCGCTGTCCCTACCGCAACTTCCACCAACGGCATAATCTCAAATTTATCCGTTGCTCCGACCAAACAAAAAGGGCGGCCATTGCTGGCCGCCCCTGAATTCTTTAGCTGAGGATCATGGCTGGATCAACCGGAAGAACACCGTCGGAGCTGTCGGGTCAATGGTGACGTTCAACGGGTTGCTGGCATCCGGGTAATTAAACCAACTGGAACTGTTGGTCTGCAACCCGACTCCGAGCGTGTTGGTCTGCGATTGCATGTTAAAGCTCGCACCCGTCCACGAGAAGGTCAGGACGTTGCCGGATTTCGATACTGTCAGCGGAATCGGCAAGACTGGAACACTGGCGGCAATGATGTCTGAGAACTTGGTGACGGCCAGGCTGTAGTTGGTCGTATTGCCAAACAGCACGCCGGTGACGGAAGAGGCATAGGCCGGCAGGGTTTGAAGCGCCGTGTCCTTGTCATAGTAGAAGAAGCTCAAGATGAAGTTCCCTCCGCTGGCATTCGTCACGGTCATGTTCATGTTGGCCGTGTTGGAAACAACCACGCCGGTGTTGGTGCCAAAGTAAACGTTCTGCAGGGTGACCAGCGACCCGGCGGTGTTGGTGGCGAGATAGACGAACGGGGTGGTGTTGGTCAAGTTGAAGGGAATGATCTTTGCCGCCGGCAACGCATTTCCGCTGCTGTTGATCGTGTAGCCGGTGTAGGTGCGGTTGACCGTGTCCGCATACAGTTCCATGCCGCTGCTGAAGCTCGAGGTCACACCGACAAAGGTGACGGAATCGCCCTGCGCGGGACGGAAGGTCGAGCCGAAGGTGGCGAAGATGTTGATGCCGGCCGTGCCGTCCTGCAAATAGTAGGAGCTGGTATCGCCGGAAGTAATGTTGGTCAGGGTGGTAATGATCCCGGTGACCGAATATGGCGTCGTCGTATTGGTGGCCTGCAGGGTCGCCGGATCAATGAGCGAGCGGATGAAGGCGACGGAGACCGATTGAATCGGGTTGACCGTCACCACGGCATTGGTGCTGACGATGCCAACGAGGGTCGTGTCATTCGTGACCGCGACTCTATTGGTAATGGTAGTTTGAGAGCCAACCGGCGGAGCCGTGAAGGTATAGGAGGACGACAATCCGGAATCCACCTGGCCGGTAGTCACGACCACGTTGTTGGAATACCAGGTATAGGTGGTGTTTCCGGGACTGAGAACCGAGGTGGTCAAAGTCACCGTGGCGCCACTAAAGGTAGTCTGGCTCACCGGCTGGCCGACAAACACCGGCGGACCCACCGGGGCGAGAACCGCAACTTTGGCCACGGAACTGGTAGTGGACAGACCCCAAGGCGTGGTGACTTTCAAGGTGAAATACTTGTTCCCAACAGTGCTGGTATCCACGCTCAAGATGTTCGCATTAGCGCCGGAAACATCAGCCGGGCTGGTGTTGCCGGGTGTAGAAGAAACCTGCCACTGATAGGTCATACTGGCCAGACCTTGGCCATTCGCCACCGCTGATATGGTGGTGGCCGTATTTTGAAAGTTGGTAGTGACTGCTGCCGGCTGATAAACGATCGTAGGCGCCACGGCATTGGTGGCCCAGACATTGGTGGCGGAGTCACCAAAAGTTGTAGCCAACACCATGTTTGACACCGTCAGAAATCCGCCGAACCCTGTCGCCTGTCGGAAACAATAAATGTTCGCAATATTCGCAGCAGTGGGCGTAAAACCGTCGTTGCTGACAACCTTCGGGTCACTGGAAGAAATCGGGTTAATCCAAAGTGAAAGAGCATCCAAAGTCACTGGGTCCCACTGCAAGACGACTTGATAATCCGTGTTGGTGGCCAAATCCATTGTGCAAATTGTTGGCGTCGCTCCAGCTGCTGCTGAAACACCCAATCGGAAGGTGTTGGGCAGCACGGCACCATTTGTCAGCGCCCAGATTTTACCTTGAAAATTTCCGGAGGTGGGGACGCCATTTTTAAAAAGGCCGAAATAGCCGCCCGTCGCCGATGGCAAATTGGAGAAGTTGACGATGTAGCTAATGTAGACGACCTGTTGCGAATTGGTGTAAATGCTGTTGTTGGTGATAGAGAAAAGCCGACCACAATCGTCCTGACGGGGCAACCCGCCTGCCACGGTGGTCCATACTTCCACTTTATGATTGTTAACCAGCATGTCACTTGGATTGGCTGTGCCGCTGAACCGGAGCCAGTTGGTCACCATAGCCGCGCCAACCGTGTTGGTGCTGGTCAAGACCACGGGGCCGTTCGAGTATTGGAATTGTTCCTGCCAGATCACATCGGCACGCACTGACCACGCGGCCAGCAGCAGGGGGAGGGTTAATGCTAGTATTTTTTTCATAGGTTTTTTATTTATGGTTCTTTTTTAACGGAGATTGATTACATCAAAGGTGTGTTACGGGCGGGTGGCAAAATGGTTAAAATCAGGCAAAGCGTTGGAAGGCGGCGCGTAGTCCAGCCGGGATAGCAACGGGAAAGCACTGCGCGGCGGCAACTGCAGGTTACCATTTGCCCCCTTGACTTTCCCATATCTATTTACGTTCATCATTAAAAGAATCCTATGCTCCTAATTCCTAAAAATTTTGACCCCTTGTTTCCTGACCTGAAAAGCATCCCACATTTTTTGAAACTGGCAAGCATTTATCCAAATTATTACTCACAATTTACTCACCGGCTTCACCCGCGTCACCCGTCCGGGGCGATTTTTCCATAGGCGCGTCTGAACAAACCGATTATCCTCGGGTCAGATGATCCGTGCCGCCGCATAAAACCGCTCCCATGAAAAAAATCCCCTGGCTCCTGCTCCTGGCCGCCGCCGCGAACCTGCGCGCGGCGGAGGTTGCGTCCACCAACGCCCCCGCCACCAACGCGCCGCCCGCCGCCAAAAGCGAGGCCGCCGCGATCCCGGACGCCACGCACAAACCGGTCTTCACCACGAACACCGTCACCATCGCCGGCCAGCCGGTGACCTATGTGGCGGAGACGGGCATGCTGCCGATCCTCAAACCCGACGGCACCACGAGCGCGTCGGTGTTCTACGTCGCCTACACGCGGCTGGGTGAAAAATCGGAAATCGGAAATCGGAAATCGGAAATCGAACAGCGGCCGGTCACGTTTTGTTTCAACGGTGGCCCGGGCTCGTCGTCGGTCTGGCTGCACCTCGGCGCGCTCGGTCCGCGTCGTGTGAAGATGAACCCCGACGGCACGCAGCCGCCGCCGCCGTTCGGCCTGGTGGACAATGAGTATTCCCTGCTGGGCGCGAGCGATCTGGTGTTCATTGATCCGGTGGCGACGGGGTTCAGCCGCGCGGCGAAGGACGAAAAGGCCGACGCATTTTTCGGCGACGCGGCCGACCTGGATTCCGTGGGCGAATTCATCCGGCTCTGGACGACGCGGCACGACCGCTGGCTCTCGCCGAAATATCTCTGCGGCGAAAGCTACGGCGTGTTTCGCGCCGCCGGGCTGGCCGACCATCTGCGTTCGCGTTACGGGCTTTATTTGAACGGCCTGATGCTCGTGTCCGGCGTGCTGGATTTTGCGACCATCTGGACCAATCCCGGCAACGACCTGCCGTATCCGCTGTCGCTGCCCTCGTTCACGGCCACGGCGCAGTTCCACGGAAAATTGCCGCCGGACCTGCAAAACGACCTGCCCAAGGCCGTCGCCGAGGCGCGGGCCTTTGCCCAAGGCGAATACCTCGCGGCGCTGCAGCAGGGCGACGCGCTGCCGGCGGATCAACGCAAAAAAATCGCCGACGAGTTGGTGCGGCTCACCGGGCTCACGCCGCAGGTGATCACCGACAACAAGCTGCGGATTGACGAGGGCGTCTTCCGCAAACAACTGCTGCATGACCAAGGCCTGATTCTCGGCGCCTACGATGCGCGCCTCACCGGCCGCGACGATGACGCCGCCGCGCCGTATCCGGGGTTCGATCCGTCCGCCACCGCCACGCTCGGGCCGTTCTCGGCGGCGATGAATGCCTACGTCCGCGGCGAGTTGAAGTTTGAAGACGATCTGCCCTACGAAATCATCGCCGGAGTGCAGCCGTGGAATTATGGCGTCCGCAACAGCTACGCCAGCGCGGGCGGGAAGCTCGCCGCGACGGTCAACGCCAATCCCTTCATGCGCGTGCTGGTGCTGGGCGGGCGGCGCGACCTGGTCTGCCCGATTGACACGATGCGTTACGCGCTCGGCCACCTGCAGCTCGCCGCCGCCTATCGCACGAACATCACCTACGCGGAATTCGATTCCGGCCACATGATGTATATCAACCTGCCGGACTTGAAAAAAATGCAGCAGGATCTGGAGAAATTTGTGAAGCCGTGATGGCCGGAGCGCGGCGTTTACGCGGTCAGCCTAGGCCGGCGCCGGCCAGGCTCAAGCGACCGGCGCCCGCCGCGGCGGGGCCTTCACAAAATTGGTTTCCCGCAGATAGACCGGTTCGAGCTGCTCGCCCGGCATGAAATCGCGGCGGTTCGCGGCGAGGGTT
>TBL_comb47_HYPODRAFT_10006863_pt1 | contig 12156 bp, 8 predicted proteins | sample TroBogypolimnion_40_FD_10682 | JGI IMG/M metagenome (IMG submission 10682) | reverse complement strand
ATTATTAAGAATTATCCAAAACATTAAGATCTTTAGAAATGGAAATTGGGTTGATTTACCGGCTATTCCAATTCCCTGGAATTTCTTTACTTTACAGGATGCTATTGATTTTGCGCTTTACGCAATTAGAACAACAATAGAAACCATGAGATTTCAACAAAAAGAAAAAACCGTAGGAGGACCTATTGATATCCTTGCAATTAAACCAAATGAGAAACCTGTTTGGATAAAAAAGAAAATATACAAAGCTGAATAGTTTAAATAATAAATTAATTCAATAATAAACAAAAAAACAATTTGTCATAGCAAACCTCTATAATTATAGCACTTTATTATATATTACTTTTATTAACTGTTTTTAATCAATAATTTCATTTACAGCCCCTTTTCAAGGAGTTGGGGTTGTAAAAAAAATGGAGACATAAAGCTGTAAACACAATTTTCGTTACACAAACGTCTTCCTCCGTCACATAAATACAATTCACAAAAACACAAATACCATTTTCTTTTCTACAAAGGAATCCTCAATGCTATAAATACAAATATCACTTTAATAGCTACCACATCCATTCAAATATTAGCAAATATCTTTCCTATTAATGCACATTTTCTTCATATAAATTCAACATTCATTAATTAAAATGCAATTCGCCATCAACAAATAACATAAATTACTTACGTTATCTACCTATTATTAACAATAAAAAGTAAATTATTAATCGTTTGTTTAAAGAAACTAAATAGATAAGAATTTATTTGACAGGATTCTTGAATATCTCTCTGATATTATCAAATTCGCGACGATACATAATACCTATTCCCTGTGTGTAAGGCGAATAGTTGTTTAATAAATCATATTGGTTAGATCTGTTAAACACTTTAAGCTTAAAACGACCATCTTCCGTTAATTTTACCTCAGCATTAACATCACCAATAAAATTATTTGCATTTTGTGTAGTCGATTGTGAGCTTCCATTTGCCTGATCTTTAATAGACCCTCCCACTACTGCATTACCATTTAACGAAATCCTGTCGTTAAGAATCTGAGTGGACAACATCACTTGCAGTTCTTGATTTGTCAACTGGTCGGTTGGACGATAATTTATGTTGATGTCAAAATCTTTATTGATCTGCGAAAGCCAATTACTAATTTGGTTAGAGATCATCTCCGCAGATGAATTGCCGACGCTGCTACCCACAGAGGCGCTATAGGTAGTCCTGTCTTTTGAAATAAAACTATTAACAACCAACAACGAAAACGTCTGCTGATTCATCTGATTCTTATCATTTTTGTCAACCAAAGTAAAGAACTGATCCCTAATTTCCTGATCGGTATTAGGCAAATTAATATCAAAATCAATATTTGGGTTAGCCAACTTACCATCAATACTAATGATGCTCTGCACCGCAACTTTCTTTTTATCAGTGCTACCGATGGCAAGCATTACCGGATACAAAGAAGCCTTAAGGTTGTAAACGGCTTTCATCTTTACAGTTGCATTGTAAGGATCGCCATTAAAAGCAATGTTAGCACCGCTTGCAATTGTAAACTTTTTACTGGTTAAGTTTTGAATGGAGAAGAAATAAAGCCCCTCCACAATAGTGTAGTTACCATACATATTAAAGGAACCTGCATCATCAATTACCATCTGGATATTACCATTACCATTAGCCCGAATCTCGCCACCGGTATTACCGGTTTCAACATTTAAACCTATCTGAGCATCAGGAGTAATATCTAAATCAAATTTCATAGTCACGCCGTAAATGGCTTTGGTGCGATACCTGAATTTATTATCCTCTACATTCTTATCAATAAACGTAATATAACTATTATCACGGTTTACGGTCTTATCGGAAATAGGAATTACTAATTCGGTACCTTTCTCCGTCTTAGCAATGATGTCGAGCTTAATATCGTTATCAGGACCTGTAATCTTTATAACGCCACTTGCAAAAGCTTTGCCATAATACATATCATTGTCAGATGATTTTGTGTTAAGCATCATAAACTTCTTAGTGGTGACCTTCAGATCGAGACGAATATTACGGAAGGCGTCGTGTGTTATTTTACCATCCAGGCGTGCGGTATTATGATTTTCGTCAGTGAAAACGAAATTATTAAATGCAAAATAGTTTATACCAATCTCAACAGAGTCACTCAATGAATATACAGTGTTTAGATAGTCGATCTTCATAGTTGTCCTGTCTAACTTCACCTTACCTTTAACAATAGGTTTGGCAACTGTCCCTTTTAAAGTCAAACTACCCGATACCTGACCCTCAAATTCAGAACTGAAAGACTTTAAATAATGCCCAATACTAGCTATCCTTTGATTGAACAGAGATAGTTTAAAATCAAAGTTTTGATTAGGATCGTTAGGATAATAATAACCATCGGCTACAATCCTATCAGCCTCTCCTACATTGCCTTTATACCTAATGACAAGCTTGGAATACAAAGCATCACGGTTTTTATCCCAGGTAGTAACAAGATTAGCATTCCCAAACAAATCTTTATTAAGCTTAAGATCCTGAATATTTAAATTGGTGATAAAATTGGGTGATTTATAAAGGTCGTAAAAGCCAACATTACCACTTACCAAACCAGACAAATAAATATTTCTGGGTTCGAGGAAGAAAGCAAAGTTAGCAATATCAAATTTAGATAGATTTAAATAGATTTTCTCACCGGGATTTTTAGTAATCTTACCTTCGATACCTATAGATTGAAAACCACTACTCATAGTCAGATTATCTATGGAGATAACCGAAGAATCTATTTTGATACTATTCTTACCACGTAAGTTCCAAACAGAATCGTTAACAATAATATCCGATTTAGTAAGAGCTATATTTATTTCAGGGACGTTTGCAAAACTAACATAACCACTCATATCACCGGAATTATGAGTTAAAGAAGATTTCTTTTCTTTCCAGTTTACGTAAAATAAAATACTATCGCTTTGCAAATAAGATTTAAGCTTTATATTATCCATACCAAGGCTGTCGGATATCGCTAAACGAGAACAACCGGTGTTTAAATACAATCTTTTGCTGTCAGTATTTCCATCAAAATACCAATCCTTAAATTGCTTGCCGTTAAAGGTGAGTTCAGTTGCATTACCATTTAATCGAAGGTCCGAAAGTTTAGAATTATAACTGCCGGTAATGGTTGCATTCTTAGCTATTGACAATGATGGGAAGAAAAGTCGGCTTAATTCATCCGTATTTCGTAATAATATATTAAAAACAAACTTTTGATCGTTCTTCGCGACCTCTGCTTTGTTCTTTATTTTAATTGGAGTGAACGATGGCAAATACTTTTCTATAAAATTATCAAAAGCAGCAGGCAAATCAGTAAATCGGAAGGAACCATACATGTCTGCAGTAATAAAATCGGACTTTAGTTCTATCTTCCTTTGCCCGGCAGTATCATTAAAGGTATTAAGAGATAGTAATTTCATATTATAAACATCCTTCCCCTTTCGGTAAGATGTATTTTCTACTTTAATTAACCCCTTAATATTATCTGCAGTATTGCCATTGAAGTTAAAATTAAGTCGCGTAGACAATATACCTGTTGAATCGCTATTTACTAACTTAAGTTTATAAAGATTAGCATCCTTAATAGTCGCTGTAAAATCAAACACCGGTAAATCTGAAGAGAAATCTATATTTCCAAGGAAGTTAAAATCTACTTTATTGTCAACAACACTTAAATAACCATCAAATAACTTGTTTGTAAACTGCCCTTTGATAGCTATAGAGTCATAAACATTCCCTTTAAATTCAAACGCATTAATACCACCGGTCAATTCAATCTTTGCATCTTCGCGTTTTAATCCTGAACCTGATATTTCTGCATCAAGATTAAGTTTACCCATCAAATTTTTTAAGTCAAGATACTCTCCAATATTAAATTTCTTTGCATTAATGTGTCCTTTATATTCTATTTTATGTTGTTTGTTTTTCCTTAAAGCAATATCTGTAGATATTTGCCCAATACTGGAATATAAGTTTGCATTAGCGTTAAAATCATTATAGAAACCGGTAAAATCACCCTTAATAATGATAGCTCCCAAGGCCAATAAGTTAGTTGGAACCTGAATATGGTTATTAAGTACCCCCGGAATATATAAAGATTCAATGTCAGCTTTACTTGTGGTAAACTTTGTTATAGATAATCTTATAAAAGTTTGTTCAATATCGGGCAAACCATTCATCGAGATATTACCTTCGAAGTCGGTAGTATGACCATAGTTAAATTTAAAGTCACGAAGCTTGATATTATTAACTTTCCCACTTATTAAACCGGAGAAAGTAATTCGATTATCGTCACCTTTAAAGCTTTTATTAAAATATGCAATATCTTTAAAATTAATATTCGATTTTCTAATATCAGCCTGAATATTTACTTTATTAAGGAAGTCTTTTAAAGCATCAGAATCGTCATAACTTAGTTTAATATCCAGATTTAGATTAGAGAAAGCAGTCTCTAAGTTAAGATTTTGTAATGAAATTAAACCGGGATTATATTTAATTTTTGAAGAGAAGTTCTTTACTATATAACCTGATTTATCTTTAAACCCAAGTTTATCAATCTTAACAAAAACAGTATCGCCTTTAAGTAACAAACTATCTATTTTAACATTAAGATTAGTCAATTCAATATTATTATAATCAAAACCATTAGCTTTATAATCCTTTTCATCCTGATTAAGATATTTAAACTTTGTATTTTGAAACTCAATAGACTTACTTGATATCTTCCAACTGGTTTTTGACTTAATAGTATCCTCAGATTTAAAGTAATCAACAAGAAACTGAAAGTTCATAACAGTATCCGCATGATATTTAACCAAATCAATCTGAGTATTTTTAAAGATTATCTTACTAAAACTAATGCTTTTAGTATTTAAAGATAAATGTCCTACTTTACAATCAATAACATTTGCATTTAATAGCACATTATGCCGTTGATCATTAATAAAAACATCTTCGAGTAAGATATGCAACTTAAAATTAATACTAACTTTCGAAATATTTATTTCTGTGTGTAGTTTATCCGAAAGACGAGCCGCAAATCTTTTGGCAATAGATGTCTGCACTGCACTACTCGACAGAATAGCCAATGATATCACCGGTAATATAATTAACAATGACAATATAGATATCAATATTTTGCGGGTTCTCTTTTTGATTTTTCTTCTTTATTTAATACATTTACTATTTGAGTGAACAAAATTAGTTGAATTTACCTTACCATACGTAATTAATTCATAATTTTGCAAAATATTTATTAATACAACGTTTTTAGATGCCATATATTTTAGCTATTGAATCTTCGTGCGACGATACGTCAGCTGCCATTATAGAAAACAACAAAATTCTTGCCAATGTGATTGCAAACCAACAAATGCATGAGAACTTTGGGGGAGTTGTTCCTGAACTTGCTTCACGAGCACATCAGCAAAACATTATTCCTGTTGTAAATACAGCTCTTATTAAAGCTAATATTAAAAAAGAACAGTTGGATGCAATTGCTTTTACTAAAGGGCCCGGTTTATTAGGTTCATTGCTGGTAGGTAGTTCATTTGCTAAAGCTTTTTCGTTGGCATTAAATAAACCTTTAATAGAAGTTGATCATTTGGAAGCTCATATTTTATCTCACTTTATTAAAGATAATGAAGAACAAAAGGTGCCTGAGTTTCCATTTTTATGTTTATTAGTATCGGGAGGGCATACTCAAATAGTATTGATGCGCGATTATTTTGAGATGGAGATAATAGGTAAAACAATTGACGATGCAGCAGGCGAAGCTTTTGATAAAGCTGCTAAGATTATGAGTATTCCTTATCCCGGAGGACCTTTGATTGATAAGTTTGCTAAAGAAGGCAATCCTAATGCATTTAAATTTAATGAACCAAACATACCCGAACTTAATTTTAGTTTTAGCGGATTAAAAACTTCAATATTATATTTTATAAGAGACGAGCTTAAGAAAGATGCCGACTTTATCGACAAAAATAAATATGATTTATGTGCATCTGTTCAGGATGTAATAGTTTCTATTCTTATAAAGAAACTTATAAAAGCATCGGAACAAACAGGTATTAAACAGATAGCAATTGCAGGAGGTGTATCTGCCAATAGCGGACTTAGAAAGGCTTTGACTGATGCTGCTCTTAAATATAACTGGCAAGCTTTTATTCCTAAATTAGAATACAGTACTGATAATGCAGCGATGATTGCTATTGCTGCTTATTATAAATTCTTAAAGAAAGATTTTGCCTTGCAAAGTGCTACTCCTTATGCAAGAAGTATTATTAAATAATCAGTAATAGATACTATTCAATCTTTCCGTTAAAAACAAAGTAATTATCGGGGAAAGTCATGTGGGGAATAGTGTCTTTAAAGATACCATAAACTGCCGAACCACTGCCACTCATGGCTGCATATACAGCACCATTATTATAGAAAGTTTCTTTAACTTTTCCTATTTCAGGGAATTGATTAAAGATTACTTCTTCAAAATCATTAAAAATAGATTTGCGCCATAGCGCAATAGGTTGAGTTACCAATTTATCGAGCATAGGCGATTTGTTATGAGGCTTTATCATTTGATAGGCTTCAACAGTTTTTACATGCTGGTTAGGTTTAACTATGCTTATTCGATAATCCTTTAAAGATAAAGTAACATCATTAAAAGCATCACCTTTATGAGTAGCTATTACAGGTTTGTTAAGTATAAAGAAAGGGCAATCACTACCAAGTTTTGAAGCATATAACTGCAATTGCTCTGTAGATAGATTAAGTTCGAAGATCTCATTCAATTTCATTAATGTAAAGGCAGCATCCGAAGATCCTCCTCCTAAACCTGCTGAATGAGGAATCTTTTTTAATAAATAAATATGAACAGGGGGAATATTAAGTTCTTTTTCGAGCAATCGATAAGCTTTAACAACTAAATTGTTTTCAAAATCTTTTCCCATCTTCAAACCACTGGTCTGAAAAGAAAAGTATCCATCTGGTGATTTAACAATGTCTAAAGCATCGTTAACATTGATAGGATAAAATACGGTTTCGATATTATGAAACCCATCAGTTCGTTTGTTTATAACATACAAGCCGATGTTGATTTTGCAGTTTGGAAAACTTATCATACTGTTATATTAATTTGCAAATGTAGTAAAATTAGTTTGCAACAGCATATAAATAAAATTAAAAGTGATATTTAAAGATTAATCTAAAGATTTAAGTATATATTAATAGCTAATCTTATCTCAAAAATCATTAATTTTGCAGCCGATTTAAGATATTATTATTTTAATTACCTAAAGTAAATTCCCAAAACAAAGCTCAAATGATTAGCAATTAATTGAGACAAAAATCAAAGAAATAAAAAATAAAGAATCTAAATATGTATAGTATGAAGTGTGTAGGAGTTCTGACATCAGGGGGAGACGCTCCGGGGATGAATGCGGCGATTAGGGCGGTTACTAGGACAGCTATTTTCAACAATCTTAAGATTAAAGCTATTTACAGAGGTTATCGTGGTTTGATAACCGGCGAGATAGTAAATTTCCAGACCGAAAGTGTGAGTAATATTATTCAACATGGCGGCACTATTATTAAAACGGCCCGATGTTTGGAGTTTCAAACACCCGAAGGCCGTAAGCAGGCTTATGATAATCTGCAAAAAGAAGGTATTGATGGCTTAATAGTTATTGGTGGCGATGGTACTTTTACCGGTGCCCGCATCTTTGGCATGGAGTTTAATTTCCCTATCGTTGGCATTCCGGGCACTATCGACAATGATTTATATGGCACCGATACTACTATTGGTTATGATACGGCTTTGAATACTATTGTGCAGGCTGTGGATAAGATAAGAGATACTGCAAGTTCGCACGAACGCTTGTTTTTAGTGGAAGTAATGGGACGTGATGCCGGTTTCTTAGCATTATATGGAGCTATTGCTTCGGGGGCTGAGGCTGCTATAATACCTGAGATTAGTACTAAGGTAGATCAGTTGGAGCAACTTATACAGCATGGTTTCCGCAAATCTAAAAGCAGTAGTATCGTATTGGTTTCCGAAAGCGAGATTACCGGTGGTGCTATGGGTATTGCTGCCCGATTGAAAGAAAAAGGATACAATCCGCATGTTACTATCCTTGGGCATGTGCAACGTGGTGGCTCCCCTACTGCCAACGACCGTATTCTGGCTAGTCGTATTGGAGTAGCTGCTGTTGATGCCCTGCTCGACGAACAAAGGAGTGTGATGATTGGTGTTGTAAACAACGAGATTGTGCATGTGCCTTTTAATAAAGCTATAAAAGACGAAAAGCCTGTAGATAAGTATCTGTTTGATGTATTAAGGTTGCTATCGATATAGTATCTGATAAGTATTAACACCTCTGCTTCTCCCTGTGACCGTTTTAATGGAAGGTGAGAAGCAGAGGTGTGTTAGTTTAAAGTTGTATATTTTCTATTTATAGACTAATTTTAAAATGAGGTAATTCTACTTTTAACAGCACTTTTGCGTGTAAAGCATTAAATACACGCATTAAAGTATCAATAGTTACATTGCTTGCATTATTTTCAATTCTTGAAATCTGAGCCTTTTGTACTCCTATCAGTTTCCCTAACTCTTCTTGAGTTAATTTTCTTTCTTGTCGTGTTTGTTTTATAGCCTGACCTATTAATTCCATTTTTAATTCATATTCAAATTTATCTCTTGAAGGTGTACCAATTTCACCTATAAGTTTGTCTTGAACTTCATCTAATGTATGTTTTTTCATCCCTTTTTATTTTGTTTTAGTGCCGTTGCGTTTTCTTTTCCTTATTGTTTTAAACCCTGATTGTAGCAAAGTGCTATTAGACTCAGTTATTATTCTATTTTTGTTACATATTTTGAATTAATCCAACCTACAAAGAAATTTTCTTTAGCTCGCCTGTTAGTAAAAACTCCCTCTTGTTTACAGCGTATAATATATTTGTTATTACTTGCTTTATATAGAATCTTAATCTTTTCATTCTTTTTCATTTTTATCCCATTAAATTCATCATTAGGTGCAGGAATCTTTGAATAACACTTTTTATTAATTATTGCATCAATATTAAGTAGATTAGTTGATTTATTGACTGAATCAAAAACTGACCAATCAATTTGAGTGGAATTAATTATAGCAATTGTATCCTTAATTAAATCCAATTCAACTTTCATAAATACATTAAAAGGAGACATACAACAAGAATATTCAAACATATTGCATTCTTTTATTTTATTCTCTTGTAAAACATACGAAGTAATCATTCCGGGGATATATATAAATTTGTAAAGAGTATCATATTTTAGAAATATCCATGTTCCTGTTATTCCATAATCCCAATTATGAGGAGGTGCAAAGACAATATCTGTTTCATTATTATTATCAACATCTACAAAATGTATAAATTGAGCTATTGTGTCAAATTTGATTTCTTTTGTTATTGAGTCATAAATAGGATAATAATTATTTTTTTTAAAATTATTAATTGTTTTAAATAATCCCTCACATGTTTCTGTTTTGTTATATTTTTTTAGAAGTAAATAAAAAGCATTAATTTTTTCTTCTTTTGATTTTATTATTTCAATTTTAGAAAAATCTGCTAATTCTTTTTTTAATAATTCTTTATAGCTTTGAGCAGTTATTGAGCTTCCGATAAGTATTAAAAACAATATTATTATTAATTGTTTCCCTTTTTTCATGCTTTTTTAATATTAGATATTACCACACAAACTTACTCATTTTTATCATACCATAATATAAAACGTATAGATTTATTTTCATCCCTTTTTAATTTGTTTTATTGCCGTTGCGTTTTCTTTTCTTTAATTGTTAATAAATGGATCTTATCCCCTTTATTTGATCACTATATATATCTTTTAGAAATTTAAATGAATAATTTTCTATTTTATATATACTTGAGGTTTTAAAATATGTGCTAATTACTATTTTTTCTTTTGGATAGAATTCTAAATCATATAACCTTACTTTATTGTCATAAATCAAAGTTTTTAATTCAGGATTATAGAATAAGCAAACATATACATCACCCCTACATCCTGCATTTGGAATATGAACTACTACATCAGTATATCCATCAGAATTTATATCTTGATTTTCCAAAATCACAGTAGGCTCATCAACTCCGATATCAGGAATTAAATATAATCTTTCAAACTCATTACCATTAAACTTATATACTTTAGTCGTTGTTGAATCTGATATTATTGCAAATTTTTCATTATTAAGTTTAAAGACTGTAAAAAATAAAATTCCATGTATTGTTTTACATATTGAATCAGTATTTTTATAAAGATTTAATGAATGTTCATAGGTTGAATCATTATAAAGACATAATGAATCTGAAGGTATTCCTATATTTGAGTCATTTTCGTTATCATAAATGTACATATAGGTTAGATTATCATTTTTCTTCAACGTACTATTCTTCATTTTTAAAGAACAAGAGAATAAAAAAGAGGTACTTATTATTAAAATAAAAATTATTTGCTTTCTCATTTCCTTATTTGTTTTTTGTAATTAGAATACAAACTTACTCATTTTTATCACACCATAATATAAAACGTATAAATTTATTAAATATTTCTTTTATCATACCAAAACAAAAAATATCAAACTAATGAAAACATATTTATTAGAAGCTGTGATACAATACAATTTAGATTTATCTGTAAACTTTAATGGTGCATTTAAAATTGTTTAGAACACATAATTTTTTACCATGTCGTGTCTAAACAAGTTTAGAACACATAATTTTATTTCAGGTCGTGTCTAAACAGGATTAGAACACATAATTTTATTTCATATCGTGTCTAAACAAGTTTAGAACACATAATTTTTTACCAGATCGTGTCTAAACAAGTTTAGAACACATAATTTTATTTCAGGTCGTGTCTAAACAGGATTAGAACACATAATTTTATTTCATATCGTGTCTAAACACGTTTAGAACACATAATTTTTTACCAAGATGTGTCTAATTATTTTTAGAGATTTATTTTTTATTTTTTTTATTAATAAATTTTATCTCAGGAGAATAGATGTCTAGACTGTTAGCTATTTTAATCGTTGTATTTTTACTGGTTTTAAAATTTAACAAAAAATAATAAATTATCATTTGTTCGTTTATTAAATTATTATTATGTAATTTCGCCGCTTGAATCTTTTTTTTAAGAGCAAATAGGAGAAAGAATAGGAAAATTAAATAACTTAATACAAATAACAATGAGCATAAAAATCACAAGAAGAATTTTAAGTCATATATATGCTATATTATTAGCATTTAACGACTACCCACAAGAAAGAATAGATGCATTTACTCAAGGGCATCTTACCTCGCTAAGATTAGATCCGCCTTCACCCGAAAGACAGGCAATGATCGATGAGGTAACGGCAGCTTATATTCTTTATGATGGAAGTATGGTAGTTAAAAAGACTGATAAAAAGATAGTAACTACAGATATTGCTAAAATTAAAGCTCTGAGACCTTATATTATTTCAGAACTTAAAGATTTCATAACTAAAATAAATAGTATTACTCATAATGATGAAGATATTATTATAGAAAATGGTTTGAATAAATTATCTTCTTTTTATTTTGGAAACGAGCATGACATCCTAAATGTATATAAACAGTTTAAACTTAGCATGAGTCTTAATTTGGATTTAGCTCCTTTGATGCCACAGGTAGTAATATTTGTAAAGAAAGTAACTGATACCTACAAAGTAAAAGTTGATAAGAAAGCAAATGTAACTAAAGAAGTTAGTGGTGTTAAATTATTGATTGAACCATTAAGAAAAGTATTAGAAACGAATTTTCATAAATTAAGTATAGAATATATTGATACCCCTGAGTTAATTGTTAATTATTTTCCATATATCGATATGGATTTACCTGTAAAAAACAAAGAACTATTAACTCCAAATCAATATAATGCAATAGGTATGCAAGGTGCTATCGTTAATTTGATAGATGTAAAACAGGATTTTGGTAATTGGATAGAAGCTGATTGTAGAAAATGTAATGTAGATGTTTATTTATGGTTAGCAAGTGAAATTTCAAGTGTAATTCCTTTAAACGCTC
>TBL_comb47_HYPODRAFT_10006861_pt1 | contig 12157 bp, 11 predicted proteins | sample TroBogypolimnion_40_FD_10682 | JGI IMG/M metagenome (IMG submission 10682) | reverse complement strand
TGCGACCGCCGTTGGCGAAAGAGGATGCTTGTAGCGGCGGTCTGTGACCGCCGTTGGCGAAAGAGAGGTTGATCATGGCAGCAGTTCGGGCCACTCGGTGGCATCGATGGCTTCGAGCCACTGATGGAGGACAAAGGTGTGGACTTCCTGGATGCGGGCCGTGTTGTTAGACGCGACGATGATCTCATGCTGGCACAGGCCGCGGGCCTGGCCACCGTCGCGGCCGGCGAGCAGAACGGTGGTTAGGCCGAGTTTGGCGGCGGCGTGGAAGGCGGCGATGACGTTGGCGCTGTTGCCGCTGGTGGTGAAACCGACCAGGACATCGCCTTGCCGGCCGAGGGCTTGGACGCCGCGCGCGAAGACTTGCTCATAGCCGTAGTCATTGCAAATGCAGGTGATCGCCGTGGGATCCGCGTTGAGGCACAGGCCGGGCAGCGCGCGGCGTTCGATGTGATAGCGCCCGACGAGTTCCTCGGCGAGGTGCAGCGCGTCGGCGGCACTGCCGCCATTGCCGCAGGTGAGCAGCTTGCCGCCGCGTTGAATGCTGTCGATGATCGCCCGCCCCGCGGCCTCGACGGCCGGTGCCAGGGCGCGGCAGGCTTCGAGCACGGCCCGCAATTCTGCTAGAGAGGTTTCAAACGAGGGAGGGGTCATGGAATGAGGGGTTCTTGGAGGTCGCCGAGTCGGCGGTCCGGGATGAGATAGTTTGTCACATAATCCTGCACGGCGGCGGCGAGCGAGGTGCGGGAGCCGGACCAACCGGTATCTAGCAGGCGGCGCGTGTTGGCGCAGGTGTGGTACTGGTATTTGCCGCGCAGGACCTCGGGCATGTCGATGAAACTGATGTCAGCCGGCAGGTTGAGGGCATCGAAGATAGGTGTGACCAGATCGATCCAGGTGGCGGCGGTGCCGGACCCGATGTTATAGATGCCGGCGGCGTCCGGGGTTTTTGCCAGATGCAAGGTCATGGCCACGGCATCCTTGACATAGAGGAAATCGCGCCGCTGCTGGCCATCGCGATAGTCGGGATGATAACTGCGGAAAAGGCTCACTTTGCCGGTTTCGCGAATCTGTCCGCAGGCCTTGTGGACGACGCTGCGCATGTCGCCCTTGTGATCCTCGTTAGGTCCGAAGATGTTGAAGTACTTCAGTCCGACGATGCGATCGAACCAGCCGCGCTGTTGGGCATGCAGATCGAACAGGTGCTTCGAATAGCCATACATGTTGAGCGGCCGATAGGCGTGCAGGTGGTCCTGGCCGTCGTCCATGCCGGCGTCCCCATTGCCGTAGGTGGCGGCCGACGAGGCATAGACGAAGCGGCGTTTGCCGGCCAGCGCCCATTCGGCGAGGCGGCGGGTGTAGCGGCAATTGTTTTCCATCAGATAGGCGGCGTCCTTTTCGGTGGTGGACGAGCAGGCCCCGAGGTGGAACACCCAGCGCACGGCGGCGAGGGCCGGCGTGTCGAGGTGGTCCCAGAGTTGGTCGGCATCCAGATAGTCGGCGAAGCGCAACGGCACGAGGTTGCGCCATTTGTCATCGCGGCCGAGGCGGTCGGTGAGAATGAGGTTGTGGCAGCCCTGGCGGTTGAGCGCCCAGACCAGGGCGCTGCCAATCATGCCGGCGGCGCCGGTAACCAGGATCGTGTCGTCTTGCTGCATGGTGGGTGGTGGCGATGGATGGTGGGCTGCGCCCTGTGCATCGATAGTAAAGGCGGCCGCTGCGGTCCGGGAAAGTCCAAAAATCTTGAAATGCCAATTTTGCCGGGGCGGGATGACGTGCGGGCATGCGCGTCAGCCCCAGGACTCCTTACCTCTGGGAAGTGAGAGTACCACCGTTTTGGGGGAAAACCTGCCGGCGTCCGGTTTCCGGCTTGAATGGTGAAGCGTGACGAAGACGACCACGGATGAAGCGGATTGCACGGATTTCACGGATTAAGATCTGGGGCTGGGATGAAGGCGGAGCTTGGGGGATGGATCGGGAGAAAATGAACCACTGATAAAGACTGAGAAGACCCAGGCGTCGCCCGGCGGGCTATGCCACGCAGGCTGATTGCACTGATTGAAGATTTCTTCTCAGTGTCCCTCAGTGGCAATCAGTGGGCTCAGTGGTTTCTAGCCCCGATCCACCCCACCAAGTCACGCTTCCACCCCACCCCAAGTCTTCCTCTTCAATCCGTGCATTCCGTGTAATCCTTTAATCCGTGGTGGTCTTAGGCCGTCATAAAAATGAAGCTGATTGCCAAGGGCAGCGGTTGGGGGTAGGGTGCGTGCGTCGCCGGGGTGGTCGAGGTGTTGGAAACAAGATCCCGGCCGCCCGTTCTAACAACCAACCAACCGCTTTGCCCCATGCACCGTCGCGCCTTACTCACCTGTGGCCTTGCTCTCACGCTGTTGGGTCTCCTGCCGGCCCGCGCGCAGAATCCGCCCGGCCTCAAGGATCTCAAAATCGGCGATCCCGCGCCGGACTTCAAGCTGCTGGGCGTCGATGACAAGACGCTGTCGCTGAGCGACTTCAAGGAGGCGAAACTGCTCGCGGTGGTGTTCACCTCGAACCACTGCCCGGTGTCGCACGCCGCCGAGCCGCGCCTGATCAGGATCTATCAGGATTTCAAGGACCGGGGCCTGGCCGTCGTCGCGATCAATCCGAATCATCCCGATGGTCTGCGGCCCGACGAGTTGGGCTATTCGAAATACGGCGACAGTTTCCCCGAGATGAAAGTTTATGCCAAGGAAGAGGGCTTTCCGTTTCCCTTCCTTTATGATGGCGAAACGCAGGCAGTCGCGATGGCCTACGGCTGTCTCGCCACGCCGCATGTGTTCCTCTTCGACCAGGAGCGCAAACTCCGCTACAAAGGCTGGGTGGACGACTGCCATTTCCCCGGCGACGCCTACGTGAAGAAGCCCGACTTCCGCAACGCCGTGGCTGCCCTGGTCGCCGGTCAGCCTGTGCCGGTGGCCGTCACCACGCCCATCGGCTGCTCCACCAAGTGGCGCCTGAAAAAATCCGAGGTCGCCAGGGACGACGAAAAGTGGGCGTCGTTTCCGGTTTCCATCGACCTGATAGATGCCGCGGGCGTGGCCAAGCTGCGGGCCAATCCGACGGACAAATACCGCCTGATCAACGTTTGGTCCACCTCGTGTGTCCCTTGCGTCGAGGAGTTTCCCGTGCTAGTTAGGGTCGCCCGCCGCATGGGCCTGCGCCCGTTCGAGTTCATCACGCTTTCCACCGACCTGCCCGACGACAAAGCCAAGGCCGAGGATTTCCTCCTCAAGCACCACGCCGGCCTGCCCGACCACCTCAAGGCCGGCCTCGCCAAGGAAGGCCGCACAACTAACAACTACCTCTACACCGAGCCCAGCATGGACTCGCTCATCAAGGCGCTCGACCCCGAATGGAGCGGCCCGGAACCCCATACCATCCTCGTTGCTCCCGGCGGCGCCATCGCCTTTCGCCACACCGGCAAACTCACCGAGGCCGAACTGCTGGAAAAGGTCATCAACGTGCTCACGCCATACTACCAACCGGATAAATGAGGTCGGGTCGGACGCTATGCGCGATCGGCGTTCCGGATGTCCGCTATTTTGATTTCTCTAACTGGATGATCCGCCCAAAAGGTCACCGCGTAGGCACCGATAATCTTGATGCAAATGTCCCTGTCACTGGAATCACGAACCGAATAATCACCTTCCGAGGACGGGTCCAAGGCCAACGAATTGATATAGGCAGCGATCATCCGCCGTTGGGTGCCAGCAATGCGCCGAAGCGAGTCAATCACCTCGGAGCGCAAGTAGATTGCGTAGGGTCGTGTCATTCAGCACCCGGATGCGTGATTCCCAGATCCACTTTCACCTGCTCCCAAGAGTGCCAGTGCTCCGTGGCAGAATCGTCAAGGCGGGCTTGGATTTCCTGATCCACTCCATCCCGCCGCATGCGCAAAAGCGCCAGAAATGCCGCCAGGCGGTCTTGTTGATGGCCGGGAAGAAGCTGGAGTTCATGCTGTAAGGTGACCAGATCCATGAGGGAAGCTTGGCACGAATTTTCCCAACGGCAAGCCGGTTTTGTCGGCTCTTCCTTCACCACGGCAATATCTCAGGACAATTTTTCTTGCGCTGACGGCGCGCCTGATACATCCATTCGGAAAGCAATTCATGCCCTGGAAAATGCAATCCTTGCTATGGAAGTTTCTCCCGGCCGACCGGGCGGTGAACCTTTCGCTTTACATATTCGGCACCTTGCTTGCGCTGATGCTTGTGGTCTATGTCGGCGGCCGTTTCCTCAAACGGCGCTGGCTGTCACGCGTGGCGGCGGCAGTCGCCGGGTTGGTGCTGCTTTCCTGGGGACTCCTCCTCGTCACTCGTCCGGCGTGGCTTCGCATCGCTCTGCAAGCGGATGTTCCCATGCCGACCGCCTCGACGCTGCGTTGGGAGACCCGCGCCCCCGGCCTCGATACCGCAGAACTGGAACTGCGGGTGGGCGACAGTGTCGTCGATCACATGGTGCTCGTGCGGCTCGATCCGCAACTCTATCGCCTGAGTGTTCACTGGGATCCGAGCGGAACGCGGATCGCCGAGGATTGGCAACATGAACTTGACGCCGCCGTCGTCGTGAACGGCAGTTTTTTCGGCGATGACTTTGTTCCGCTCACCCCGCTGCGCACGTCAGGCCGACCCGCAGGTCCCGATAGCTATCAATCCACCCACGGGGTTTTCGTGGCAAATGGAAGCCATGTGGAAATTCTCGATTTGAAAGACCGCGACGTGTTCCAAGCCATCGGCAAGTTTCCCGAGGCCATGGTCTCCTATCCGCTGCTCATCGATGCCAACGGCGAAAACCGTGCGGTCGAGAGCAAGGTGTGGCTGGTCTCCCGCAACTTCTTGGCCCTCGACGCAAGCGGCCGAGTCGTCCTGGGCACCACCGAGACGGGCTTCTTCACGATCCATCGCCTCGGCGAATTCCTGAAAGCCTCGCCGCTCGGCCTCCGGTGCGCGCTGAACTTCGACGGCGGGCCGCTCGTCAGCCAAGTCGTCCACGCCGGGCAATTCTCCCGTGCTTTCCACGGCAAGGCGGAGATTAGCAATGGCTCAGACGTGCTGCGGGTGTTTTGGCACGAGCACTTCGGGAGGTCGTGGACCTTGCCCATCGTGCTCGTCGCGGTGCCTATCGCGCCCTGAGTTCGTGGCGGGTCGCCCCCCGTGGCAACGCCATTTTTGGCAGCCCTGAAAACACGGGCGGGCCGCCCAATGCCCCCCTTGCCGCAGCAGGCTGCGGCCGGGGTAGGCAGACTTGCCGCTGGAAGCGTCAACTACGATCCTCCTCGCAGGCGCTCAACATGCGCAGTGGTGGAATGGCCCACGACAAATGGCAGAAAGCGGATTTCCACGCCGGCGGCTAGCAGCGCGGCGCGCTCCGAGGCGTCGAGGGTGTCGAGGGTGTAATCGCCGGCTTTGGTGTAGATGTCGGGTTTGAGCGCGGCGATTTCGGCGGCGAGGCGGGGACCGGGAAAGATGAACGTGGCATCCACGCAGCGCAGGCAGGCCAAGGCGTAGGCGCGGTCGTGTTCATTGTTGAGCGGGCGGCCCTCGCCTTTGAGTGCGCGCACCGATGCATCACTGTTGACGGCAACGATGAGCACGTCACCCAACGCGGCGGATTGTTGCAGATAGGTTAGATGACCGCGATGGAGCAGATCGAAGCAGCCATTTGTGAGCACCACGCGGCGGCCCTCCGCGGCCGCTTGGGCACGCAAGCCTAGCAGGGATTCCAATGAGAAGATGCGAGTGAGTGGGTCGGCGTGGCGCATGGCTTGGGGGAAAAGATAATGGATTGCCGCGCCAATGGAATCAAAAACCGGGAACTCGCCGGCCAGTCCCAGCGCACGCAATTCGGCGCGCAGGTCATCGAGTCCGCTGGCGATGCCCACGCCGCGTGCGCCGGCCGCGCGTGCGGTAGCCAGGTCGCTGCCGCGATCTCCCAGATAACAAAGCTGCCCGGGCTCCAGCGCGAAATCCCGCATGATTTCCCGCGCAAACCGTGGCGACGGCTTGCGATACGGCGAGGGCGCGTCGGGCTCTTCCGGCGCGATGCAAATCCGCTCGAACGGCCGCGGCCCCATATCTAACAACTCGATGAGCCGTTGGTTGCACGCCTCCACTGCGCTTAGATCAAAGTACCCGCGCCCGATGCCCGATTGATTGCTGTGCAAAAACAGGCGCGCCCCGGCTGCCACGGCCGTTTGCAGGGCCTCGCGCACGCCCGGCAGCAAGCGCACCTGCGCCGGATCGCTGAGATACGGCACGTGCTCGATGAGCGTGCCGTCGCGGTCGAAGATCAAGGCTGCGGGTTGCATGGGTTCGGGTTGCTAGATAAGGGTTTGCATGGCGGCGAAAACCTCCTCAGCAGTTAGATCGGCGAGGTCGTCGCGCTTCAGCCAACTCACCCGCGGGCCACGCGGCAGCATGCGCACCGGGTCGGTGACCCGCGACATCAACACCAGGGTGGGTGCGCCAACCATGCCCGTAACATGCATCGGGCCGGTATCGTTGCCCACCGCTGCCACGGCGCGGCGCGCCAGCGCGGCCACCTGGCCGAGGTCGGTGTGGCCCGCCAGATTGATCAGGCCGGGTGCCATGGCTTGGATTTCGCCAATGGCATCGTTGTCCACGGCGGTGCCGACGGTCACGGCGGCGACACCCTGCGCGGCGAGCGTTGCCACCAGGCCGGCGAAATGTTGGGCCGGCCAGCGCTTGTAGGGGTGTTGCGGGGCGCAGCCGGGGACGAGCAGGACGTAGCGGGCCGGGAGGTGAAAGTTAGATATATCTCCATCCAGCCAGGTAAGGTCGGCGGCTCCCGCGCGCGGCACTCCGGCAGCCTCGACCATCCGCAGCAAGCGCTCGGTGACCGGCAGGTTTTCGCCGCCGAAATCCGGGCGCGGATGCGAACAACCCCGTGCCACGCCGCACCACTCCGGCCGGCCGGGTCCTAACAATCGAAAGTAGAATCCGGCGCGGTCGTTGCACTGGAGGTCATACACGCGGCTGAAGTTTCCGCCGCGCAACTGCTTGCGCCAGGCCAGCCATTTGGGCACTTGCAGGAGCTTGGGCGCGGGATCGGGCCACACCGCGTCGAACCACGGCATCCGTTCTGTTAGTGAGACGAACTGCCGGCGCGTCAACAGCGTGATGTGGTCGTTGGCATGGCGCGTGCGGATAGCTTGGAACACATCCATCGCCAGGATGATGTCACCCAGCGCGCCGAGCTTGATGACCAGGATGTTGCGGGGTAATGGCGGGTCCGTGGTCATGGCGACGATGAGTGAGGCAGCGAGACCAGCGGAATGCACTCGCGGCGGCAGGCTTTTGTCAGAGCTTTCGGGGCGCCGCCGGTCAGGATGTAATCCACCGGCAAGGCCGCCGTCAAATCCATCGCGGCGATGAGTTGGCGCAGGTCCTTGCGCGCGGCTCCGCGCGGCGCGGTGTGTTTCAGGGTCGCGTGCGGCAGCCATGCTGGCAGGTTCCGTCCCGGTTCTAACACCACTTCATATATCACGTCCGGGTGTGTCCATGCCGCGGGCAGCCGCCACGCTGCCGGTGCATCCGCCAGCCAGAGCAAGGCGCGATGGGGCTTGCCGCTGCCATGCGCTTGGGTGCCCAGCCAGTCGCAAATGGTGAAGTCGGGCTCGATATAGACTTTCCAGCGTTCCTGCAGCCAAAACACGTCTAACGGACCGCGCTGCATCGACTGCTCGAGTGTCACCATGCACCCGTCCGTGCTGGGCGGGCCGGCCATCGCCACAAATCGGGCGCTCCACTTGCCCGGCCCGACGGTGGTCAGGGACAGCGCCAGCACCGAGCTTTTCGACCGCCGTGCCAACAGGCTCGGCAGCGGACTGGCCCGCGTGAGGCGGCCGAAAAACCGCACCACCTCGCCGGGCGCGCCGACCCGTTGGTCCGCCAGAATCCCGACGATGCCGCCCTCGCGCAGAAACCCGGCGACCAGGTGCGGGTTGTCGCGTTTGGAAAACATGCGGGTGCCGTCGGCTTGGCGGCGCGTGAGGACATCCTCGTCTAACAACGGATTGTTGAGCGGGCGGTAGAACGCGCCGGCCCGTGCTCCCGGCGGGAACAAGTGGACGATGCGGCTCAGAATTTCCCAGTTGCCCATGTGCGAGAGCAATAGGACGACGCCTTTGCCTGCCGCGAGCGCCTGTTCCAAAAGTTCGAGGTTTTCGATTTGGATCACACTGCCGAGTTGCGCCGGCGCCAGGCGGGCGGTGCGCGCGGCGGAAAACAGATTGGCCCCGGTTCGGCGGAAGGTGTCCCGCGCCATGCGTCGCAAGGTCGGCAGGTCATGCTCACCGCAAAAGGCGATGCGCAGGTTGCGCAGCACCGTCTTGCGGCGTTGCGGCATGCAACGCCAGACCAGCCCGCCTAGCAATTCGCCGAGCCGGAACACCAGGGGCCCCGGCAACCAGCCGACGGCCTTTTCCAGCCCGGTCTGGAACAACCATTCGAATCGCCAGCGCCAGCGCTTCGGGTGTTTCTCCGCGGGGTTGCTCATAAAACTGTGTTTTTGGTAGCGGCTCCTGCTGAGTGTCAGCTTGCTGCAAGTGTAATCGTTAAGTGAGTGAAACGTCGGCGGCCATGCCCGCTCAGCCCCAAAGTCTATGCCACCTGCCCCGCCCCAACGAAATGAAAAAACACTCGAAGATTCTGCTTGACACTTCGGGATGCGGCCAGCCTGCGCTCCGCCTAGCCAGTTCCGCCCGGTGGCGGTGGGAACTGAGGATCCCCGCTGCCTTGCGCATGATTGACCATGCTGGTGGCTGCCATGTCATTTTGCAAAACAACCCTTGGCAAGGCGGAGCGGATGGGTATTCTCGCCGTCACGGACACCGCCCCACGAATCTGGCGATGCTCCGCCAAGAACATGAAAGTCGTCGTTGTTGACCCTCCATCCATTCTGCCTATCGTCAACGCTTCGGTAATTCAGGGGGATGTTAGATCCGTCCTCCCCAAACTGCCGTCGGAGTCGGTCCAATGTGTGGTCACTTCGCCTCCATATTGGGGGTTGCGCGATTACGGCATCGAGGGACAGATCGGCTTGGAACCCACCATGTCAGGGTTCATCAACTCTTTGGTTGGGGTGTTTTCCGAGGTGCGGCGCATTTTGAAGCCGGATGGAATTCTGTGGTTGAACATTGGCGACGGCTTCACGAGCGGAAACCGGGGTTGGCGGGCCCCGGACAAGAAAAACCCCAATCGGGCGATGAACGTGCGTCCGGATAATCCACCCGGGCTCAAGGACAAGGATCTTATGGGTATTCCTTGGCGGCTCGCATTCGCGCTGCAAGACGACGGATGGTATCTGAGGAGCGACATTATCTGGAACAAGCCCAACGCGATGCCGGAAAGTGTGANGGACCGTCCGACGCGGGCGCATGAGTATCTGTTCATGTTCACCAAGTCGGACAAATACACTTACCACGGGGAGCGGGTGAAGGAGATTGGGGAAAACGGGGTCCTGCGCAATCGTCGCAGTGTGTGGAACATCAATACGGCAGCGTCCGCAGGCGCGCACATCGCCTCATTTCCGGAAGCGCTAGTGGAACCCTGCATCTTAGCGTCCACCAATGAAGATGAGGTCGTTTTTGATCCTTTCTTCGGTTGCGGCACGGTGGGACTGGTCGCCCGAAAACGCAATCGCCACTTTCTGGGCATTGAACTCAACCCCGAGTATGTTGCTAGTGCGTTAAGCCTCCTGGGCCCGCTAACCTTCGGCATGGGGAAAAACGGCAAACCTCTGGCAACCTGCAAAAACGAAAATGATTTTACCCTCCACGACGCTCCAAGTCTCTGTGGCGAAAGCCTTGGAGCAGGTCCGAAATCTGCATCTGCGCAAGGCGCTGACTCAAACGGTCAAAAAGGTCGAATTAGCTACCCTAAACAAGGAGCTGGACGAAAACGCCCCGCCAAATGACCTCAAGGAGCTGGCATCTCTGGGGATCCGCGGCGAGTTGGTGTTTCCGGTGCCATGCTTGATCGAAGCCAATCCGCGTCTCCTCGGCTATTATCGTTTGCTGATGGGATTCAGCCAGAAAGAGTTCTATAATAAAGGTGGCCTCGGTCGCTTTGATTCCCTCGAGGCGAAGGGGATCATCCCTGCTCGAGTTCGGAATGAGATAGAGACCCTTTGCCGAGCCTTTTGCGACCGAGCCTCGCAGTTGATTGCTGGATTGGGCGTCCAACATCTGTCGGCGGCCTTGATCGACGATCTAACACTTCTGACACTCGGACCACAGTTACGGGGTAGTAATAACACGCTGATCGGGAAATTGGCCAACCAGGCGGTATTTGAAATCATCCGGTCGATTGTTGAGCATGCAGTGGTTAAGCGGACCGATTCACGACTGGAACTGGAGAATGCGGCGGGACGCAGAGTGGTCATAGCGTTCTCTGCGGATCCAGACATCAGTATCACCGAAAAGACATCGGACAAAGCCACGCGTAACATCATAGCCATCGAGATCAAGGGAGGGGCCGACCAATCGAACATCTGGAACCGATTGGGTGAGGCGGAGAAAAGCCACCAGAGCGCAAAACAACGCGGCTTCGTGGAATTTTGGACCATTTACAATGTGGGTAGTCTCGACGAGAAGAAGGCTCGCGAGAAATCGCCAACAACGAACCGATTTTATTCTTTGCCAGAATTGGCGCGGAATGAGGGAAGCGAATACGAGGACTTCCGTGATCGCATTGCCTCCCTCGTGGGAATCCGCCTTTGAAAAAAGTTGTTATGCTCCCTGCTCACCCTGGTGTGCGGTTCCGGAATTAGGGCGTGTGGCATGAACTCAGGCACTCGCCTCGCCGGCTTCAGCTCTGCTCCCACTTGCCGCGGACCTCGCAGGTCATCTGGGCGTTGAGGGCCTCGGGCGATTGAATCCGATAGGCCTTCGGGTCCCACACCACTTCGCCGCCGGACTTGATGGCCAGCAGCGACAGGTGGCTCAGCGCGTCGGAGCGCACCGCGTCCTCGATGGGCGCGATGGACGGCGTGCGCTCGCGCACCGAATCGACGAAGGACTTGTAGTATTGATTGTGATAGAGCACGCGCTTGGTGCCCTCGCACTCGCGCAGCTTGAGCCAGTCCGGAGTGCTCGCCTCGACCCCGCCGCGGCTCAGGCTGACCCAGCCCTTCGAGCCGTAGAACGTCGTGCCATCCCCCTCGAAATTCTTGCGGTACTTTTTGACGATGGGCTCGGCAAGGTTGTGGCTCATGAAATGCATCGGCAGGCCGCCGGCGAATTCGATGTTCACGTCCCAGGTGGCGCAGGTGTCGAACAGCGCCTTGGGAGTCGGAAAATCCCCCGTGCCGCGGAATTTTGCCGGACCTTTCTGGTCGTAGTCCATGCCCCAGATGGCGATGTCGAGCGGGTGCGCGCCCCAACCGGCGATGAAACCCAGCGCGTAATCCGAACAAAACCACGAGCCGGAACTCGTGATGCGATCCTTGCTGCACGGCTTCATCGGCGCGGGGCCGAGGTAGAGGTCGTAGTCGAGACCGGCGGGAACCGGGATTTCATCGAGCGAGCCGCCGCCACTGCCCGCCGGCGCCCACACCTCGATGCGCTGCAACTCCCCGATGTAGCCGTTGAGCACCAACTCGATGCCGCGTTTGAGCATTTCCTGGCTGCGTTGCTGCGTGCCATATTGGAAAATACGCTTGTTCTTCTGGCACGCCTCCAACATCGCCCGGTTCTGCGCGAGGGTGTGGCCGAGGGGTTTCTCAATATAGACGTCCTTGCCCGCGCGCACCGCCGCCAAGCCCACCGGCACGTGCCAGTGATCGGGCGTGGCAATGACCACCGCGTCGATGGTCTTGTCCGCCAGCAACTCGCGGAAATCATTGTAGAGCTTCGGTTCGTGCTTTTGCGATTCCTTGACGATGCCCCCCGAGCGTTCGCGCCGCTCCTTGTAGGGATCGGCGATGGCAACGCTCACCGCACCCTCCACACCGAGGAAATTGTGCAGCAGACCCGTGCCTTGGCCGCCGGTGCCGATGTGGCCAAGCTGGATTTTGCGGCTCGGCGCCGTCTCGCCTCCGAGCACGCGGCTGGGAATGAACTGCGGGGCCACCGCCGCCGCAATCACGCCACCCAAAA
>TBL_comb47_HYPODRAFT_10006859_pt1 | contig 12161 bp, 12 predicted proteins | sample TroBogypolimnion_40_FD_10682 | JGI IMG/M metagenome (IMG submission 10682) | reverse complement strand
CGAGACCTCCATTTTCTGGAAGCGTCCCGGCGTGAACCCGAAGGACATCCAGACCGAAGTGTTCATGCTGCCCGCCGCCTCCTCCGTGGAGAAGGAAGGCTCCATCTCCAACTCCGGGCGCTGGGCGCAGTGGCGCTACAAGGCGGTCGAGCCGATGGGGGACGCCAAGAGCGACCTCTGGATCATCGACAAGTTCGCCAAGAACATGCAGAAAGCCTACGCCAAGGGTGGCGTATTCCCGGAGGCGATCACCAAGCTTTCCTGGAACTACGGCACCACGGAAGAGCCCGAGGTGCAACTGGTGGCCAAGGAGATCAACGGCTACTTCACCAAGGACATGACCATCGTCGACAAGGACAAGACCCTGGAGTTCAAGAAGGGCGACCAGGTCCCGATGTTCAAGTACCTGCAGGACGACGGCTCCACCGTGTCGGGATGCTGGATCTACTGCGGCTCCTACACCAAGGACGGCAACATGATGGCGCGCCGGGACAAGACGGACCTCCCCAACGGTCTCGGCATGTTCCCCAAGTGGTCCTGGTGCTGGCCGGTGAACCGCCGCATCATCTACAACCGCGCCTCGGTGAACCCGGACGGCGTCCCCTTCAACCCGAAGCGGCCCGTCATCGCCTGGGACGTTCTGGAGAAGAAGTGGAAGGGTGACGTGCCGGACGGTCCCTGGCCGCCCATGAACGACGTCAAGGAAGGAAAGTACCCCTTCATCATGGTACCCGAAGGGCACGGCCGCCTCTACGCCCTCGACATGAAGGACGGACCCTTCCCCGAGCACTACGAGCCGATCGAGAGCCCGGCCAAGAACCTGCTCTCCAAGGTGCAGACGAGCCCGGGCGTCAAGATTCCGGCCAACATGTCCAGCGACACCGGCAAGTACCCGTACGTCGGGACCACCTACCGGATGACCGAGCACTGGCAGGCGGGCGCCATGACCCGCAGCCTCCCCTGGCTGGTGGAGCTGGTTCCCACCATGTTCGTGGAGATCTCCGAGACCCTGGGCCGGACCAAGGGGATCAACAACGGCGACCAGGTGCGCATCTCGACGGAGCGCGGCTCCATCCAGGCGACCGCGCTGGTCACCAGCCGCCTGAAGCCGTTCCGGGTGCAGGGCAGGATGGTCGAACAGGTGGGGCTTCCCTGGCACTTCGGCTACGCGGGACTTGCCACCGGGGACTCCGGCAACGTCCTGACGCCGTCGGTCGGTTGCGTTAATACGAGCATCCCCGAGTTCAAGGCATTCCTCTGCAACATCGAGAAAGGCGAGAAAGGGGGTAAGCGCGCATGAGCGAAGCAATCGATTTCACCAAGACCAAAGCTTTCCTGATCGACATGACCAAGTGCACCGGGTGCCGCGGCTGCCAGGTGGCCTGCAAGCAGTGGAACCAGCTGGATGCCGAGAAGACCACCTTCTTCACCGGCGAGGGGTACCAGAACCCGCCGCTCATGTCGGAGTACACCTACACCCGGATCAAGTTCCGGGACTACCAGAAAAACGGCGAGAACGAGTTCGCCTTCTACAAAGAGATGTGTATGCACTGCAACGAGCCGGCCTGCGCCTCGGTCTGCCCGGTGGGCGCCTTCAAGAAGACCAAGGAAGGGCCGGTCACCTACGACGCCGACCGCTGCATCGGCTGCCGTTTCTGCATGGTCGCCTGCCCGTTCGGGGTGCCCAAGTACGAGTGGAGCAAGGCCTTCCCGCTGGTTAGGAAGTGCACCGGCTGCTTCGCCCGGGTGAAGGACGGCAAGAAGCCGGCCTGCGCCACCACCTGTGCCTCCGCCATCAGCTACGGCCCGCGCGCAGAGATGGTGCAGGAGGCCTCGCGCCGCATCGCCGCGCGTCCCGAGAAGTACCTGAACAAGCTTTACGGCGCTGAAGAGGCGGGCGGCACCTCCGTCATCTACCTGACCGCGCTCCCCTTCGACGAGCTCGGCTTCAAGCACGTCACCAAGCGGCCGCTCCCCTCCTACACCTGGCAGGCGCTGCGCCTGGTGCCGGGGATCTTCCTGACAGTGGGAAGCTCGCTGTCGCTACTTTCCTGGTTCACCCACCGGAAGGAGCGCATCAAGAAGGAAGAAGAACAACGAGCGTCCGGCGTTACGCCGCCAAAGGAGGAGAGCTAAATGACCGCCGCGAGAATAATCTACCGTGAAATTAAGAGCTACCACAACTTCGTGAAGTTCCTGATAGTTCTGGTGTCGATGGCGGCGCTGGCCTCCATGATCCGCTTCATCTTCGGCCTGGGGGTCACCACTAACCTGAACGACACCTTCCCCTGGGGCCTTTGGATTTCCTTCGACGTGGTGACCGCCGTGCCGCTGGCGGCCGGCGCCTTCACCCTCGGGGCGATCGTGCACTGCTTCCACATCAAGAAGTTGGAGCCCCTGGTGCGCCCGGCCATCGTAACCGGTTTCCTCGGCTACTCCCTGGTCTGCGTGGGTCTGCTGCTCGACCTGGGCCAGCCCCAGCGCGGATGGCACACCATGGTGTACTGGAACCCGCACTCCCCGATGTTCGAAGTATCCATGTGCATCATGGCGTACACCACGGTGCTCTTCCTGGAGTTCCTGTCGCCGGTATGTGAAAAGTTCGGCTACCACGTGCCGCTGCGCCTGCTGCGCACCATTGAAATGCCGCTGGTGGTTGCCGCGGCATCCATCTCCACCTTACACCAGTCGTCGCTCGGCACTTTCTTCCTGATCGCCGTCGACAAGCTGCACCCGCTTTGGTACAACCCGCTGCTGCCCCTGCTGTTCTGGGTTTCGGCGATGTGCGCCGGCATCTCTATCATCACCGTCGAAGCTTCCATGAGCCACAAGTGGATGGGTCAGCCGGACGAGGGCGAGCTGCTGGAGACCCTGGCGAAGATCCTTCCCTGCGTGCTCGGCGTGTACCTGACCCTGCGTCTCGTTTCGCTCTTCACCCTGACCGAAGGAAAACTTTGGGACCGTCCGGGTCTGATCGCACTCTTCGTCCTGGAAATCGCCGCTTTGGTGATTCCGTTTGTCATGCTGCTCAGCGCCAAGGTGCGCACCCACAACAGGGGGCGCTCGACGGCCGCCTGGCTGGTGATCTTCGGGGTGGTGGTGAACCGCTTCAACGTTTCCATGTTCGGGATGGAGGCGCCGGGGACCATGTACTACCCGTCCATCATCGAGAGCGTCGTCACCATCGGAATCATCGCGGCGCACATCCTCTTCTTCGTGCTGATCGCCAAGTATTTCCCGATCTTCGAGCACCATCCCGAGACTGTGGACTACTCGCTGCCGGACCACTTCCACAAGACCGAAAAGGGTCACGCCTCCGGCGGCGGGCTGGGTAATGAGGCGTAGCAGCGCCTTGCGATAACCCCTCTTCTTAGGAAGAGGGCAGGGGTGAGGGGGCAGCCACAGCGGTGAACCGCAGCATAAGGTGTTCACCCGATGGATAACCTTGGAGCAGCCATTGGGATATCTCTTCGGAGATGGTGGAATCAATTGCAGCTGGCTCCTTCCTCGCCCCGACCTTTTAGCGTTTATAGATGAATTCCGAATTTAGGAGTGGCGCGTGGCAACGAAAATATACAATTTCAGCAAAGGGATCTTGGATGCAGCGGAAACGGAACTGGTACGCGAGTTTCCCGTCGCGCTGCAGGTGAACGGGCGGCAGCTTGCCACGCTGATCACCTCGCCCCACGACCTGCGTTACCTGGTGGCCGGTTTCCTGCGTCTGCGGGGACTGGTGGCTTCGGTGGACGACTTCCTGGCACTTTCCTTTTGCAATGATTCCGGAACAGCGAGCGTCAGCATCCGCGGGGCCGTGACTGAGCGGATCACGTCGTTTTTGACCTCTGAAAGCGGTACCGGCACCTGCTGCGACCTGCCGCAGGCGCACGAGGGAAGGGCGCCGGGCGTGCATGATCCAGGTGCGGTCTTTGCCATGATGGACGAATTAACGCGCAGGGCAGCGGCAGATCAAAGCCAGGGCGCCCTGTACTCAGCGGGGGTAGGGGACGACAGCCTCCTGCTGCATGCCGAGGATCTTGGCCGGCACAACGTCGTCGATCGCATCGCCGGCGAAGCGCTGCTCAAGGGGATCTCGCTATCCGGAAAAATCCTGGTCACCACGGGGCGCATCTGCGCCGAAGTGGTGGCGAAGGCCTCCCTGCTCGGCATCGAAGTGATTGCCTCGCGCACAGCACCCACCGACAGGGCGGTGCGGATGGCGGAAAAAACCGGGATTACCCTGATCGGCCAGGTATTGGACGGTCGCTTCAAGGTTTACAGCCACCCGGCGGGGATCTCCGTTGCCTCTCAAAAGGGAAAGATCCCCGGGGTCACCGGCGTCATCCTGGCCGGCGGGGCCTCCAGCCGGATGGGGAGCAACAAGGCGCTGCTGCCGCACAAGGGCGGGCGCTTCATCGAAAGCATCTACCGGGAACTGAGCGAGATTTTCCCCGAAGTCATACTGGTCACCAACAACCCGGACCAATACGCTTTTCTGCCCTGCAGGAAGGTGCCCGACCTGTTCGAGGGGATGGGGGCGCTGGCGGGTATCCACGCTGGGCTCGCCCAGAGTTCCAACCCAGCTGTCTTCACGGTCGCCTGCGACATGCCGCATCTGGACCCCTGGCTGATCCGGCACATCGCCAACCGCGGAGTCGGCTGCGACGTGGTGCTGCCGCGCAGCAACTCCGGTTACGAACCGCTGCACGCCCTGTATCGCGAGGGTTGCCTGCCGGTCATGGAAGACTGCCTGAACAGGGGCGAGCGCAGAATCGTCTCCATCCTGCCGCAGTTGCGGGTGCGCGAGATAGCCGCCGCCGAGGTAGCGCGCTTCGATCCGAGTTTCGACTCGTTCAGCAACATCAACACCCCGCAGGAATATTACGACCTGAGAAACGGCGCCAAGGTTCAGGCGTGTGAGGAGAACAGCGTGAATGAGACAGGGGCGATAAAAGCTCAGGCTTGATGCTGCTGGTCACGCGGTTAAAGATAATCGTTGCCTAAAACAAAGGAGAAAACATATGTTCGGTTTCGGAATGCCAGAAATGATAATCGTGCTTGTCATCGCCCTCGTCGTAGTCGGTCCCGCGAAGCTGCCGCAGTTGGGACAGGCCCTAGGGAGCGGCATCAGGAATTTCAAAAAGGCCTCGACGGGGGACGATGTGGTGCAGTTGAACGGGGAAACCAAGGCGAGCTAAGCTGCCTCGTCTGATGTTTTCAATGGCCCGCAGGCACATCGCTTGTGGGCCATTTTATTGCCTAGTGGCAGGTGCATTTGTAACCTTTCCGGTCCGGATTGCTACTTTCCCGCGTCTTTGGTCGAGCCCTTGCCCGGTCCTTTCTGCGCAGGTACCGGCGGCAAGCCGGCACTGATCGGGGAGACCTTGTCGATTCCGGCTATGGCGCAGACCGGGTGGGAGAAGTCGTTGGGAAGGCTTGGAACGGTTAGCGCTCCGACATAATTGATGTTATCCGGTCGGGCCGGGTCGCCGCCCACGCCGGCGGGGACATAGTCCAAGTGCAAGTTGTTCCGGGTGCGCCAGGCGATGTTGTGGTCCGCGCACGAGCTGTCTCCGCTCACCCCGAGGCCCCCTACCAATACATGGTCCTTGTTGTACAGGGCCAAACCGCCGCCAAAGACGTTTATCCCGCCCGGTTTTCTCCCCACCATGGGGTCCTTCGCGCTGCCGTAGTTCTGGGAGGGTCCTTTATACGCTACTGTCGTGTCGACCGGATTACTCTCCTGCAGGCCGAAAAGGGTGCCGCCTGGCTGAGTCGGAGCCCACAGGTTTGCGCTGGAAATAGCCAGGGCGGGCAGGCTGAACGCGTTGGCCGTATTGGCCTTCTGCGCCGAGATGACCCGGCTGCCGGGCCACTGGGAGCCGCGGTCGGCCCCGGTGAAGGCCACCGCGCAGACCACGCCATCGCGGTTCACGATGGTGCCCCACATGTCGAGATTGAACCCACCATTATCTGCCGCGCGCGCCGACTTGAGCGCCACCTTGAGCGCGGCGTACCCCGGTACCTGGTCGCACCCCGGACTGAGTCGGTCCGCGCTGGCTGCCCCGGCAGCGAAAATCAGAGCGCCTACCACAAAGCTGAAAACAGCTATACGCTTCTTGCTGGACATAACCTTGCCTCCTTGAATAGAGCGTTAAGGTTATTATGCCATCGAAAATCGGCAACGCGAGCGGGACATGCCCTTCAGGTCAATGCGGAGATAACGAGACGTAATCCTCAGGTCCCCTAAATTGCCGCATTTGACATGAACACCGTTTTGGCGTACGATATATCGTACGTAAAGGAGAGGAAATAATAATGACGACACTCTCAGCAACGGAAGCGAGAAAAAATCTCTATAGCTTGGTCGATGGCGTGGCAGAATCGCATGACCCGGTGCAAATAGTGGGAAAGCGGAATTCAGCTGTGCTTGTTTCGGAGGAAGACTGGCGGGCGATTCAAGAAACCTTATATCTTATCTCCATACCCGGAATGCGTGAGTCGATTCAGGTGGGCATGAAGGTTCCAGCTGAGGAGTGCGATGAGGAACCCCGCTGGTGACCTGGCGCCTGGTATTCACCAAAGATGCACAAAAGGACGCCAAAAAAATCTCACACTCCGGTCTCAAACCTCAGACTGAACGGCTTCTAGAAATCCTCAGAAACAATCCCTACCAGACCCCGCCGCCCTTTGAAAAACTCGTTGGTGATCTAGCTGGCGCATATTCCAGAAGAATTAACATCCAGCACAGATTGGTATATCAGATTTTGGACGAGATTCAGACTGTCAAGGTTCTCCGCATGTGGTCCCATTACGAATAGCCTAGAACAGTCTAAGATTACCTGACGGTCTATTTCGTATCATCTCAAACTTTATGCCCTTTCTGCATCTCAAAACTTCCAAGTAACCTTGCCATACACGGAGCGCTGGACCTCGGAGGCGAAGGTGTTGATGAACTCCGGGATGAACTCGGGGCTGCGGCGGTGCAGCAGGTTCTGCCCGACCAGGGAGAGCTCCAGTTTGGGCAGCGGCTTCCAGCCGAGGCGGGCGTCCATGGTGAGGTATCCCGGGATGGAGACTCCGTCTATATAGGGGAGCCGGTCCGCCCCGCGCAGCCAGATGTCGAACTCTACCCGCTTGCCAAGGTCGACGCCGGAGCGCAGCGTGAACTGGTGACGCGGGCTGTCTCCCTCAGCGTCCCCCTTGTTGATGCTATCCGTGCTTGGGGCTTCCAGGAACATTTTGATCTTCAAGTAGGAGTAGGCGGCATGCAGGCGCCACCAGGGCACTGGGGACCACTCACCGGCGAGTTCGACTCCGTAGGTGTATCCGTGCATGAGGTTGGCAAGCTGGAAGGGCTGGACAAAATCAACGGGTACCGAGGCCACCGTTTCGGGGAAAACCTGCCCGGTCTGCAGCACCCGCAGCCGGTCGTAGCTGTTGTAAAAGGCCGTCGCGTCGAGGGCGACATGCGGCATCGGCTCGGTCCGGTAGCCCAGTTCATAGGCCAGCACGGTTTCCGACTTGAAGTCCTTGCTGCCGTCTATCTCGAGGCGCACCGGAAGCGGCGTGTTGGGTGGATCTGCGGGGAAGGTCCGGTAGCGGTAGGCAATGTCGCTGTCACCGCGTGCCGGTGTGCGCACCGCCCTGGAAACCGCTCCCCAGAGGGAGTTCTTTGGCGTTGGGGTCCAGAGCAGGCGGCCGTTGGGCTGCACCTCGAAGCCCGTGTAGCTGTTGTGCTCGAACCGTGAACCGAGGATCAGGGAGAGCTTCTCCGGGATGATCTTTATCTCGTCATGCAGGAACCCGCTGAGCAGGCTCGTGTTCCTGCCGGGCGGATTGAAGGAGATGGTGGCGGTGTCGGTCAGGCTGTCCCTGGTGAAGCGGTAGCCCAGGCCCCAGATGAGATCCTGCCGGTCCCAGAGCGTCAGGCGGTGCTGGAAGTCCAGATCGACCGTGTCCTGCCGCTCTCCCAGGATGATCATCGACCTTTCGAAATGGTCGTAGTAGAGCTGAAGCGAGAGGCTGTCCGTGTCGTTCAGGGTTCTTTGCCAGCGCGCCAGCAAATTGCCGCCGCTCATCTGGGATCGGGCGTCGGGGGTGGTGGAAACTACCGGGTCCTGGCTGGTCGGCAGGCGGTACAGGGTGTATTTCTCTCCAATCGACCCGTCATAGTAATCGCCGGAGACGGTCAGCGTGTCGCAGTAAGTCGGTAGGCTATCGAGCCGGAAGCCGCCCCGGGTCATTTCCCAGCTGTCGTGCGCGGCCGCTCCGTTGGCGTACACGTCGTTGCCGGTATCCTGGCGCTTGGCGAAGAATCTCAAGTTGGTGTCGTTGCCAAGCGGCAGACCGTAGCGCGCCGTCGCGAAGCCGCGCGCCGCCGTGCCTCCCCCGGCGCTCAGAAGTCCACCCAGGGTGGCGTCGGCCGGTTTGGTGATGATGTTGATGACTCCGTTTACCGCGTTGGCTCCCCAGAGGGCAGCACCCGGCCCGCGAATGACCTCGATGCGGTCGATGTCCTCCAGGGCGGTATCCTGCACTTCCCAGTACACCCCGGCAAAAAGCGGTGAATAGAGGCTGCGCCCGTCCATCAGGACCAGCAGCTTGTTGGCGAAGCGCCCGTTCAGCCCGCGGATGGTGACCGCCCACTTGTTGGCGTCGATGCGCGCCACCTGGACCCCCGGCGCCATGCGCAGCGCCTCGGCGATGCTGGTGACCCCGGAGCGCCTGATGTCCTCCTGGGTGATGACGAAAACCGCGGCCGCCGCGTCAGAGACCTGCTGAGATTTCTTGGAGACCGAGGTGATCTGGATTTTCATCAGGTCTTCAAGGCCCAGGGAGAAGACATCCAATTCGCCCTCGGCAGGAGGTGTACCCGCGAGCGCCGAGCTTGACATGGCTGAAGCAAATATCAGTAACAGAGTCGCGGCCGAGAGGAATCTGATGAACAGAGATTTCCGTCTGTAACGGCAGGCACCGGTGCCTGTTCTCATAGGATTCCTCCTGGTGGCTCATTTCATTGAAATTGTAGCTGTTCTGACTGTACTATCTTATCGGCAATCAGTACCTTCACTTGAGATAAAAAGAGACTTACAGAAGGACCGTGACTTCTGAGCTGTCCTTCGTGCTCCTCTCACTTGGTGGGACGGGATTGGGGCAGGCGTAGCTGCCAATGGGGACGCAAATGGCAGCTTCCCCCTCACCCCGAACCTCCCTCGCCAGGGGGCCCGCCAGGGGGGTTTTTGATCAGGTGATACTGCTGCTTGACTCACTTTGCCACGGGCGCTGTTACTGCTGGGAATTGAGGATAGGAAGGGGATAGGTCCGTTGACGGGACTAAAGGGGTGTCACGATATGGGGGGCGGTTTCGGTGGCGGCCAGCTTTTCGGCAAACTGCCGGGCCTCGGGGAGGAAGCCGAGGAAGTCTTCCCGCAGACCCTCGTAGTGCCGGATCAGTTCGGCGCCACCGCCGGCCAGGGGATTGGCCCTCTTCACCCGCCGCGACATGCGCTCCAGCGCCCGGCCGATGCCGGCGGGTTCCAGATAGGAGGGGAGCATCTCCTCGAAAATGATCGGCAGGATCCCCTGCAGGCGCTCCGGCAGCAGGAAACGCTGTCCCTCAACCACCAGCCGTATCCGCCCCAGGTAATCGTCCAGAGGTTCCTGCGACCATTGACTCCAGGATTGGGCGAGGAAGTGGTCGTAGTAAAGGTCCACCAGGATGCCGCGGTACAATCCGAATTGGGTGCCGAGGCGCAGCCGGCTGTGGTTGAAGTGAACCTGGTCCCGGGCGAAGGAGTCAATGCGCCGGTGCAACTCTATGCCCTGGCGCAGCCGGGGAGGGTAGGAGTTCCCCAGCGGCCCCTTGACGAAGTCGCCCATGAAGTTGCCGACCAGAATCTCGGGATCGTCGCCCGAAAGAAAGAGGTGAAACAGGTAGTTCACGGGTGGTTCCTTTTTCTCTACCGTCAGTAGTGCTGGACCTCATCTTTACACACAGGCAGATTCTGTGCAAACGATAATGGCCGGCGCTGCTCTGAGCCGGAAATGACAATTACGCCATGATAGCTCTCGACACAAACGTCTTGGTCAGATATGTTACCAAGGACGCTCACCAAACCTGGCCATAACAAAAGTGAACAAATGACCCAATCAACCTGCCCCTTCTGCAATCTGGATATGTCCAAAGCCCTTCTTGTCAACGACCACGCTGTCGCCTTCCTGGACGGGTTCCCCGTCACGCCGGGCCACTGCCTGATCGTGCCGAAGCGGCACATTGTCTCCTTCTTCGAGGCGACCGGGGAGGAACAGGCTGCGCTGTTCGAACTGGTCGCCGGGATGAGGCAGCTCCAGCTGGCGCAGCGCAACCCCGACGGCTTCAACATCGGCATCAACGATGGCCCCGCCGCCGGCCAGACCGTCATGCACCTGCATATCCACCTGATCCCGCGCTACCTCGGCGACTCGGAAGACCCCCGTGGCGGGGTGCGCTGGGTCATGCCGAAGACTGCTCCCTACTGGAAGAAATCTGCTCCCGCGACCCTGCTGCCGGGCGCGGACGAAGGCTAACGCGGGGCGAAAGCTGCCTGGGAATGGGGTGCCGCACCCGCAGGCGCCGCCTGCCGCGTCCGGGAGATTTGCTTGACAATTGGCGGGCATGTCGCTAATTTGCCTTAAGTACTGCTTGGATTCGTTGCTAGATAGCCCGGGTCCGGAGCCTTGGAATCGGGGCTCTCTATCCGGACGCGGCTCCCGATGGTTGCTGGCCACTTCCCCGGAATTTCCCTGAACTGATCCCGTGCCGATTGAAATCTTAGACGCGCTTTCCCTGCCGAAGACGTCGCAACTACCCCATGAAAAGGATCCTCCGAATGAGCCAACTCGATGACGCGCTGATTGTGCTGCGCCAGGACATGAACGACCCCAAGAGCCAGTCCAAGTATTACGACCTCTTCCTCAATGCGACCTTTTTTGTCCCCACCATGGAGCAGGGGGCGGCCCAGGGCGATGCCGTTCAGGCAGCAGAGGGCGCCCAGGATACGGGACTCGCCGAGGGGCAGGTGTTGCCGCTTGTCATGGAATCCGAGGGAAACGACTACCTGATGCTCTTCGACTCCCTGGAGCGACTGAATGCCTGGTCCAAGTCCGAAGCCCGCTACGTCGAAGTGCCGGGCCACGTCCTGGCGATGACCAGCGAGCCCCCGCTGCACTGGGCGCTGAACGTGGATACCGAGTACGCCAAACCGTTTATCCCCGCCGAGATCGCCTGGCTTAAGGAAGTCGTGCAGCAGTGCAACGAACAGGCGGAAATGCAGAAAAAGGCATAACACTAGGAAGCACACTCAGCCGCTGGGGCATGACTGGTGTTGTTTGCTGTTGCGCAATTTACGGAGAAAAAAGTATGTTTCGTGTCGAATGGGATGAGAAACTCGCAACAGGCGTAGCAGAAATTGATGATCAGCATAAAGAGATCTTCACGAGATTCAACGACCTGCTGGAAGCGTGTGACAGGGGACGCAGCCGAGAGTTGCTCGCCGACATCCTTGAGTTCATGAACGAGTACGTGCTGAAGCATTTCCGGGATGAGGAGAGACTACAGGAAAGTGTCGGGTATCCAAAGTTCATTGCCCACAAAGCGGTGCACGTGGAGCTGAGCGGCAGGTTCGTGCAGTTGCAGGACAAATTCGCCAGCTTCGGCGCGACGGTACAACTGGTCATCGAGACCTGCAAGCTGTTGTCCGAGGTGCTCTTCGAGCATATCCAGGAGCACGACAAGGCCCTGGCGGAGTTCATGCTGCAGCGGCAGAGTGCCGCCTGAGTGTCCAAACAGAATCATGCTTTAGCGGCAAAGCCGCTTGAGTATCCAGGTAGTATCAGCTTTAGCGGCAGAGTGCCGCCTGAGTATCCAGTATCCAGACAAAAGCATCAGCCAGCGAGAACATTTGATATATGAGCACCGTCACCACTGCAGAAAATGCTGAACCGATCACACCACGCGAAATCCGTATCGTTTTTGCCGGCCTCATGCTGGCGCTCGCCCTGGCCGCGCTGGATCAAAACATCGTCGGCACCGCGCTCCCCAGGATCGTCAGCGACCTGGGCGGGCTCTCGCACCTCTCCTGGGTGGTGACCGCTTTCCTGCTCACCTCCACCACCACGACGCC
>TBL_comb47_HYPODRAFT_10006858_pt1 | contig 12162 bp, 9 predicted proteins | sample TroBogypolimnion_40_FD_10682 | JGI IMG/M metagenome (IMG submission 10682) | reverse complement strand
TCTTCTCTCTAAACTTGACGTGAACTTGTCGTGTCAAAAAAAAGACACCTACAAAATATTTGTAAGTGTCTGGTTTTCAATGTGACCCCGGTAAGAGTCGAACCTACAACCTTCTGATCCGTAGTCAGATGCTCTATCCATTAAGCTACGGGGCCATTGGCGTTTAAACGCGGGGACAAAGGAAAGAATTTTTTTTGAAGATTTGCCAAGGAGGCTGGATTTTTTTTCAGAGGGATGTCTGGAGTTTGACATTGGAATCCGGGAACGGTGGAAATGCAGTCCCGCATCCTGCTGCCGAAAGCCGATCCGGTTCTGATTTTTTACTGAAAAGTGGAAGTTGTTGCGGCAAAACCAAAACCAGTTTTCCCGAGCGAATGCAGAGGGTGAAATTTCCTGTTGATACCTATGTCCCTGATTTTCGTGTACGAACACGATATTTTTTCAGGCGATTCAAGTTGTAAAGAATATTCCCTTTCCTGCAATGTTAAGGTTATGTGAATAATGATTAAATTTAAGGTTGGGATTGGCAGGCTACGGACGAAAATATCTAATATTGGGTCACCAAACAAACGAGTTATGTAGCTGATCGTGAATCATTCAGATCAGTAATATATCTATATGATTGCATGTTTATTTTTGAGAAGTGACGCGTACAAATCGTCAGGCATTAACAGAAGAAAAATGTTTATTCACTCTATTATTTAATCATTTGTGTTATGAGTAAATACCTCTATTTGTCCATTACTCCGGAGGCATTGATTGCTTCCATGTTGCCCCCTGCCGAGTTTGGGGAATACATGGCTACGGGGACCAAAAAAAGCAACAAGGGTCAGATGATCTTTTTTGAGGTCGATCTGGAACAGGTGAAAGATGTGATTGATTATGACTACCTGGAAAAAAATTGTGTTCGTCATGAAGATGGAACGCCCAAACATTCCGTATACCTTTCTGTATACAGGGTACTCGAAACCATTCCACTCTCTGCACTTAAGAATCTTTATCTCACCACAGACAACGGTGTTGTCCTTGAATTGACTCCTACGGCCTATGACAATTCCTGTGAGGAGAAGTCCACACTGCACCTTTACCAGGAGCTCTGCCCGGTCTCTCCGCAGGTAGTCAGTGAATTTTGCCCTGCTGCCTTTATGAAGGCCCTGACAGATGGTTCCAGGCACATTCAGCTGCCCAAACTCTTCTTCGTGGAGATGAAGCTCGGAGATCTGGCCACCAATCCTGCCACCGGCTCTGCGGAGCATCTTCCCTACACCCAGGTCAGGCACCTGAGGGATTGTTTGCTGTCGCTTCACGGATATGAGAAAAAAATGAAAACTGTGGTACGTTCCTACAATGGTTCGCTCCTATACCGGACTGTGGCTTCGGGCTTCTATGTCGGATCGGGTGACGATATGATTTATTACCGATATCCTTCGATGATTGAACTGGAGGATCTCAATTATGCTTTCTTGGCAACACTTTAATAATTCACAAATTTAAATACTGATTTATATGATTAGTCTACCAGGTGCCAGCTCCTTTGAGGTAATCGCCATTTGGAGTGTTTTGGTAATCGCATTTTTTGGGCTGGGATATGCCCTGCTGCTTCGGAAACAGGTCATGGCTTGCTGACAAGGGAACGGCAAAAATGCAGGAGGTTTGGAGTGCCATCAGCGAGGGCGCCAATGCCTATTTGAAACGTCAGTTGAAGACCATTGTTCCGCTGATTTTTGTATTCACAATAGTCCTTTTTCTCTCCGTGTACATTGTTCCGCCCACGGAATCATCCAAGCTCAGATTTGCCGGTTATTCGGATGAGTCACTGAAACTGATCATCGGTTTCGGTCGTGCACTGGCCTTCGTCATGGGTGCCGTCTTTTCCCTGATGGTGGGACAGTTTGGCATGCGTATGGCCGTTCAGGCAAATGTCCGCGTTGCCTCCGCATCGCGCCGCAGTTTTGGTGAGGCATTGAAAATTGCCTACCGTGCCGGTACCGTAACCGGAATGCTGACGGATGGTTTGGGTCTTCTTGGGGGTACCCTCATTTTCATCGTATTTGGCGTAGCATCTCCCGATACCCTGCTCGGATTTGGTTTTGGTGGTACTTTGCTGGCACTCTTCATGCGTGTTGGTGGTGGAATCTACACCAAAGCAGCCGACGTCGGCGCCGACCTCGTGGGGAAAGTGGAAGCCGGCCTGCCGGAGGATGATGAGCGGAACGCAGCAGTCATTGCCGACCTTGTCGGGGATAACGTGGGTGACTGTGCCGGTATGGCAGCAGATATCTTCGAGTCCTATGAAGTGACCATCGTTTCAACCTTGATACTTGGTGTCGTACTTTACATGACGACCCACGAACTCTCCTGGATCATCTTCCCGTTGCTGGTTCGTGGTATCGGTGTGCTCTCCTCCATCATCGGAACCTACCTTGTCAAGGGGGACAAAGAGGCCAAAACTAACAACGCCCTCAAGGCCATCAACAAGGGATTCTATACTTCAGCTGCCATCAGCATCACCCTTTTTGGCATTGTTTCCTATTTCTACCTGCACGACTGGAGGTCCTTCCTTTCAGTTGTAATGGGTATCATTTTGGCCATTGTACTGGATGAGATCACCAAACATTTTACCGATGGAAACTACCATCCTGTGAAAGACATTGCCAGAAATGCCAAAACAGGTTCTGCTACCTTGTTGCTCAAGGGATTAAGCTATGGATTTGAAGTAGCAGTTTGGCAAACCATCGTCATCGCACTGACCATTTTATCTGCAGTAATCATCTACAACGGCATGCCTTTGGTTTATGTTCTTTACGGTGTGGCCATGACAGGTATCGGAATGCTAACCCTAACGGGAAACAACGTTGCCATGGATGCATTCGGTCCGATTGCAGACAATGCAAATGGAGTTGGAGAGTTGTCGCATCTCGACAAGGATGCACGCAAGATCATGGATTCGCTCGATTCAACGGGTAACACAACCAAGGCAATTACCAAAGGGGTAGCCATCGGATCCGCAGTAATTGCTGCCGTGGCCCTTTTCGGATCATTCATCACGGATGTGAGTAACGTTCAGATTCAGCTTGGTTTTGAAAAGAGCCAACAGTTGATAGAGACAGGTATCCGCATCTCCATGCCGATGGTATTCATCGGGTTGCTGATTGGCGGTACCATTCCGTGGTTGTTCTCTTCATTGACCATCAATGCAGTGACCCGTGCCGCAGCACTGATTGTTGAGGAGGTTCGCCGCCAGTTCAGGATTCCTGGTATCATCGAACGTACCGTGAAACCCGATTACCAGCGTGCAGTCGACATCTGTACCATCGCCGCCCAGAAGGAACTGATCCCGTTGGCATTGATCGCCGTACTTTCTCCCATTTTGGTAGGTAGTTTGCTTGGCGTGGAAGCCCTTGGCGGATTCCTTGGCGGAGTGATCCTGTCGGGACAGTTGCTGGCCGTTTTCATGGCCGGATCTGGCGGTGCCTGGGACAATGCCAAGAAGACCATTGAAGATGGTTTGTACGGAGGCAAGGGTTCTGAAGCCCATCACGCCGCTGTCGTTGGTGACACGGTTGGTGATCCTTTGAAAGATACAGCCGGACCCGCGCTGAATCCGATGATCAAGGTCATCAACCTGGTGTCGCTGCTGGCTGCACCGGTATTGATTGCCTATCAGAAACCCGGACAGACCTCCTATGGGTTGATTCTGACCGGTGTGATTTGTCTCTTCATCATCACCGGGTCTGTCATCGTATCCAAGAGAGGCGGTTTTAAAAGACCTGCCAGAATAGAATAAAATATTTCAGGAAATTCATAGACTCCTGAAAAATAGCGTGTGAATCGATAAAAACCCCTTTCTGTTTCGGCAGAGGGGTTTTTTCATGTGCTCATGTGGAAGGGAGATAAAAGTTACTGTCATTTTATTCCTATAAAAGCAATCTCTTGGCTCATTACTTTTATCACCTAACTTATCTCTCATTTTCTCCTTTCCCTTGTCCGGATTATCGAAATAAGCGTATATTTGCGCTTTATCTTTATTTATTCTTAATAAGATTAAAGGGTGCGGTTATCAGATGTTGCTGAAAATAGGACGGTAGTCATTTCCAAGGTTCTGGGTCATGGTTCCTTCAGGAGAAGAATTTCGGAGATGGGATTTGTGCCCGGCAAGGAGGTATCCGTATTGAAGAATGCGCCATTCAAGGATCCTGTGGAATATCGTTTGATGGGGTACAATGTATCCCTGCGGCGTGTGGAAGCTGGGCTCATTGAGGTAGTCACCCCTGAAGAGGCCCTGTTGCTGCATCCGCACAGCTACGATGGGACCATCGACCTGGAGGAGTTGAAGACCTCCGCAAAGGAGAAGGGAAAGATGATCAGCATTGCTCTCGTTGGAAATCCCAATTGTGGCAAGACAACTCTTTTCAACAGACTAACCAACTCCAAGGAACATGTCGGAAACTACAGCGGTGTTACCGTTGGTGCCACAAAAGCCACTCTGGAAAGAAATGGGTACCAGTTTGATTTGACGGACCTTCCGGGTACGTACTCCCTGACAAGTTATTCTCCCGAGGAGCTTTACACGAGGAATTTTATTCTTCAGGAGATGCCTGATATCGTAGTCAATGTGGTGGATGCTTCCAATCTGGAGCGAAATCTCTTTCTGACCACGCAATTGATTGACATGGACATCAAGGTAGTCATTGCGCTGAACATGTACGATGATCTGCTGGCCAGTGGGTCGAAGCTGAAGCTGAAAAAATTGGCCAGGCTTACTGGTATTCCCATTCTGCCTACAACCGCTTGCAGCGGAGAAGGCCTCGAAGCCCTGATGGAGAAGCTGATTGAGGTGTACGAAGACCGTGATCCGATCGTGCGTCACATACACATTCACTATGGGGAGGAGATGGAAAAATCGATCGATCACATCCGGAAAGAGATCAAGAAGGACAAGCCCCTTGCCGCCACTTTTTCCTCCCGCTATCTATCCATCCGTTTGATTGGCAAGGACCCTGAAGCGTTGACGGTATTGGAGACCTCCTCAAACTACCAATCAATCAAGGAGATTACACAGCGAGAAATTGTCCGGCTTGAGTCGAGGCTTTGCGACGAGAGTTCGCAATTGATCACGGATGCAAAATATGGATTTATTGCCGGGGCATTGAAGGAGTGTTACCAGCCTGGCATAATGAACCGTATTATCGCCACTGAGAAGATAGACAAGGTGATGACAGGAAAATACCTTGGTTTTCCTATTTTTCTGGGGATGATGCTCTTTACTTTCTATGCCACCTTCACACTGGGAGCACTTCCAACGGAGTGGATCATGAAGGGAATTACCCTTCTTTCAGCTGGTCTGGCCTCACTATTGGGCAATGGAATGCTGAAAGACCTGCTGATTGATGGCATCATACGCGGATTGGGCAGTGTCATTGTATTTATGCCCAACATCATGATCCTGTTTTTCTTCATCTCCCTGATGGAAGATACGGGCTACATGGCCCGGGCGGCTTTTATCATGGACAAGCTGATGCACAAGATGGGACTGCACGGTAGATCCTTTATTCCCATGGTGATGGGATTTGGCTGCAACGTTCCGGCCATCATGGCCACAAGGACCATCCGCAACCGCGGTGACAGGTTACTGACCATGATGATCATTCCTTTTATGTCCTGTTCCGCCAGGCTTCCTGTTTATGTTGTTCTGATATCAGCCTTCTTCCCCCACTATCCGGCGCTGGTATTCATTGGCATTTACCTTTTGGGCATTGCCGTGGCAATCCTTTTTTCAAAAATATTGAACAGAACTGTCTTTAAAAGAAAGGAGACTCCCTTTGTCATGGAACTGCCACCTTACCGGATGCCGGTGATGCGGAATTCGCTCCTGCACATGTGGGACAAGGCGAGTCAGTACCTGAAAAAAATTGGCGGCACGATTCTGGTGGCAGTGGTGCTAATCTGGGCCCTTGAATATTTCCCCAGAAGTGAACAGAATCAACAAACTGCACAAATTTTACAATCCGGAACTTCCGTTATTCGGCCGGTTTCCCAGATGGAGCAATCCTATCTTGGTAAGATTGGGCATGCCATTGAACCTGTCATTCGACCACTTGGTTTTGACTGGAGGATGGGCGTCTCATTGATTGCCGGTATCCCTGCCAAAGAGATTGTCATCGGTACGATGGCGGTGTTGTACGGAACCGAGAACGACCAGCACAAAAATGAGTTGCTGCAAACTAGTCTGCAGCAACAGGTCTACGAAACCGGACCCAAAGCCGGGGAGCCTGTTTTTAACCAGGCGGTAGCCCTCGCTTTTCTTGTTTTCGTGTTGCTTTACTTCCCCTGTATTGCGGTGATCGCCTCCATCAAGCGGGAATCAGGAAGTTGGAAGTATGCCCTCTTTACTGTGTTCTACACGACAGCCGCAGCCTGGATTGGCGCTTTCATCACCTATTACCTTGCACTATTTTTCATTTAGCAGACTATATGCAGGAGATCATTGTATACATTTTAGTATTGGCTGCCGCCATTTTGGTTGGTCACAAGGCCTATAAAACCATTCGGGGAATCACCAATCCAAATCCTTGTGGCGGATGCGGAAAGTCGTGCGAGGGGTGCCCTGTCGCCCCGCGGAAGAAAGGTTAGGTGCAGACCAAAAAGAGATGAGGGGACGAGGGGGTCACTTGGAAGACTGGGAGGACCTGGAAGCGCAGTGAGGGTAAGCGGGTACGAAGGTCGGAGGGAGCAGGATTGTCTTTGTTATGATTTTATTATTATTTGCCGCATTCGGATCGTTAATTTTCACAAATGCCTATTTTCACCACAACAATTGATTTTGAATGAAGAAAATATTTTCCAACGAGGCTTTTGAGGTGATGCACCTTCGGAATTTCAGGTTTTTTATGACTTACCGTTTGTTGATGACCTCGGCCACCCTGATGCAGTCGGTGGTGGTTGGCTGGTTGTTGTACAACATTACCAAGAGTGTCCTTTCGCTGGGGATGATTGGTCTGACAGAGGTGATTCCGCAGGTGAGCATCGCCCTTTTTGCAGGGCATTTTGTGGATATCTGGGATAGAAAGCGAATCATCTTTTACACTACTTTTTTGATGTTGCTTAGCTCGGCAATTCTGGTGGTTTATAGTTTGCCGAATTTTGACTTTCACAAGCTACTTGGTGTCTGGCCAATCTACGTCACTATTTTCATTACCGGACTTACACGGGGCATCCTCATGCCGGCCAACACCGCCTTGCTGGGACAATTGGTGCCTCGCCGCCTGCTTACCGGCGCTGCTACCTGGAACAGCACAACCTGGCAGGTTGGAGCAGTTACCGGACCGGCACTTGGTGGATTGGTTTACGGCTTTTTTGGCATCATGCCTGCCTTGATTCTGGTGTTTGGCCTCTATCTGGCTTGTACTTTTTTGCTGTTGTTCATCAAGAGTCCGGGCAAGGTCGCCATTCCGGAAGGGAGTACCGAGGGGATTTTTGCCAGGATGAAAGAGGGAATTCATTATGTTTTCAACAATCAGATTCTGCTTGGTGCTTTTACGCTGGATATGTTTGCCGTTTTATTCGGGGGCGCGGTAGCGATGCTCCCCGTTTTTGCATCGGATATTCTCATGGTCGGACCAGAAGGTCTTGGAATTTTGCGCGCCTGCCCGGCTGTGGGCGCCATCATGATGTCTGTCTTTCTGACGTTTAATCCACCGGTGAAACATTCCGGTCCCTTGTTGTTGTTCAGTGTCTTTGGATTTGGCTTGACCATGATCGTATTTGCCTTGTCGAAAAGTTTTTACCTGTCTGCATTTGTGCTTTTTTTGAGCGGTGCTTTTGACGATGTGAGCGTCGTCATCAGATCCAGCATTCTTCAGATTTTTACCTCCGATGAGATGAAGGGACGCGTTGCTGCCGTGAACAGCATCTTCATTGGCTCCTCCAATGAACTGGGGGCCTTTGAATCGGGCGTTACCGCACGGATGATGGGACTGATCCCCTCCGTCGTTTTTGGAGGAGTGATGACCCTGTTGGTAGTAACGATTGCCGCCGTTAAATCGCCTGCCATCCGAAAGCTCAAGCTAAAGGAGATTTAGCTTTTTTTTGCCCGAAGGAGTTGGCTTCATTTTCCTCCGGACTGGAAATATCATACAAAAAGCGCAAAGTTGCTTGCCAATCTTTGCGCTTTTCTGTGCTTAACCTAGCACCTGGGATATTCCAGTGAATTCAATTCAGTACTTCTTGTTTCAAAAACGGCAGCAGGTTAGAGTTGCAATGTTAAAACCTCTCCGATTTGTTTCACGGTCAGATCTCCTCTTTCTCCTATTCCGGTAAAACCACGCTGGGTAAACCTGTCGCAGACAACAGGGATAAAATCGGCACCAATGCCATATGCTGAAAGCTTTGTAGGAATTCCGAAAGACTCAAAAAATTGTACGGTTCTGTTGATGGTGTCATCAATGCGCTCTTCCTGTGTCCCGGAGGTGATCTTCCAAACCCGTTCGCCGAACTGCAGGAGTTTCTCCCGCTTGTTCTCCATTTTTACACGCATAATTCCTGGCAAAACGATGGCAAGGGTACGGGCATGGTCGATGTTGTGGAAGGCAGTAAGTTCGTGTCCGATCATGTGGGTGGCCCAGTCCTGCGGAACTCCTGTTCCGATCAGGCCATTCAGGGCCATGGTGGCTGCCCACATGAAGTTGGCAGCAGCCTCGTAATCGTTGCGGTCGGCAAGTACTTTTGGTCCCTCTTCTATCAACGTCACCAGAATGGATTCCGCAAAACGGTCCTGAATGGGTGAGTTGACAGGGTAGGTGAGGTACTGCTCGATCACGTGCACAAAGGCATCCACCACTCCGTTGGCGACCTGTTTTTCGGGAAGGGAAAAAACCACTGTGGGATCCAGAATGGAAAACTTAGGCATGACGGCATTTGAGCCAAATGCCAGCTTCTCCCTGGTCGCAAATCTGGTAACCACAGGAGGTGCCGTTCATCTCGGACCCGGTTGCAGGAAGTGTGATTACACTACCCAATGGTGTGGCTTTGGTCACAGTAAGTATGGCTCTCTGGGCCAGAAAATCCCAAGGATCGGCTCCTTCCCAGCAGGCAGCTGCGGCAATGAACTTTACTCCATCCAGCACGGATCCTCCTCCAACGGCCAGGATAAAGCCAATCTGCTCTTTTTTGACTATTTCAGCGGCCTTCATCAGCGTTTCATAGTGCGGGTTGGGTTCGATGCCCCCAAATTCAATGATTTCATACCCTTTAAGGGCCGTCTTTACCTGTTCGTAGATTCCGTTTTTAAAGATGCTTCCACCTCCATAGGCAAGTAAAATTTTAGTGCCCGCCTGAATCAGGCTATTCAATTTCTTTATCTGACCTTTCCCGAAGACAATATTTACCGGATTGTAAAATTCAAAATTTTGCATAATAGGGATTTTGAGTTGTATATTTTATTAGTTGTCAAGTAAATACTTAAAATGAGTGCATTCACGCCTGACCCTGCAATTTAACTCAAAGCATTGGAAAAAGTTTCAAATGCGGAAGGTTATTATTCAATTGGATGAAAGTATTAGGTGGATCCAAAATCCAATGAGCAGGAGGAGTCTGGAGATGAATCGGCTGGTTTGTTCTGGATATGGGTTCAATCAAAGAAATAGCGATCGAGAAATTTCTTTTCGACTGCTTTCACAGAATTGAGTTGCCTCGTTCGGTAGGCCATTCGCGCGACTTTCTCCAAAACTACTGTATGGTCGAAGGCATTATGTACCTCCTTGCCCCAGCAAAAGGGGCCATGACCGTAGACCAGGACACCTGGGATGCGCATCGGATCCAGTCCTGCCGATTGAAAAGTTTCCACGATTATTTTGCCCGTCTCGGTTTCGATATCTCCCTCCATCTGTTTGGCCGTGAGTGGCTTCGTACAAGGAATTTCCCCGTTGAAATAATTTGCGTGCGTGATGCCAAGCGGGGGAATTCCCAACCCTGCCTGTGCCCAGCAACTTGCATATTCCGAATGTGAATGCATGATGGATCCGATCAGGGGAAAATTTTGGTACAGGATCAAATGGGTATTGGTATCAGAGGAGGGTTTGAGTTCTCCCGACAGGATCTTACCTTCCAAATCTACCACAACCATATCTCCGGGTACCATTTCATCGTAGGATATACCTGAAGGCTTGATGACGATAAGCCCTTTTTTCCTGTCTATGGCACTGACATTTCCCCACGTATAGATCACCAATCCTTGTTCCAGAAGTTTCAGACTTGCCTTGTAAACCTGTTGTTTTAAATTCTCAAGCATAGTTAGGTTATGAATCTGTATTCACATCAAAATTGCAAAAATAATTTTAAATTATAAGTAATATCCGTGAAAAAATTATAAACCGAAATATATAGGTGGCTATGCGGGTAATTTTTTGATTTTTAAAATTTGTCTCAACCGAGCAGTATGGCACAAATATTGCACAAATTATGGTGCAATTACGGGTCAAAGGATTGGCCCTTAAGCGGTGTTTGGTCATTCGGTGCCGGGCCTTCGGGACAATCCTTCGAAATAATTTGATTATCAGGATATGAAAAGAAAAACTGTGTCCATCGTGCTGTTGCTGATGCTGGCTGCGTTACCGGGAGTGACGCAAAAATCGGTTCGGCAAGCCATCCGGGAGCAAAAACGGGTGGAGCGGGAGCAAGCCGTAAATTCACTTGTAGTTGGCAAAACATTTGAATTCCGGGGAACCAGAGCCATCCCTACCGGATACAAATCTGTGGATTTGGCGACGAATCCCAACTTTATCCGGTTCTCCCCTGATTTGATTGTGAGTGAAATGCCCTATTTTGGAACTGCCTATTCGGTGCCATTTGGCGGGGAAGGAGGAATGAAATTTGAAGGGAAGCCTGAAATTTTTACAATTGAAAAGAGGCGGAACAATTTTTATGTGGAGGCTAAGGTAAAATCCAATGAAGATTATTTTGTCATTAGTTTGACCTTCTCCCTGGAAGGAAATTCCTCCTTGAGTCTCATTTCCAACAACCGGGCGCCTATCAGTTACAATGGAGCCATATTTCCCCTGGCAGACTCCGGGGCTGCAAAATAACCGGATTGGCTTTTGGGCAACTACTCAGCGGGTGGGGTCTTTGCAATTTTTCGTTCGTCGCGGCTGTAATGGTTGAATTTGTAGGCCAGCGAGAAGCGAATGGGGAACTTGTTGTGGGTCGAAAAGGTTTGGTTGAAATCGGTTCCCTGAATTTGTTCGGTTCGCTTATAGAGTCCCAGCACATCTCTTCCCGAGAAGGAGAAGGTCAGCTTTTTGTTCAGGAAGCTTTTACGAACACTCAATCCGGCCAGCATGCACTCCTTTATTTTGCTTTGAGCGGTAAGTGAGGGGCCATAATAGCTAAAATCAGCCTCAATCAGCAAGGTCGGACTCAGGATGAGATCGGCACCCGTAACCGAATACCATTGCTGATAGTCTTTCTGTTGTGTAATTGGATCGATGGTGACATCAAGTCTGGAATCAATGAAGTCCAGTTTCTCATCCAGTCTTAACCAACTGTTCACACTCCAATTGGCATTTAATTCCAGCCCGAGTGTTTTTTCACTGCCCATATTTTCAAATCGGTTTTGGATGATTCCATCGTGGTAGATGGAGCGTATTACCTCAATTTTATTGGCGGTGTTGTAATAATAGAGTTCGTTGATCAGCGTCAGTTTGTGAAAATTGACGAGATAATCGATGCAGATTTTATTGGTGATTTCGTTCTGAAGACTTGGATTCCCTACCGTGACATTGTAGAAATCAAACCAGCGTGGCAACGGGTCGAGCTGAATGTTGCTCACCTGGTCGGTTCGTCTGGAGTAGTTGAAGAGCAGTTCCTGCAAGGAATCCAGTTTATAGGAGACATTTACGGAGGGATAGAGGTCAAAACGATGCAGGGGATAACTGCTGAGCAGGGTGGTCAGGTTGCGGTCAAGGTATTCTCCTCTTACGCCGGCCTTGAATTCCAGCTGTTTGGATTTCAGGTGCCAGGTTGCATAGCCTGCCTCAATCGAACCATTGTAGGTGGTATTCTGGGTGGTAATGGCCGGAGAGGCGGGAGTGGTAAGGGTGGAAAGGTAATTCTCCTTGACATTGTTAAAGGTGAGTTGATAGCCAAGCTCCAGGTTGCCATTTTTCC
>TBL_comb47_HYPODRAFT_10006856_pt1 | contig 12165 bp, 16 predicted proteins | sample TroBogypolimnion_40_FD_10682 | JGI IMG/M metagenome (IMG submission 10682) | reverse complement strand
CTCGGTCCCCGACTGACCTCCGAGGAGGTCATATAAATAAAAACATAATTTGGTATATGTTTTTATTATCATATTATGTAGTAAATAAAATATTGTTTTGTAGTGGTTTTTAATAAACCCTCTTTCGGGACCGAGAGGTTAATGGATATAATATGTTCATGTATTATTTTTTGATTTTCTAAATGTGATGAAAGAATTTCTTTATCTAATTCAAAAATAATTTTAAAATCTTCACTTGTATACACATTCAATATTTTATTCCATATGGTATTTTCTCTTAATAAATTTGTATAAATTGGGAAAAAAAAGTTTTTCAATTTGAATTCAATTTCTTCAAGTTTATTTTTATTGATAAGATGTGTTTTTTTATACGATTTATCAATACAAAATTTTATAATATACCCCAATCCAGCAAAAACAGGCGGAATAATTATCAATGCTAACGCAGTATTATCCATATATTATCAATATATTATCAATATTATACTACTAAACATTTAAAATGACACTCAATTATGTGTTATTTAAAAATGTTAGTGGTATCTGACCTAAGAAGATTAAAAATATGTCGTTTTAAATCTTTAACGGTTTAAATTCTAAATAATGTGCCATATAATTCAAGAATATCATCATCATAGTCATAAAATATTCTCTCCCCAATTTCAATTATATGATCTGATGTTATTAAACAACAAAAATAAGAACAATTGTTTACATCATCAATATCAACAATTGTTGCTTCGGGGTGAGATGATACTTTAATATACCTTTCAAATTTATCAGAGAAGATATAATGCGAACCTGTGACATAAATGGGTTGTTTCTCTCCATTATCTAATTTATATAATATATCTTTGGATGTTTTAATAAGTTTCATAACAGAAATAATGGAACTTCCATTAGATAATATACTTCCTAATTCAGCATTTTTCATTTCAATTGTTGAACCATCTTTTAAATATAATATTGTATCTGGATGAAAACAATTTCCACCAAGAGCACGTACTTGTTGTCCAAATGGTCCATTCCATAAAGAATTACCTGTCTTCATACCACCATCCATTAAATATAAAACACTTGTAATAATTCCAGCAATTTTTCCTACTAAATCTTGAATAGAAATCATTATTTTTTGAAATGCAACAATTAAATTCATAAAAACTCCCATAATATTTCCAGTAATGCTTGATAAAAATGTTCTAATATTACTTATCATTGATCTAAAATTATTTAATGTACCAGTCATTTCAGAACCCATATTAGATAAATTTGAAGTGATAAATGTTAATGGTTCTAATAAAAAACCCATAAAATTTACTTGTGTATTTTGAACACAATATGTAAAATCCTGTGCTATATTATCAGATAACGGCATATATAAAGGATTACATCTGTATAGTGGCCAATTTTGTTTAATTTCGTCAATGGAAGTATAAATATACATTATTAATATTTGAGTGATAAATCCTAAATTTACATATATAAAATTAAGCCAATCTATACTTTTAGGCATCGTAACTTATATTATTAGTATCTTTTATTTTCATTTTATTTTATATTTCTTCTCGTTCTATTTTTCCTACTTTTATTTTTCTTACTTTTAAATCTTTTACTTTTAAATTTTTTACTTTTAAATTTCTTACCTCCTCCTTTAATCGGTTGAACCAATGGGACAACATCATGGTTTCGTTGAACAAAAGCAGCATTTTGTGTTGAAGCAATATTTGCCCCTATATTTCCTGTATTTGGAAATTGTGCTTGTGGATAAACTGATGTATAACCAGCAGGTACTTCAATGGATCCAACTGGAATTGATCCTCCTTTTTTTAATTTCATTTTTTTACCTCCTTTAATGGCACTATTTAAATTATTTAATTTGGTTGAATTATTAAGTTGGTTTTGTGATGCAGCACTGTATATACTTCCAGAATGACCCACACTAAGGTTATTACATACTCCATTATTACATAATTGTGGAATACTCATTATATAATATATTTATATAATTATTGCGTATAAATTATAACAAGCTTTTCTAAATAGTTATTATGGACGATAATGCGAGATTACAACTTCAAAAAATGATTAAAGCTAATGATGTTGAGGATATGACTGGATTAATTCGTGAATTAAAACACAGTGTTTTATTAAGAAATGAAATAAATGTTTTATTGAAATTAATGAAAGATAACGAAAATTCTGAAGATAATTTATTTGAAGAAGCATCTTCTAAATGCTCTTTTTTATTTACTTATTATACTGATATTTTCAATAAAATAAGAAAAAATGAAATAAGTTTAAAAATACTTTTTAATTTTTTAGATGTTTTAGAAAAAATTGAAGATGGTAAATTAGACCAACATGAAGGTTCATTTGAAGTTGGAAAACTTTTAAAAGAATTATATATTGATAGTGCTTTAAAAAAAGCGGATAAAATAAATGGAGCATATGAAAAAGATGTTGTTCCTAGAGAAGAACCCATAAATATGACTTATTCTGAATTTAAGAAATATAAATTAATGTAGTTTTTTTATGAGTAATTTTGTGTCATTTACATCGTTGAAGATTTCAAACCACACAGCGGTTAAATCTTCAACAGTTTATATATATTACAAATTATGTTTATATTATAAAATTAATATAAATATAATTTACTTTTATTATGTATTATGACTGAAAATATACAATGTAAAGAATTATTTGAACTTTTTACAAAAATGGGTGGAAAATTAAGTTGTAATTATAATAAACAAAAATGTAAATATACTACAAGAACCATTCCAAAAAACACAAAAACTTGTGATATTACAGAAGATTGTTTGGATATAAAAATAATTGATAAAAAATTACAAAACTATGTAATGGAAAATGATAATAATAATAATAAAATAGAAAAGTTTTATAATTATAAAGGTGGTGCAATTAGTGAATTCATTATATATTCAACTGTAAATGAATTGAAATAAATAATACATTTTATGCAAATAACAAATCTAATAATATTTTTTCCATTTCTTTAAAACCTCCGATATATTTTCCTTTTTCAAAAATAATTGGGAAAAAAATAACTTTATCGAGATCTCTATTTGCTAAAATTTTAATTGTTGTTAAAAAATCCACTCTATGTTCAATTAAATAATCATCGCAATCAATAATTAAAGGATTTAAGTTAAATTCGGTTAGTAATTTTTTCGCTTTTTCGCAATTTGGACACCCACTTTTTGTATAAATAGTAAATGTATCTTTTGATGGTTGTTGTATAAAATCCATAATACTTAATATAATGAATATGTATTTAAATACATTATTATAAATATATTTAATGAAAAAAGTAAGAAAATCTAAACTAGTAATTGAAAATAATAAAAATAATGATGATAAAATAAAGTATAACAAGAGTATAAAATTAGTAATTGTTGAAAGTCCGTCAAAATGTTCTAAAATTGAAAGTTTTTTAGGAGATGGATATAAGGTAATAGCTAGTTTTGGTCATTTAACTGAATTAAAATCATTAAATGACATGGGTATAGATTTTAATCCAGTATATCAAATAATTGAAGATATAAGAAAGAAAAAGAATATTGAAGTGATGAGAGAATATATAAAAAATGTTGATGAGGTTATATTAGCAACGGATAATGATAGAGAAGGAGAGGCTATTGCTTGGCATATATGTAATCTTTTTGGGTTGTCAGTTGATACTACAAAACGAATAATATTTAACGAAATAACTCAAGATGCAATTCAAAACGCAATAAAAAATCCAAAAACAATAAATATAAGTTTAGTGAATTCTCAAAAAGTTCGTCAAATGTTGGATTTAATGGTTGGATTTACAGTTAGTCCTTTACTTTGGAAATATATTGCTAAAAATTCCGAAAATAGTTTATCTGCTGGAAGATGTCAAACCCCTGCTTTAAAATTAGTATATGATAGACATATGGAAATATTAAAATCGCCTGGTTTAAAAGTTTATAATATTACAGGTTATTTCACAAGTAAAAACTTGCCATTTGTATTGAATAAACAATTCAAAGATCAAGAAGAATGTCTCTCTTTTTTAGAAGAAAGTGTTAATCATTCACATATTTTTAATAGAAGCGACCCAATTAAAATATTAAAACACCCATCATTACCCTTTATAACATCAAGTATACAACAACATTGTAGTAATGTAATGAGAATATCTCCCAAAGAAACAATGAAAATTTGTCAATTATTATATGAAGAAGGATATATTACTTATATGAGAACAGATAACCCCAAATATAGTATTGAATTTATTAAAGATGTGAAAAATTATATTAATTCAACATATTCTAATGAATTGTATATTTCTTTATCCAATTTACATTTAAATGAAGGACAAACCGCAGCACATGAAGCAATACGACCTACAAATGTTTCATGTAAGTATATAAGTGATAAATTTTCATTAAAAGAAAAAAAAATGTATAATATAATTTGGGAAAATTCCATAGAAAGTTGCATGTCTCCTTCTGAATATATGTCAATTACTTCAACCATAACTGCTCCATTTGATATGAAATATATATATATAAGTGAATTAAATCATTTTCTTGGATGGGAGATAATAAAATCAACTAAAACTAAAACATCAGATTTACCATTTATTCAGTCTCTTTCTCTCACTCATGAAATAAATTATAAAAGGATTTTAGCCAATATAACATTTATAAATACAAAACCACATTATAGTGAAGCCAAATTAATTAGTTTAATGGAAGATACTGGTATAGGTCGTCCATCCACATTTGCTTCAATAGAAAATAAATTAATAGATAGAGGATATGTAAAAAAACAAGATATTGTTGGAAATAAAATAGAATGTTTGGATTATATTTTAGAAGATGATACAATAACAGAAGATATGGTAATGAGAGAAATAGGAAATGAAAAAAGTAAATTAGTAATTACTCCAACAGGAATAATAGTTATGGAATTTTTAGAAAATAATTTCAGTTCAATATTTAATTATGAATATACAAAATTGATGGAACTTGAATTGGATAAAATATCAATGGGAGATGTAAACTGGGTTTCATTATGTTTCAATTGTTCTCAAGAGTTGAGTATTTTATGTGATAAATTAAAGGATGATGCCAATATAAAAAAACATGAAATAAAAATAGATGAAACTCATAGTTATATGATAGGAAAATATGGACCAGTTATTAAACATACTATATTAAATGATAAAGGTAAAGAAGTTGTTGAATTTAAATCAGTTAATGGTGATATAGAACTTCATAAATTAGAAAATGGAGAATATAAGTTGGATGAAATTATATCTCCAACTCTTCAAACTAATAAACATATGGGAGAATATGAAGGTCAAGAATTAATTTTAAAAAAAGGAAGATATGGGTTATATGCTAGTTGGGGTAAAAATACAAAATCTCTCGCATCATTGGGAAATCGTCCAATAGAAAATATAAAATATATGGATATAATTTCACTTTTAGAAAAAGTAGAACAAAAACCATTATATTTTACTAAGAAAAATTGGAAGAAAAAATAAATTATAAGTTATAATATAAATATATAAAAAGAATTTATATTATAATTCAAATGTTTAATTTATCAGTAGGTGCATTGTTTAAAAATGAATCAATAATAATAAAAGAATGGTTGGAACATTATATATATCATGGAGTGGAACATTTTTTTTTAGTTGATGATAATAGCGATGATAATTATCTATCAATTATACAACCATATATGGATAAAGGATTAATAACATTATTTATTTCAAAAGATTGGGCTTATTATTTGGGTCGTCAGCGAGATATATATATAATGCTTTTATTCTTCCTGAAATTAATAAAACAACTTGGTTGTTAATGGTAGATTTGGATGAATATATGTGGAGTCCAAAATATATAAATTTAATGGATATGTTAAATGAAACTTCTCGTTATTCACAAATTCAAGTAAAAACTACATTTTTTGGTTCAAATAATCATATAACACAACCTAAATCAATTGTTGAATCATTTACAAAAAGAACAGTTGAAATAAATGATAATAATATAAAATATTTTATAAATACAAAAATTGGATTTTCTAGTTTAAATATTCATCATGCTTCATTTATAAATATTGATGAAACTTATAAAGATACTTTTATAATTTTAAATAAAGAATATTTTAGGATAAATCATTATTCCTGTCAATCATTTGAATATTGGAAAAATGTTAAATGTACTAGAGGTGATGGAGATAATTATAGAGTTAGAACAATTGAAGATTTTAAAGAATATGACCAAAATTTGGAAGATGATTATGAATTATATTTACAAAATAAAAATTTAATCGACAATAATTTGTAATTTTATCAAATTTTATTTTTTATATAAATATAAATATAATTATATAATATAATGACTTCATTGAAAAAATGTAAGGAATATAATAATTATAAAAAATTAAAGAGAAAAAAAGATTTCTTTAATAAATATAATTCCATTATTGAACAATGTTGTATTAATGAAAAAGATTGTCATGATTATGTCAACGATTTAGAAGAATTAAAATATGAATGTGAAAAAATACACCCTTTATTAAATAAAGAAAATACAGATACCATTTATTATATTATTAATGAAAAATTAATGAAAATAAAAGATAGGATGACTGAAATAAAAATTAACAAAGTTAACGGAATTCCTCTTAATAATGAATTAATTCCAAATATTGCGATTTCAAATATAAAATCTCCTACAATTAAACAAAATTCAAATATTAAAAAAATAAATTCAATTCCATTTATTAATCCAAATCCATTTAAAGGGGGGAAAACATATTTTAAAAAAAGAACAAATTCTCGTAAAAGTGATAAATATTTTGTAAAAAGTAATATTAAATCTAGTGTAAAAAGAGTAAATTCTCGTAAAAAAACAAAAAAAATATACCTTTAATCAAAATTATTATCAAAAGTGTGTTTATCTCTTGGCTATAACATTTGAAACACCTGATATACTATTGGCAGCAGGATCAAACGTCATATAAGAACGAAGTGTTTGTGGTCTTAAAATTTGAAATATAAGATTGAATGAATAATTAAAATTTCCAAATTGAACTAATTTTCCATTATGATAACGAATTTTTACCTTTATCTTTCTAATTCTCTCTGCAGGAGGCATAAAAATTTTAACAGCTTCAGTATTATTATCAAACCATTGAGATGTTGGAGTGGTTGTAACTGCTATCTTTGCAAATGCTGAATTATGGAGTCCTGAACTTTCATTAGTATGTGTTGTAAAAGAAGATAATTGATAAGGAACTAATTCGTCAATACAATTTAATCCATCTATTTCCATATACATGTAAGATTTTCCTAAAATATTAATTTTAAATGGTGCTTCAAGATAATTTACATATTGTAATCCTATATATGACGGATCGGGTAAAAGCCAATACCCATTATCACCTGAATTTGATATGGCATCTCCATAAAAAAATCTTGGGAAATTTCCAGGTAATATATTTGTATTTGAAGGAGTATCACATTTTGAAAATCCTAAATATGCTGGTAATCCCCATGTTGAATAAGATTCATATGAAGGTAAATCATAACAAGCCAATACTGTCTGTATTCCCAATTTAGATACAGTATAAAGAGGCGAAGAATTTGTTATAATAAACCCTGAACTTTTATTTCCAAACCATAAATCTTGAGAAATGCTATTAAATATAACTACAAATTGATTATATCCTCCATTGGAATTAAATTCATCAACTAAATCTGGATAATCTTTTGTTAAAAAAGATAATATATATTGATCTACAATATCATTAAATCTATTGGTTAATTCTTTGGCAATTTGTGTTGGTGTATAAAATCCTTCTGAAATAAATACATAAAATTCACTATCTAATCTTGGATAAATTATATTAAAAATGGCATCCAATAATGGATTAAAATATCCATAATCTGCAGGATTATATATATTACTAAACTTGAATGACATTACTATATTGGCTTGATCAAGAGAAAATGTATTATAATTAGCAGGAAATGTATAAGTTCCTAATTTAACAGTGGAAACATTTAAATAATCATCAGGTAATTCAACTTCAAAATCACTAGCATTGGGATATTTTACCATATCTCTATCTTCAGAATGAATACTTACTATACGTTGTTCTATCATATATTCACGAGCTGTTGGAATTAAAGGACGTGAATTATCAGTATTAAATCTACTCATATATACACCTTTAGAAAAGGTTGTAATAAAATATACTATTTAATAAATATACTATTTAATAAATATACTATTTAATAAATACATTTGTAATAAAAGTAATTAAAATTTATTTATTAAATATATAATGGTATTTTCAAAAACATTTGAATCAGAATCCATTTCACATAATCCGTCTAAATGGAAACAAACACCTAGTTTAATAACACCAATAAATAATTCTGCCAATGTTTTAATTACAAATAATTTAATAATTAATGGTTCAATTCTTAATCCATCAGATATTACTTTAAAAGAAAATATAAGTGATATAGATAATAATGAATATGATAATATAATGAAAATAAATCCAAAAAAATATAAATATAAATCTTCCGTACCATCCATAATTGGTAAAGATGATGGAAAATTTCATTATGGATTTATAGCTCAAGATTTTGAACGTTTTTTCCCAAATTTATGTGTTTCAATGGATAACTTTATTGATANANAAGANAAATNTGATATGATTGAAGATGATAAGATTAATAATGATGAAGAAAAAATAAAAACCATAAATTATGTTGAATTGATTCCATTAATAATTGGAAAAATGCAAGAAATGGAAATAGAGATTAAAGATTTGAAAAGTAAATTAAATATCAATAAATAATAAAGCAATGTCTCAAATATCAAGTATGATGACTATTATATCAAATACATTTATAATAGTTGGTGTTTGTTTATTAATTTTTTCTCCAGTTTTAAAAAATGTAAATGGACCAATTACAGGTTATTCATTTATAGCGACGGGATTATTATTATTTATGAGTTATGTATTATATTCATTTAATAAAGACCAAATTAGTATGGGTGGAATAATTCTTGCTATTAGTCCTTTTATTTTAATATTAAGTATTTTAATTTATTCAATGTATTTATTAATAACATATAAAAATAAAATTATAGGAGGTCATGTTGCTCCAGGTTATTATAATTTTACAATTATTTCAATAATTTTAATAATGATACAATTATTTTTATTTTATTTAGGAAGTAATCAAAAAAATGAAGGCACAAATATTATAAAATTTAATAAAATTTATAGTATGGTATTATTTTTATTGGGAATAATAAATTTAGTTACTGTCATTACAATTGGAATCATTTTAGCATTATTTAATACTGATGGATGATTTTATTTTTACAAATTTATATGTTAATCCATAATGTGTTTCAGTTTCCCAAATACCTGAAATTTTTAATAAAAAATAGTTAATAATATTTATTTCATTATTGTTATTTTCTAAAAAAAATTTAATATTTCCACTTTTTAACTGGTCATAAATTTTATAATTTTTTATTTTATTGGGTATATTAATTTTTTTCAATAAATTTTCTTCTATTTTTTGTATATTTTCAAGATTTTTTTTATGATGTAATGTATTATTATTAAAAAAACATTTATATTTATTATAATATTTTTCTAAATTTATATCATTTAATGTAATATATAAATTTATACCATTTAAAATAAATGTGGGGGTTGAATATATAATTCTTATAAAAAATCCATCAGGCATTACATTATTTTTAATAGGATCTCCAAAATATACACATTCTTCTTCATATTGATCTATATGTTTTACTAAATTCATTATTGTTTATTATAAATAATATGTTTTTATATTGTTATATATATATATTATGGCTTTTTGGTCTCTAAAAACACATAGATATGATGATATGGGCGAATTATTAAATGACCATGATCCTGATTATATAAGAAAAATAAAACCAGAAGATATTGATAATGAAGCATATGATAGAGCAAAAATATATTGTGAAACAAGTAAAAATAAAAAATGTCTCAAAAGATTACCCGCTATAAAAATATTAGTAGAATATAAAAGGGCATTAAAAGCCGCATCATCTCCCACCGAAAAACAAGAAATTATAAAAGAATATAATAATAAATATATTTCAAAAAAATCAAAGTCAACAAAAAATATAGGAGATAATTCTATTATTACATTAAACCCAGTTGAAGAAATAATTCCAATTATTCCTCCTCAATCAGGTGGTTCAACTTTTAGAAAATCTACTTTTAGAAAATCTACTTTTAAAAAAAGTAGAGCAAAATCTCACCCGAGATCGAATACAAGAACTAGGAAATATACTTTAAAAAATAAAGCAAAATATTGTCAAAAATGTAAAAAACGTCATTAATTTTTATATTTTATATTTTCTCTCCATTTTCAATAAATGATTTGTTATATTTTCTCTCCATTTTCAATAAATGATTTGTTATATTTTCTCTCCATTTTCAATTAATGATTTGTTATAATTGGATTGAAAATATAACAAATCACATATATTTTGAATAATTTAATTATAAATAATAATAATTCAAGGAGAGAAATCTCGGGTATGATTTTGCTCCACTTTTTCTAAAAGTGGATTTCTAAAAGTGGATAAAGTGTATTAGTTTGTTTATTAAAGCTTAAATATTATTAATTATTAATTAATAATATGAAATTTTTTGAAACTCATTTTGAAGAATATGCGAATGTAAAAGAAAATTTACATCCAAAATTAGAAAAAATTTTTAATAAATTTCCTAAAAAACTTTCTAAATTAAAAAATTTAATTTTTTATGGACCAAAAGGCATTGGTAAATATACACAAATGTTAAAATGTATTAAACAATATAGTCCATCTGAATTAAAATATGATAAAAAAATTAGCATTACTTACAATAAACAATCATATTTTTTCAAGATAAGTGATATTCATTATGAAATAGATATGTCATTATTAGGATGTAATTCAAAATTATTATGGCATGAAATATATATACAATTAGTGGATATTATTTCAACAAAACAAGATAAATCTGGTATTATTGTATGTAAATATTTTAATGAAATACATAGCGAATTATTAGATAATTTTTATAGTTATATGCAAAATAATATAAATTCAATAAATTTAAAATATATATTAATAACGGAAGAATTAAGTTTTTTACCTGATAATATCTTAAATTGTTGTAATGTTATAAATATTCAACGACCTCCAAAAATCCAATATAATAAATGTTTGGATAATAAACTACCTTTAAATTTTAATTTACAAACCATTACAAATATTAAAAATATAAATTCATCCACTTGCATATTAATGGAACCCCATAAAATTATTTGCGATAAAATTATTGATATAATGTGTAAAGTTACAGAACTTAAATTTTTAAAATTTAGAGATTTATTATATGATATTTTTATTTATAATTTAGATATTACCGATTGTATATGGTATATTAATAATACTTTAATGGTTCAAAAAAAAATAGAAGAAAAACATATGTCAAATATATTAATTAAAACATATACATTTTTTCAATTTTACAATAATAATTACAGACCAATTTACCATTTAGAACATTATTTTTTTTATTTAATTTCACTAATCCACTTTATCCACTTTTAGAAATCCACTTTTAGAAAAAGTGGAGCAAAATCGCACCCGAGATTTCTCTCCTTGAATTATTATTAATTATGATTAAATTATTCAAAAGAATGTGTGTTTTGTTATATCTTCAATCCATTATAACAAATTATTTATTGAAAATGGAGAGAAAATATAAACCTCGTTCAAATGAGTCTTCTGATTTTATAGTCTTAAAATCACTCAACAAAATTTTATTTTATTAGCATATATGATAATAAAATAAACGCATACAATATCAACATAGGTCGCCAAAAAGCAGCACGAATTGAACGAGGTTTATATTTTCTCTCCATTTTCAATAAATGATTTGTTATAATTGGATTGAAAATATAACAAAACACACATTCTTTTGAATAATTTAATCATAATTAATAATAATTCAAGGAGAGAAATCTCGGGTGCGATTTTGCTCCACTTTTTCTAAAAGTGGATTTCTAAAAGT